>Ga0224504_10000818_pt1 | contig 14070 bp, 7 predicted proteins | sample SF_Oct11_sed_USG_3_FD_170160 | JGI IMG/M metagenome (GOLD analysis project Ga0224504, IMG submission 170160) | Sediment microbial communities from San Francisco Bay, California, United States - SF_Oct11_sed_USGS_24 | ecosystem: Environmental > Aquatic > Marine > Sediment | place: USA: California... | reverse complement strand
GTGAGCATACTTGGTCTTCCTATGTAATTCTTTGTCCACATAAGCGAATACTTTATTGTTCAACTGAGCACATTGCCTACAAGCCCATTTTTTCTTGTAGCAAGTGGGACAAACAATCTCACAAAAGTCATCCTTTTGTCCTTTGGCGTAATCTTTCTGCTCTTGGGTATAATTGCATTTTCTCCGTGTACAACTGTCTTCCTTCGACATGTGTAAAGGTGTAGATTGTGAGGTACGGCAAGTAGATCTAGGATGTTGAATTGCCCTTTGAACAAATTCTCACCCTGCGGGCTGCGTCACTGTGGGCTGTGGGGCTAAAACACTTCGCTCTCTCCAAGGAGGACTCAGGACTCAGGACTCAGGACTCAGGTAATCAATTGTGCCATTGTTGTTGTCATCACCACTCTGCTCCCCTCTTGCAACAGCAGTTAATATGCATCTGTAACTTATCTCCAGGAACATTGCTGAAAGATATCTTGCACGCAACATATGCAATCAAATACATCAACTTACTTAGTGCAAACAAGTTAGTCTTCGAACAATATACTTGATTACCTGGCAGACATTTTTATTTTACTTTAGACGTAATGACTTTATCTTACCAATGCATATCTATTACAAAGAGAGGAGGTCCTCTTGGAACTTGTTCTCATTTTGCTTGTCCTTTCTTGTTTGAAGCCAGCAGCATTGCGTGCTTTACTGCGGTTCCAGTTCATTTCCTTCCCAGTGGAAATATATTCAAAGCCACGGAAGAACCAATCTGTATACTTATTCTTGGCAAGCTGTTCAACGTAACGCAAAGTGCTCCTGTCATTGTTTTTCACAGCCAGCCTAATATGATCACTGAATTTTACTCTCGACAATGCAACATAAAGGCCCTCCCAAGTCATCCTCAAAAGTGGAACAGGATGTTGTGAAATAAACACAATCAACCTCCTGATAGTTCGCCCCTGTGTCGTAGACATTTCGTTAGTGGAAAGAAATCACAATTGCAATCAACTCAGATGGCAACATACCTGTGCCTTGTAAATCGTCACACAGAATGCCGGTTCAACGGGGAAGTAGTCTTTCATTGGCACCGTTGATACACCATACCCACGCTGCCACGATCCATCAACATTCTCGGGAGCCCATTTTCTTATAAGCTGGCCACACCCAGTAGAAATCTGAATAACAACTCGTCCTTGTACAAGTGAACCGTGTGTCCACGCTCTCCTCTTTGCTTTGTTCTCTCTCTTTTTTGCAGCCGAATCTCCTGGAAAGTCAGCATATAGCTCAACATTAATGGCAATTGGTGGGCCGTCAAGCGTCATGACAAGAGAATCACTACTTGTGAACTCATTGTGAAATCTTTCATCCTCTTCTGCAGTCTCAAATGATAGTGAATGGTACTTTATCTCAACACCATTGCCTAGGCCAATATCAGTATTGATGTTCTCTGTTATGTACCCAGCAGCACCTGGAACAAACAGCTCATAGAAACAATCTTCCTCCATAGCCATGAGAACATTCTCTGCTTTCATCGGCTTGCCCTTCCACTTGTTGTCCTGTCGTTTTCTGAACCACCTCACGACTTTTGTATTGCGTTGAGCTGCCCATCTCTTGGCCTGAATAGCATTTAACTCGTGCCTTTCCGCGTTTCCAGTAACAACCATTGTTGCGAATGAAAAGTCGCCATCGAAGGACATATCACTTGCAGATAATAATTTGTAATCTTTCAAGCGCTGAGTATTTATCCTTCCGCTACTACTTATCTCGTTCAAGAAAGCTGTGTGTCTCGGATCCTTAGAACGGTGCTGTGCAGTCAATCTGATGTAACGCACTCTTTCAAATAATAGAACACCGGCTGCTGTTATATCAATACTCTTGTCCATATTATTCCCTTCCAAAAAGGCTTGCATCACTCTGTTGTCGGTACCATGTGTACTACTTCTAGTTGCCCTTTTGAACTGTTCTTCTTCATACTTCATAGCAGCTCCTGCCAAAGAGCTGCCACCAACTGGTGGTAACTGATCAAAGTCGCCTAAAATCACAACGGCACGACCACCAAATGGCTTGCCACTCTCAGGATACAACTCGATCAATCTAGCATTCAAATAGGCCAACACATATGGCTTAACGGTGGATATCTCATCAACAATAATACAAGATATCCTATCCAAGTCATACCTCAATTTAAACTTCTTCCTCTTTGCATCAGACCATGGTCGTATGCGCTTTAAAACTGACGCTGGCTCGCCCTTGCCCTTCTCGATGATTGGAATGTCAAACAAACCAAGTAAAGACGATCCACCAATATTGACTGCTGCCCCACCAACAAAGGCGGTCTTCACTAACTTTCCTACATTCATACATGATGACATCCCATCAAAGGTCTCAACCAAAGTTGATTTTCCATTTCCCGGTCCACCACATACCATGAGAAATGGCGCAATATAATCACTGTCTTCTGCACGTCCCTCGTAAATTGCTGTGAAGTGGTCCCGTAGAATAGAAACAGCATGATCTTTATCAGAAGAAAGATTCTGCCCTTTCAAGTATTCATCAACGCTGCGGACCAACAAAGTTGGTATCGGACAACGATCTCTGTTCTGATTTTCACACTCAACAACAGGCTGGGCTTCTCGTATAGTCAAATATGATGCATCATTATATGGCACGGTAGGAATATCAATGTGTGTCCTGTGTTCAACTTGTTCACATCCAAGGTCGTCTGATACACACTGGTTCAAAATGGACACACACGCATTCTTGTGGCTGTTGGTTTGTATCATCTTCTTCTTTTCACCGGCACTCAACTCCTTTTGTTCGAACTCTTCATATCCATAGTCAATTACATCTGAATGATTATGTGTTGCCATCATTTTCGACAGGGAAAAGTGGGCCTTTCTTTTTTCTTCTGCTGTCCACATAGTTCGATTCCTACCACGATAGTTGGACAGCATCAGCCGCTTATTTGTATCTACCCTCCAACCTTGAACAAAGCGCTCCATCATTTCAAGTCTAGAATGACTGATTGCACGATTACTACTCCTTAGTTCGGCCTCGAAGTCAAGCAATGTTTTCCAGCTATAATCATACTGATACGCTTGCTTGGCTTCATACAATTCAACCTCAGGTCGGAACATGGTCAAGTAGTGAAAGGCAAATGTACGTGCACGCATTTGCCACTTTCTTCTTTGTTTGGGGCCTGACGGTCTTTTCCCAGGATGATCTGGCATCTTCTGAAAAAGCTGTGGTGTACACTGCTTGGATCTGAGAATCTGGCAATATTCGGTTCCAATCTTGAGCCCCTTTCCGAATGGAAACGCGGTGCTCAATCGACTTGAACGAACGCTGGGGTCGATACTCCTTCCACCCTTCTTCACGACCCTTACTAAAGCACAGTATTCTAGTCGATTCATGCCCTTCAGAGCTTCTCCTCGATGACGATATAATTCTGGGTACGAAACAGCTTCAATGTTGCCATTTTTCATCGTATAAAACCTAAGTCTCCCGTGTTCGCCCTCGTTATGATCCAAATCCAACTCATCAACACCATCGACCCCCCAAGCTTCCATAGATCCACCTTCGTTGCCTACATCCACACGATTTTCTACTGTGACTCCTACGCCGTGACCACCATCACAACTATCATATTCTGATGTACTTTCGGCATCACTGAGGTCATTGTCTTTGTCCTCGCCTTCCACCTCTGACACAGTATTCTGCTGCCGTTTCCTCTTTTTTGTCTTGTTAATTTCGTCTTTAATGTAGTTCTTATATCCTCTCCCATCATAATATGAAAAGGCTTCAGTTGTTATCCTTGCGTCTAAACCAAGTAGAGCACCAACAGCTTGAGTGTCAGATACTTCCATTTGCGAATTAAGCTTGTTTAGTGTCCTTGTTAAGGTATGTTGGACATTCCTCTTTTGCGTTCCAGAGTCCTCTGCCACACTTGGATGAAGTAGAACGTCTTCTTGTGCTTTGAGCAACAAAGGAAGTGCATCGATAAGATCAACTCCATTTTTGTTGATATATGGCCCAATATAAAACAGCGCCCCCCTACTCTGTTCCTTGGCACCAAGGAACAATGCATTGGTATTACATCCAAGCAATGCGGTCAAAAGTGGGTTATAGTCAACCACCAAGCCATTCCTATCAATCAATTCGGTGGAAATTTTGTTGTATATTGCTTGTAGCAAATCCGTATCATTCAATGATCTTAGGACTTTCATACATTGATACAACTTTGGCATAAACAAAGTGAAACGAGCTTTGTCCCCGACCTCTTCATAAAGGAGATGTATCGTTTCAGCGTTATCTGCATCACTGGCATGAAACGAATCGTTTCTTACGTAACTATCTCCACCAAATACATTTTTCTTCTTCCAGTAAATTGACACGTTAATATTTCTTGACTTGGCAAATAAGTAAAGATAAAGCCTGTAACCAACAAGATACTGGTTACGCTGCATCAATAAAATTCTATTGTGGTTTTGGTATAGCGACGATTGTTCTAACGCGAGACGAAAACAATCTCCAAATGAACTATCAAGACCACGCACTGCTGGTAGTTCATATTCATGATTAAGCTTGCCAGTTGATTTGAGATAACGAATAGCCCGGTATACTTCGGCAGCATCGAACTTCAATAGTTCCTGATCTCCGGAGCTAATTACTTGATCTAAATTGTTTGCCATGTAATACATCAATTCACGTTTCACACCTTCGACCGAAAGCTTGGACGAAGCTTCAGCACCTACAAGAACTAAACCTTGCATCAGATTATGAAATAAGTTATTCTCGTCCTGCACAAAGAAATGCATGTCAACTTGACTTGCAGCCCAATTCTCTCTGCACTCCACAAACCCGTCAGGACTAGTTTCGCTGCTACACTCTCGATGAAAGTCTCCCCAGCAACAGTTGAAACGGAGCAATTTATAATGTCCATCATTGAACAAGAGATGTAAAGTGGGATATCTCTTGTCGACACAGACACCTATGTCACCTCCAATATCATTAATGTGCCTGTGTATTGCCACATTTACACCGTATACATTTGCAAAAAGATTATATTCTAGACGACCGCCCCTCTTGCACGACATTGGAGTATCATCACACATTTCATTGACATACTCTGCAAGATCAAAACGGCATATCTTACCATCTCCATATGACTCACCATCCCTCTCCATTTGTTGTATCTCTGCCTGTCTCTTCCAAGTAACACTACCAGGCAAATTCATTGGCTCATAAGCATGTTCTCGTAAATAATCCATCAACTCTGTACGCAAATCCTTTGTTGTTTTGGAACTGGCAGTATGTGGTACCACTCGTTTCAAACCATTCAGTAAAGCATGAAAAAGACAATTTTCATCCTGGTCCGGATCGTAAACAACGTTATCATAATAAGACTGCACATTATTGGGTAGCATTTCTTGATGCACATTTCGTAGGATGACATCTCTCCTCACATCATTATCATCAAATGCCAGCGGACACAATGGATCTTCTTTTGGTCTCTTTAACTCCCAGACGATTGTACGCGGGTCTGTTGACACAAAAGGGAAAAGGTTATGGCCTTTTACACATAGTTTATGGACAGAGTCAACATTTTCTTGGGGGGTGTACGTGACTTCAGATTTCAATTCATTCTCATCATTGTCTACAATTTTCAACATCACTGGTTTTGTCTCCTCTATGAGCCCATTTGGCTTATTAAGTCTACATCCTGTCTTCCCCGAATTTCCTTTGTAACAGGTGAAAGTATGCTCATGGACACCACATTGATTCACTGTGCTAGAATAGTGCGAGTCATAGCTTCCACCAATGTCATCTCCCAAAGGATCAGGAGGAATCTGCAATGCCCTGGGTGGCATTATTCTCTTCACCCGTATATCATTCGAGAACAACTTCAATTTCTTTGTTACCAAGTCAGCTACATGGCAACTCCTCTCAAGCTTTGCTGAATACATAGAATCCAATACGGAAGCAATTTTTTCACTCAGCTCAGGTATGTCAGATACAAGCTCAAGTATATCCGGAGATATACCACCCCACAACACCACATGGAAATGGAGGGAGCCACGGCCAGTAGTCTCTGTCTTTCCAAAGCAACACAAGTTTGTGCCCATGATACCAATCGAATCATTATCCCACGACACAAAATCTGTTCGTTTTGCAGACGCACTTCTTCCAATGATTATAGACAAAACATCACCAACAATTGTTTTGTATACCAATGCCGCACCAACAGGATTGCCAGCAAGGAGTGAAAATCTCTCGCTGTATGACTTGGGAATAGGTATATCTACATCATCAACGGCAAACCCATTCTTTACTGCCTCGTAAATTTCACTCGAAACACAACTAGGATATTCGTGATTGTTTGAACTGCGCATGGCCATTCTAATTGCACTAGCATTATTGACATCATCAATCGCAAAGGTGAGGAATGTTGATGCACAACCAAATCTTCGACCAAGTGCCATGATTTCGCCTTTGCTGCGAGCCCGCTCCAATGAACCAAACGTTACTGATTTCCCTGAAGACGAGAGCATATGAGAAATGTCAGCCATTACAGACCTACCAGCTGGACTGCAAGGATCCGCCACTGCCTTTTTCAACTTATCCTGGAAGCGTTGCGATACAAACTTTGCAACGAATCTATCAAAATTCTTCTTGTCACGCGTCTTCCCATGGACAGCACGAACAGTTTCGTGTCTTTGCATTTGGTCAAATTGGTGAAATATTAGTGGTTGACATGCAGCGGCCGCTGTGGTGAACTGCAGGAGAAGATGCTCCCGCTGCTTCGGAGTCAAGCAAGGAGACTTTGTGGGGTATGCATTACCAAGCAAAAATACGTCAGGATGGGCCTTTACAAGACCTTCATGCCTTACAAGACCTTCATCACTCTTAAGATACTCATTGTATGGAGTTTTATCCCTGAATGACTTTATCACATTCTCTTTGTATTGCTTCTTTTGCTCTTGTACATTAATACCCATGGTTTCTGCTGTGCTTGACAAGAATTCATGATCAAAGTCATTTCGACTATTAAGTGCAGTCTTTTCAGATGATGTCACATAAACACATCGCATGGGGAAGTCGTCATTCAAAGATCTACCTTCGGTTACAAAAGACTTTACACTTGACGCTGACGTCGAACGAACGTTGGCACAATCATCCCTTGCAATATCTGTCTGCTTCTGAACAACCTCGTTAGCAGTTCTAGAAGCACGCTGGACCAGTTCATCATTGCAAGTGTTTATAGTTTGCGTGAAATCATGAAAGTAAGGTAGTGGATCATCACCTTTGTACCACTCATTGATGCACGACAGCACACCAAGCCACTGGTATATGACAAATGCCCTGCCAGATACATTTGCCGACTTAAGTGCCTTGGCTATCAGTCGATCGTACTCTCCGTTTGGGCCAACAAATTGGACCTCAACATCGCCGTTGATGCTCTCTGGGTCCAAAAGCTTTGACACGACGTGAGGACTATCATGGTCAAATATAATCCCACAACCTTTCAGGGCAGAATGAGTATGCTCAGACTGCTTACCGGTATTGCTCTCGATCTTGACAATATTCAGATAATGTCTAACCTTTGCAACAATTTGACGCTCTCGCAAAGTCAATGGTTCTAGGCCAATACGTCGAGAGTCTCCGAAATCAACACCACTTGCAATTGATCGTTCTGGAATACCGCCCAACGAAATACTTGAGCTACAACCACTGCAAAGCTTGGCCCTGAACCCAAATTCACCAGTATCCTTGACATACTTGTCAACAAATTCTGGGTGTAAATTATAAGCTTTCATTCGCTTTAGACCAACAAACACTGTGTTATCCTCAAACAGGTTCTCATCGTATCTACTTGCTCCTTTTTTATTCCGAGCTTGTTCAGTTTTGATTTTCCAATCTAGATCTTGCGGCCACACAGAATATGCCTTCCAAGTCTCGAAGACTTTGGTTTTACCAAACTTGTTCACTGGCAATATCAGTGGGCGACCACCATCACGCTCAATTCTTCCATAATGACTCGTATAATCTGTGTTGTTCTTTTTCAGCAAATCAAGTTGTGTACCCAGATCAAGATATTGGAAACTGCCTCTATCAAAGTTACGGTAGCCACAACACGCACAGGTTACCAGCGGCGCATCAATCGATCCTCCATCAAACTCTTTCTTTCCCCAACTTACTCCCCTACCCTGTGCCTCAAGGAATCTTTGACCAAGATCATGTTCTCTCTGAGGTGTCAAACGCTGACGCTCAATGATCTGTTCAAATCGCTTGTAACAATATTCCACAACAATGGCTCTGTTTGTATCCTCCTTCATTTCCCTGTAAATGTGAGCACGAAGGCTTTCGTATTCGAGGTCATACCGAGATCTAGCGACGTATTTGACAACATCACTGAAATTCATCTGGTATGTATCATCTGGGTAAGGATCATTATCACACTTAATGGTGAAATAACGCTCTGTTTGGTCGTCAAGTTTGATCCCTACAATTTCAGATGGCCACTTTATATGACCCCTGCGCTCAACCCACCATTTTTCAGGAACATCCAATCTCAAGCCGACCAAGGAATCTGCCAGCTCAGGATTGATATTTTCTGGATAATTCTTCACGTAGTCGTCTAAGAGCGAGATCATTGAGTTTTGTGTCATTTCATACATTTCATATTTCATTGATGCAAGATCATAGTGGCATGCCACATACAAAATAGCTATCATTTCTGGATTATCCATCTCCTCGTCTTCTTGCCATTTGCGCCAGTCTTCTTTGTCAAGTATTGTATGCATTACTTCATGAATTTTACAGTCGTTCATTATGACCACTCGAATTATTTCGTTCAGCGACTTCTTGAGCACACAAATAGAGTCACTTTCAAAGTGATAGCCATCAACATCATGAGCCTCCAACTCCTTACCCTCGTTTAGATCATTCTGGTCATCCTGCTCACATTCTTCTAAATAATTATACGCATGCACGAATCCAATGAGCCATTTTGTCTCCCTATCTCTCCACGTGCCATTATTATCATACCACAACTGAGCTGACACTTCTGGATGATATTCAAAGTCACTGTACTTGTAATCTACACCAGGCACATCCCAAACCTTGGTAGTCTCGCTATTGCAATGTTCAAAATAATTCCTTTGCTTCGCGCTGACTCGAAATCTTTTCTTTAATTCCTTGGCTTTGTTTCTATCTTCTCTCCTACTTGAATCACTTTGTTTGGATCTGTATGTCCGCATACCTATTTTGGCCTTCAACCTGTCTTGAACAACCTCTTCGGCGGTTCTTTGAGCCCTTTTTGTTCTATGTTGTTCAGAATTCTCCAACCTGTCTTGAACAACCTCTTCGGGGGTTCTTTGAGCCCTTTTTGTTCTCTGTTGTTCAGCATTCTCCAACCTGTCTTGAACAACCTCTTCGGGGGTTCTTTTAGCCCTTGATCTTTTCTTTCGTTCAGCATCAGTTTGTTTGGGCTTGTTGGTCTTCCTGCCCCCGCCAAGAGTGCCCCAACAAATAGATTCCTCTTTTTGGGCCTTTGTCTGGGTTAGTGCCAGATATAAAACAATGAGATCTGGGAATCTCCCTCTCGAGTCATCATTATTCATGTTGTGAGAACATACATTTCACTCACCTTCTCTACGAGATTCTCATGTTGTCCAAGACTACAAAAAGTTGCCCGGACAATCTTGTTGAGCCTAGATATCATCCTTCGACGATACAAGCGTGAGGACTTGACACACATCATACCTCTCGGTTCCTCCTTATACATACTGTTTCTATGTTGCTTGTTGTTGCGACTCTTCTTCTTGCTCTTATTTACTTTTTTGTAGCCGTGCGGAACGGTACCAACGCCAAATTGACGAGAAGCTGCGTGACGAGTGAACCTACCTTCTTGTTGATATAAAATCTTGCACAGTTCATGCTCAATTAAAGCTCTGCGATATGACAGTCTAGCAATGTCGCTACCATGGAGACCAACGGTCTTCTTAATTTTAACATGACTGACTCTTTTTATTTTTGACCTAGGTGATGCCAAAGCACAAACGGACATACTGAATTTGACAGGATTATTTGAAAAAAGGGTCGAAAAGTTGTATATTTCAGACACAAAGCTACATCGGGATGATGATGACTTGTTTTTGTTGTAATTCTTCTTGTTATGCTGGGTAATCAAAGCTCTCCTACGGTAGTTATGACTGAGGGGTGTATGTAACACACCCTTCAACTTGCTGTTATCAGGCCTGCTGTCGGGCCTGATAGGAACGTACTTTGGACCACTACCCAAGAGATATCTACCAATATACAACGGTACTTCATTTGACTTTATAGACAAATCATTTGGTGGGCGTGCAGCAGTAACTTTGGCCCAGCTTACACGAAGCTTCTTATCTTCCCGTTGCTTCATTTCTTTTTCTGATACACGAGACTTCCTTGCGAGTATTGATCGCTTGGATTCGCCTGGACGCTTGCGCTTGATGAAAGTTGGGCACTTCAGCTCATACAAGACTTGTTTCTTCACCTCATCAAGACTGGTGTACGAGTAAAAGACATCATAGCAATAATTGTGTGTAAGAAAAGAATGTGATGAAGTATAACATAAGAGAAGAGTAAACAAACATACCCTCTAGTAAGCTTGTATCGTGCAATGTAAGTCTTCTGTTGATAGTTGCTGATATGGCCACCATTGAATAGTTTTTCTAGCCCATCCAGAATATCTTGGGTGTTATTTGAAGTTATTGTTTCTTGCATATACTCGTGTATCTTCTCAATTGAACTAACCAGATTCTGGTATTGCTCTCTACTCATCAGTCTATGCTGGTGGTTGTATTTGTCTGTCAGTCTATCAACAGTATCTTCTGACCAATTCAATGCAAAGTGTAAAGACTTGGATACGGTTGTAAAATGAGGAATAGGTCGAAGCAATTGCTCCTGTGCCAGAGTAGACGCACCGTTTGTGAAATCAGAGTCAGCAGAGAGAGTAATATTATCAACCTTAATCTTGACTCTCTGTAAGATATCAGGCTCCTCAAAGATCTTTTGTTGTTGGGTCTTTGACGTCATTTGCATATTCGTCCAATGACAATGCTGATTCATTCTTCTTGAATGCTGCTCTCGCTTCCTTCTTGCCAACCTTTTATTCTCTTCTTGTCTTTCAGCATCATGAATACTAGCCCTGAGTTCAACTAGTCGTCTACATACAGTCCAGGATCCTTCTACTCTGACATTCTTTCCTTCACAACTGGATCAAGACTTTGCGTCTTTTGCAAAGTGTAATATTCATTGTGTTCTTTATGGGCATTATACAGCCCATTTGTACCAACAACAAGACCGGCTAGCTTCTCTTCGTACTCTTTGCGAAGCTGATGCAACAACATACTAGTAATAGCAATGTGTCAAGCTTTAGTTATATTGATTCAGTGCCATAAGGTATTCAGGTTACTATAATGTTACAAAATATGCAAGTTGCACATGAGTCTGATATAAGGGACAATGGCTCATATGCAATTGGAACCAAAGGGGCTCGTGGGCTCGTGATGTGCCAAATAGTTTAAGTTGCAGTTCTGAGGGCTTGTGACACTAAGCATTGGGGGCTTGTGACATAAGCCCTCTTGCAAAACTTAATCTTCCTATCGTCATACCTATGTGCCAACAAACTGGCTAGCTCCTTTTTACTATACAGAGCTCTACTAGAGGAGTCCAAGTGACATCAAGTTGGGCACATGAGTGAAACACCTGTGTAAAACATTAGTAAATTTGTAATCACATTGTTGTAGGACACTGCCATAGACACATATTTGCTCTCTGTGTCCATGTCATACTGCCTCTAGATATTCATATCAGTACTTGATCACGGATAACTACTACCCATTGGACCGTTACATAGCAAACTATCAAGGTTAGATATATACTCGAGGCAGTATGAGTAAGAAGATGAAGTTAAGCAAGGAAGACAAAGAGACTCCGTACAATAAACTACCCTACGAGGTGCGCGAGCACCTTGGTCGGATATTGGCTCCCTGTGACGCTTTTAGATTGTGCCTAACTGACGCAAGGTGCTTTGTTTTGCCATCACAACTCAATACTGTCAATGATAATAGAAATCTTACTCCTTGCCTCGGCAAGAAAGTGCTACATCATACACTAATACAAAGTCTCGAGCAAACGTTACAATCCAACAACACAGACTTTGATTGTGTAAACATTGTGGGCTCATTCACAAGGCTGGCTGCTTCACTACCTCCTGATTCTGTGGCAATATCTGGTTCTATTGTACTTCAAGCTGTATTTAGTGACACTTGGTTATCAGATATAGACATCTATTGTACCAGCGAAGTCAGCCGTCAAGTGAGGACATGGATCATTAGTAATGCCAATCAAGCATTGCTCAATTGTGTCGAAGGATACTCAATCACGACACGTAACCCCGAAGATAATACCTTCGACTCTAACATCGGCTTTGTTGAATCATATTGTAACATCCCAAGAGAGGGTAAGATCCTCCAAGATGGAATCATGGGAGATCTTTGGGTATTTAGCAGAAACGCTGCAACCCATCTCAATGGCATTCCACACGCATCTATCTCCTCCACAGAAGTGGACCATGAGATATCTACTACTGGCGGCGTTCCTATCATATATGATCCCAAACTTGCCCGTGATGGTAGATTAAAGAAGAATATCGACTTGGTAATTGCTCGCGAGGGAAAGAACATCGAGGATATAATATCAGGTTTTGATATCGGTATTTGCCAATGTCTCTTTAATGGAAAATCTTTTCACATCCCTTGTCCTTTTGACACGTACAATCGTCGATCAACATTAAACATGAACATCTTCAACAATCACGTCATCGTTTGTTATATGACCGCCTTGTTGGTAGAATGTAGGAGAAACTTTTCTACTATTCTACATAAGCAGGCGTTGCGGCTCGGTTCATTGACAACTAAACCCAATGTGCATTGGCCTACTCACACAGAAGAGATACCGGGTGTGGGTGCATTGGCATTCCTACACGAACTAGACGCTTTTGTTTGGTCAAGGAAGTTCAGGCGTGACGTACAGCGTGTCAGGTCTACTCTGATAAAAAATGCCTTGTATAGTATGCTGCTTAGTGACTATGATAGTTTTGGCCATTTCGATAGAGTTAGACCAATTGCCACCCATAATAGTATTGTCAGAATATTCAACAAACGGATCGGCAAATACTTGGCACGTGACATTGTCTTCACAAACCTACCACCTGTAATTCCACATGTGATGAGAATCTTGTCGCCTATATAAATTATTAATAGTAGATCACCCGTATAATGATAGAGGCCTAAAGACTATCTAATACATAGAACTTATTACTTGTTATAGATATTCAAAGTATCAACGTCTCACGCACACAAGACGTCTATCAACTAAAACGCATCAGTAGAGTACCACAGCAGTTTGAGTGTCAGATACCTCCATGTGAATTTGAGAATTAAGCTTGTTTAATGTCCTTGTTAAGGTATATTATTTCCCCTCACTATCCGTCTGAGGCGCAATCGCAATTGTTCATGATCACATCATCATTGTTTTGCAAATTTTACATTATCATTATTTTCATACAAAAATTAATAATAGCAACACCTACACTAGACCTAGACACCCTGAGGTCAACGACCTATCGAATACAATGCTCCCTAGTAAGCCCATTCAAGTCCATGGCCGCCGCTCTCTAGAGAGCTGAGTCTAAGGGAACTATGCAATTTTTATGGCGGGTACCTAAGAAATTGCTCTGCTTGTCGCGGCACTCATGTCATTGGGGGCTCGTAGGTTGATCGTGCAAAAAAATGTATCCGGCACTCACGTCGTTCTGGGCTCGATGTACGTTTGCGGCCTAAATTGCTCTGCTTGTCGCGGCACTCATGTCATTAGGGGCTCGTAGGTTGATCGTGCAAAAAAAGTGTGTCCGGCACTCACGTCGTTCTGGGCTCGTGCCTTCACCGAAACTACAAGCCCCAAATGACATGAGTGCCGCGACAAACCATTCGCATTTATCTAACTTTTATACTTTTACGTCCTACAATATTA
>Ga0224504_10000817_pt1 | contig 14078 bp, 13 predicted proteins | sample SF_Oct11_sed_USG_3_FD_170160 | JGI IMG/M metagenome (GOLD analysis project Ga0224504, IMG submission 170160) | Sediment microbial communities from San Francisco Bay, California, United States - SF_Oct11_sed_USGS_24 | ecosystem: Environmental > Aquatic > Marine > Sediment | place: USA... | reverse complement strand
CGCGAGCGGCCCGCATGAATCCGCTGATTTCCAAACTATTGCAGCGGGATCGGGGCATACCCGAGAGCCTCTCCGGAGAATTTCGACACGCTGAAAGCGCGCGTTTTCAAAGCGTTATAGCCAGTGCCGCCGACGTCACTATGAGTTGGGCAGAACAGCAGGGTGAAGCATTATTTGCACCAGCAACTGCGCTTGACCCCATCGAAGCCGCTGACATTGGCTTTTTGCATTTAGATACTGACGACACCGGAGCTTTAGAGCCGCTAGTAGCGGTGCAAAATGATGAGCCACCGCCGGTTAGTGATCCTGCTTCAATACGTGGTGGTACTCAGGTGCTTAAATTGCAATCTAATTGTCCTGCACGGGCTTTTTATGAAATCAGGCTGGGTGCTGAGCCTTTGCCGGAGCCTGCTTTTGGTATTGATTATCGATTACGCGGCACGATCATTCATGAAGCCCTGGAACAATTGTATCGATTTTTGCGGCGAGTCGGCGGGCCGCAGCAAGCTTCTGCTGAAGATTTGAACAAGGGTGTCACAGAGTCTATTGAATACAGCCTTAACAGGCATATTCCGAAAACCCATCCCTTATCTAAAATGCTTCATGGAAACGAAAGGTTGCGTCTGGATCGTTTGCTGCGCGATGTTGTATCAGTCGACCAACGCCGTCCGTCCTTTCAAATAGCAGAGCTTGAAGATAAACATGAGGTGCAAATAGGCGAACTGTCATTTCGCTTTCGGGTTGATCGGATTGATGCGCTTGAAGAAGGCCAGCGCCTCGTGATCGATTATAAATCTGGCACAGGTTTTTCAATGTCTTCATGGGCGGGAGAGCGACCCGGTGAACCACAATTGCCCGCCTATGCTGTGACGAATGATGCTGGTGGGATCGCATTAATTAAAGTCGGTGACCAGCGTGTTGCGCTTAGTGGTGTTGGCGAAGATATGAAAGCGCATACAGGCATGGTCTCTCCCGAGAAACTAGGGGCAGAGGACTGGCCGTCTCTGGTGGCAGTCTGGCGGGAAGGGCTTGAAAATCTCGTGGCTGAATTCATGGCCGGCGATGTGCGTATTAATAGCGCAAAAGAGGCTGAAGCGGCCGGCGAGTTTGCGATGTTGACTCGTCTTTATTCGGCAAAACGTGAGGTGTCTGAATGACGTCATCACAACAGCCTGTCGATGCGAATGTCAGGGAACGGGCGCTTGACCCGCAAACCTCATTCCTCATTCAGGCACCTGCCGGATCAGGTAAAACTGAATTGTTGATACAGCGCTATTTAAGGCTGCTTTCGATTATCGATGAGCCCGAAGAAATTCTTGCGATCACTTTCACACGCAAGGCATCAGCAGAGATGCGCAACAGGATTGAGGATGCCTTGCATCGGGCGACGCATGGGCTGGAGCCTGGCCCCGATAAACCTCATTTGCAGATCGGTTACCAGTTGGCTCGTGAGGTGGTTACCCGGGATCAGGCCAGAGGTTGGGGGCTTGCGGAATATCCGGCGCGTTTACGAATTGGCACAATCGATGCAATTAATACAAGGTTGAGTCGCAGTGCGCCACTGAGCGCGGGATTAACCTCGGGCAATGCGCTCAGGGATGACAGCACGGCCTTGTATCGAGAAGCCGCCCGTCGAGTCATGGCAATGGGTGATGAAGAAAATGCTATAGGCCTAGCCATTCGAGCGCTGCTGTTGCATCTGGAAAATCGAACCGAACAACTAGAAAACCTATTGCAGGAGATGCTGGGCAGCCGCGATCAATGGATGAGACATCTTGGGTCGGGGCATATAGAAGACGAAACAGAGTTTCGCATCTGGCTCGAAGACAAGCTCGAGGAGCTCGTCAATAATCTCATGGCTGAAGCGGCTGATGCGCTGCCTGAAAAACTGTCAACGTCCATGCTTCAGGTATTGACCGATGCTGCTGAAGGTAGTGATAAGGACAGTCCGCTGGCATCCTGGGCTTACCAAAGCCAGTTGCCCCCTTTAACGGTTGCTAACCTGGATTTGTGGCAATCGGCAGCTGCATTATTTTTGACACAGGCTGGAAGCTGGCGAAAAACGGTCAATGTCAAAAATGGATTTCCACCTGAACGAAAAGAGCAAAAACAAAATGCGCTTGAGTTTCTGATAACACTAAAAGATTACCCGGCATTTGAAGCCGCTTTATCACGCGTTCAGGGTTTACCCAAGCCATCGTATAGCGATGACCAATGGCAGGTTCTGCTCGCGTTGATCAAGATTCTGCCAACGACCGTGGCGTCGTTAAAGCAGTTATTTGCAGAACGCGGTGAGACTGATTACACAGAAATTGCTCACGAAGCACTGGGTGCTCTGGGCGTGGATGATGACGTTTCAGAACTGACGTTGGCACTGGATTACCAGATCAAACATATCCTCCTAGATGAATTTCAGGATACCTCGCGTTCGCAATATGAGCTGGTTAAAAAGCTGACATCTGGCTGGCAATCAGAGCCGGAAAAAACTGCATTTCTGGTCGGTGATCCGATGCAGTCGATTTATCGTTTCAGAGAAGCAGAGGTCGGTCTGTTTCTGGAAACTCAGGAAAAAGGGCTGGGAGATTTAGAGCTGGAGTTTTTGCAGCTTGAAACCAATTTTCGTTCTGATGGTCAGGTCATCAATTGGTTTAACGAAGTATTCGCTCAGGTCATGCCGGCACATGCAGATGCGGCTTCCGGTGCGGTCCCGTTTGTGCCCAGTCAGTCCTGGCACGACGGTAAAGCATCTTCCGGGGTTTACTGGCATGTCGTCGCCAAGGGCGATAAAGCCGAAGAGGCGCAATTGATTTGCGATCTGGTGCTTGAGGCGCTTGAAGAATCAACAGAACAAACGATCGGAATTTTGGTAAGAAGCAGGGCGCATGCTGGTGAAACCGCTCAGGCATTAAGAGCCGCTGGCATAGGTTTTGTGGCAACCGATCTTGAAAATCTGGATGACCAGTCGTTCATTCAGGATCTGCTGGCGCTGACACGGGCCATTTCTCATCCGTCTGACCGCATCGCCTGGCTGGCTTGTTTGCGTGCGCCCTGGTGCGGCTTAACGCTTAACGATTTACATGAACTGGCCGCTAAAGATCACAAGAGCAGCATCTGGAGTCTGATAAACCAGCAGGATGCAGTGAGTCGGTTAAGTTCAGATGGGCAGCAGCGTCTTCAAGTTTTTCGTCATGTTCTGCAACGTGCACTAGCGCGTCGTGGGTCAGGAAAATTACGCGATCTGGTTTTTGGGGCGTGGTTGCAGTTAGGTGGATCAGCCCTGTTGCCTATGCCTGGTGATATAGAGCTCGTTGAAAAATACCTGGGCATTGTTGAGTCGCTCGAGCAGGGTGGTGATTGTATTGATGGGGCTGAGCTTTTAAAGAAAGTTTCCTCTGAGTCAGTGACTCGCAGTGAACGGCAGGGCGTTGTTGAAATCATGACGATTCATAAGGCGAAGGGCCTGGAGTTCGACACGGTCATCTTACCCGGGCTGGGTTATAAAACACGCGTTAGCGGTCAACCTTTGCTGTTGTTTTATGAACTGGCACAGGCTGTTGATGATCCGGCGCTAATTGTTGCTCCGATCAAACCTTCAAAAGATAAGAAGGCCGATAATCTGTATCAGCTGCTCTGGGACTTCGAGCGCGATCAGGATCTATATGAACAGTCGAGATTACTTTATGTGGCAGCAACTCGCAGCAGGAAAAAGCTGCATTTATTTGCAACGCTAAAGCTTGATGCCGAAGGTGAGGTTTCTGCGCCTGAAAACTCAACCTTGCTGGCGCGTCTGTGGCCTGCAGTCAGGGATCAATTGGAGCCCCTTGCTAAAAAACGCTTAGTGCCGTCGGAGCAGGAACCGGATGCAGTGGTTGATGCTGCACAGTGGTTTTCTGTTCCTGCAGAGCGACTGGCGTATTTGCCGGAACCGGGTTTTAAGGATTCCGATGAACTGCTGGAGCAAGCTGCTGAGGTTGAATTCGAATGGGCTTCGCAATGGGCCAAGCACGTAGGTTCCGTTGTGCATCGCTGGCTTCAGGATATGAGTGAGCAGGGTATTACAGATGCATCATCAGAATGGGTGGATTCGCAGCGTGCCGCTTTCAGGCGGCTTTTACGTCAGTTAGGTGTAGAGCGTCAAATGCTCGCCCAGGCTGAAGACCGTGTTGCGAAAGCGCTTAAAAATACGCTGAATGACGAGACCGGTAAATGGATTTTGTCAGCGGAACATGTAGAGCATGCTGCTGAATTGCCTGTGACCTTTGCTGGCCCGACAGGCTATGAGCGACTGATCATTGATCGCACTTTTGTTTGTCAAGAAGGCATTCGCTGGATCATCGATTACAAACTCAGTATCCATGAAGGCAGCGATATAGAGTCATTTCTGAGGTCGGAGGAAGAACGATACAGGCCACAGTTAAATCGGTATCGGGAAGCCATGAGGCACATGGACAGCAGGGAAGTCAGAACGGCGCTGTATTTCCCGTTAATGCAGAAGCTCCACATTGTGGATTACTGATGCTGTGCTGATGCCGTTTAAAGAGAGCCGGTCAGCGCGACTTCACGGCGACCTTCAGCGTCGACCGGGCCGGCGAATTGCAAAGCTTGCAGCAGGTCTTTGGGGGCTTCTGGTCGGGCCGCAACTTTTAGCTGAAGTTCATAACTGGCTGGAGGTGTCAGGATGGCTTGGCCCACGATATCAAGCGGGCCACCCTCATCTTTGATCAATCCATTCAGCATTTGATCGTCACCAACCGGGTCATGATTAAATTGGATGCTGTAATCGCCGCGAGGGGCATCTGGGTTACCCGTGATATCAAGTAGCACGCCGGTGACTGTTGCTTCGGCAACTAAAACTTCTGGCCAGGCATCCTTAAACTCAGCTGTTTCTACTTGCGCCTGATAACGACCGCTCAGCGGGAGTTGCAGCAAGTTAGAAAGGGGTGACAGATTGCCTTCGGCATCAAAATTCACGAGTGACAAGCGACCGCCCAAACTGAGTGACAAACCGCCGGCTGCTGTTCCGCCGGGATAACGGGTTTTAATATCTGCACTCACGCGTCCGAGTAACAGGGTTAAGGGATTCATCGTCCATTCTGTTTCGCTAAGCTGCCAGCCTTGCACGGACATAGTCTGTATTTGCCCGCTCCACAGCGACCCCTGGATACCTGTCGCTCTAATGTTGTTGTCGGACAATGTGCCCTGAATCAACTTGGCCGGGGCCAGAATCAGCAAACTCAATATGAAAGTAGCGGCACCTGATAAAGCAAAAATATAGTTCCGCTTCATCTCTAGCGGCCGCCTCTGTCGAGCGTCAGATTACAGTTCACCCGACCTTTAGTACTGGTCGTATCGATGTTCGCTGCCGATGTCATTAGTCCGTATTGAGATTCCAGCTGGCCGAGCCATTCGACTAATGCATCGAAGGGTACATTTTCCAGTCGCAAACGAATGCTGCTCGTACCATCCGGCTGATTACGTTTAAGGTAAGTCGCTAGTCCATTGTTGCGGGTTGTCCGGTCAACGATGACGACCAGTGATTGAGAGGCCTCACTGACATTACCCGTCCCGCCATTTTGTTGCGGGCCGAACCGTTCTGCAACCCGGTTCAATTCAATGAGCAGTTGCTGTTTTTCTTCAAGTTGCTGCTGCCCGTTGGCAGAGTTTGAAGCGATAGGTCGAATGCCGAGTGTTACGATCAGGGTTATTATCAGCAACCCGCCTGCAACCATAATTAGTAGTCGTTCTCTGGGCGCCAATTGATTAAACCATTCTTTCATCAGGCACCCGTATGGTTAATCTGCAATCGGCCGCGTACCTTGTCGCCTTCGGGATTAGCCGATTGTATAGTGGCTTCAAGACTGCTTTTTTCGGAAATAATCTGACGAATAGCGTCAAGCGCTTCGACGTTAGGGGCCAGCAAGCGTATCTCCATGACGCCGGACCGGTAATTAACAGTTTCTATGCGAGTGATCTTATTTTTATTTTCACTGAATGCTTCGGCGACAGTCGTCAACGTATCCAGAAAGTGATTGCTGTTGCTGCCGGATGTGACACTTCCCATGCCTCTCAACTTGCTATCAAGTAGTGCGCGAGCATCACGAATTTCTCTGACTTCCGGGAAGGTGTATCGAATTGCCGCTTCTATAGATTGATCCAATTCGGCGATTTGCCGGTTCAGCGCAGCATTAGAAAGCATTTGCGCGCCAATCATGAGGACAACCAGACCGGCCATTAGCGCAGCCGTTAATCGCCAGGCAGGCCAGTAAGTCGTTAATTTTGACTTGGGCGCATAGGGTCCCTGCAGCAGATTAATACCCGGGCTCGTGACAGCCTGAGCAGCCATGCGCGGCAAGCCGCCTTCAGGGAGTAAAAGAACCTCAAGTGTGGCCAGTCTGGACCGTATACTTTCAAGTACAGGCTGAACCCGTGCCTCATAATCGGTTGTCAGATAGACCAGCAGATTAATGGGCGGAGGTAATGATTCGTCATCAGATGTCTTCGCTGCATTCAACCAGAGTTCGATGAGTCCGCTGACCGATTCTGCATCTGACGCTGCCGTTTTACCGTCAGGCTCGCGGATCGTTGCCCGACCGGCATCAACGAGTAAAACCGTCGTATTGGGCATTTGCCCGAGTGTTTCACTGTCTGAATAGACGCCAGCAAGATCTAGTTGCAGGGCCGACATTTGTTCCAGCCAGGCATCCATTTTAAGGCGTTCGACAACCGCGACAGGCAATTCGCCGTCAACGTCACGTTTGCCCGTCGCGAAATGAAGGTCTTCCACGTCACCCGCCAGTTGTTCTTCCATGGCGTATGGCAATGCCTGAAGCAATTTGGACTTGTTCCGGATGGGGATGTGGGTGCTGGTTTGCAGGACGTTGGTACCGGGGACCAGCGCAATGACGCGTCTGTTCTCGGCCGCCTCCGTGACGGCCATCAGATCGCCGTGCTCGATAGGCCCGTGTTGTGCGCCGCTTTGATCGACGAGCACCCATTCAACCGGCTCTGTGGGTGTCTCGGCAAATCGAAGTACGAGGAAGTCAGCCATGAATTCGTATCTGAGTCCGGTTCATTCAGTATCGAAATACCGCAATTTAGTGGTAACCCATCCATCGGTAGGGTCACGGTACAGCAGACTGTACATAGTGAACTGGTTAGTGCCAAGGGTCACGGTCACTTTAAGTTGAAAGAAACTGGACGAAACATCAAGGTATTGATTCGCAAAAACGGGATCTACTTCGATTCCACCCGGCAAATCAAGGAAGGCGCCATCACCTTGTTCGCCGCTTAGCAGCTGACAATAGGGGTAATTTTGTCTGAGCTCATCGGCGTCCTGTGCACCGCCATTTTTGGGAATGGCGAGCAGTACGGCATCAGGTGCGGCATTGACGTTAATTTTCTGACTGAAGGAGGGCAGCGCAGTGACCGCCTGTCGCAAGGTCTGGTAGGCCAAAGACGCCTCCTCATTTTCCTGTGCAACAAAACCATCTATTGCCAGAAGTTCGGTAGGGGTGGTCATCCAGGTGTTAGCAGCCCGATACCCCGGTGTGAACGAGGTGTATGTGCCATCTTCTGCGCCCCCGAATTCTTCAGTCTGATCAGGGTCTATCCAGTCAATGATTTTTGCGCCCAGCGACGGGTCAAGCTCGAGTCGCTCCAGCAGACGACCGAAGTATTCGACTGTTTCAGTGTTTTTTTCACCGTTGATTAATAGCGAATTCAGATTAAACCGCGTTTGCAAATCGGTCAGCTTGCCTTGAATGGTGCCGGCCTCAAAGGGCAGTGTCAGTGTTTGTGCCCAGTCTTCATCGGGATGGTCGCAAAATTCTTCGTTCTCCTGATCGTCTTCAAAATCTTCGCGCAAAAAGTGCGCTGCCATTAATTCGGCACCGATTGCGAATTGAATGGACTGTGCTCGTAAAAACTGGGCTTCTGTTCGGCGCATGTCGATGGTGAGCTGCCAGGCTAGATTAGCCGCGAGCAGAGTAGCTAATGCAACAACGAGCAGCGCGGTGATAGCGGCTATTCCATTTTGTCTTTTATGCTTACTGCGGATCATGGCAGCAGATCAACGAGGCGTTCAATTTCACCCCAGTCGGACAATGTCATGGTAATGCGAATGGCACGAGGGTAGGTATCAGGTGCGCCGCCCGTTTGATTCAGGGGTGGCCATTGAGCCTGCCATTGAGACTGATCATCGAGATATTCGATTTCGAGGTCGCTGATCCCGTCAATCAATTCCTGTTGTCTGGGTTCCATGCCCAGCGGATAGTCCATGACAGGCCAGTATTCGCGCAGCAGGACATCTTCCTCAATTCTATATTGGACGCGCTGAAGCGTGCCGCGTCGTACCTGAGCGAAATTTCTCCACCCGCTGCGACTCAGGCGCAGCAGATTTTCATCGCCGGGTGAGGTGATGAGCGCAGCTTCAGTGCTTTGGCCCAGGATATCGCGAACGGGTCGCGGATTGAGTTGGGCAAAGTCCTCAGTCATCACGCGCAGCGTTCTTTGCAATGATGCCAATCGCTCCATCTGGGCTTTAGCGATCGTTTGTTGCGTCACGATCGCATTCAGCCCGCCCAGCGCGAGTGCGCTGATGATGCCGAAGATCGTCATCGCGACGAGCAATTCAATCAGCGTAAAGCCCGCGGTCGTTTTTCGTGGCGCTATACAAGTCATTACTGGACTTCACCTGTATCCAGTTGCGGAGGTTCCCAGCCATCGCCAAAACTGGCTTCAGGGGCAGCCGGTGGTTGCTCGGTGTTGCCACCGCTATTCTGGTTTTGGGACGAGCTTTGACTTTGTTCCCGCTGCGGGCCTATGAAACCGACTACCGTAGTGAGCACATCATCAGGTGTGTCTGCGTAGCTGACCGCTACGTCCAGACGTTTGAGGTCCAGATCAGGGAAGTCCGTTATACGAATCTCATAGGCCCATTCCGCATTGGCCATCTCTATTTCATCACGCCGCCGGCCGGTATCCGGGTATTCACCGGATATTTGTAATTCGTTGATCTGGTTTAAGGCGACCCAACCGGCCAGCGTTTTCGCACGCAATCGATCTGTGACGCTCAGCGTCTGGTTGAGCCCGGTAAACACAGCGACCATGCCAAGACTAATAATCGCCATGGCAACGAGCACCTCAAGCAAGGTGAAGCCTTTTCTTCGCAGGGGGCGCCGGCGAAAACGGTTAGCGTTCATCAGGGTCATCTGTTTCCGGTACTACGAGTCCGAACTCATCAAATTCCAGCAGAATCCCATCGTTAGTAAACTCACGACGCAACTCCACAGAGAAAGGTGACATATCACCGCTGGATAACAAATAAATCTGGGGGCGGTATTCATCGTCTTCATTTATATCTTCCTCCGCGTCTTCGCCGGATTGTGCCTCGTCATTTTCCTTGTATTTGAGAATAACCTCATTGCCGTCTATTTCGAGTGCAGGCTCCACGCCACGTGGCAGCGAATGTGTGTTCAGCAAATCGCCGGTTAAGATAATCCAGCGACTTATATCGATCGGCTCAGCCCCATCGTTTTGAGGGTCCGTGCTTTGAGTAACGTCTTCAAAGGGTTCGCGATAGATCGAAAATTCGTAGCTATCAGGGTAAAAACGCAGACCGTATTCCCGTCCTTGAAGGATCGCTTCTTCGCGGGCCAGACCAATGTGGGCGTTCAGGCGTTTGGCTGCCGTTTCCAGTTCCTCATCATTACCGACAATGCCTACTGACAGCGTAAACATGGTTGTCAGAATTCCGATAATGACAACGACGACCAGCAGTTCCAGCAAGGAAAAGCCTGCTTGCCGGATGTCGGCATGGTTGTTTCTTGTCGACAGCATGAGCCGCGCGATCAGGAATGGTTAGTCAAGATTCCAGTTGCCTATGTCAGCGTCCAGCCCTTCGCCGCCTTGCTGGCCGTTGCGACCCTGGGTGTAGATATCGAATTCACCCTGATTGCCGGGGTATAGATAAAGGTATGGCTTGTCCCACGGGTCTCTTGGGATGCGCTCAAGATAACCGCCGGCCGGCCAGCGCGCATTAGGATCCTGAGGAGGAGTCACAAGCGCATCTAGACCTTCCTCTGATGTCGGGTATCTGAAGTTATCCAGTCTGTAGAGTTTCAGGGCGCTCTCAATCACGCGCAGATCCTGTTTTACTTTAACGATCTGAGCATCGTCGATACGACTGATTACATTTGGCGCTATCAGTGCAGCGAGAATACCCAGGATGACAACAACAACCATGATTTCAATCAGTGTGAAACCGCGTTGCACCATTCCTGAGTAGAAAGACCTTGCATTACTCATGTATTAATAACCCGTGTATAAAGTAGATGGCCGCACTTTATAACAAGTGCGTCGTGATTGGGGGTCAAATTGCGCAGGCCAGCCCGGTCCGGGTGCGGTCAGCATGGCAACAAGCCTGTAATGATTATATTGTATATTAATAAAACATTAAAAGCCTTTGATATTGTTCATTAAATGTTAAGTTTTTCGCGTAAATGGAGTCCGGTGCTGATCCTGCTTGTTGTGATGGCCGGATTTCAGGCTTTACCTGAACGATGGCATGAAATTTTTTTTTACACCCGCAGCGGGCTTGAGCATGTAGAAATATGGCGCTTGCTAACCGCTAACCTGATACACCTGAGCTGGGGGCATTGGCTGCTAAACGGTTTTGCTCTATTGCTTGTTTGCGCCTTGTTTGCGGAAGAGATTACGCCCGGTCAAGCCGTGTTTGTTGCGCTTATAAGCGGAGCGGGTGCCTGTCTGGGGCTTTACTGGGCCAGCCCTGAGTGGAAATGGGTTGCAGGGCTGTCCGGCGGATTACATGGATTGTTCATATATGCATCACTCACGGGTACGCTCGACCGGGTGCCTATGGCTCGCTGGTTACTGGCGGGCGTCATTGCGAAAATAGCATGGGAGCAAGTTAGCGGGCCTTTACCGCTTGCTGAAGGTTTCGGGGTTAGCAAGGTCGTCATTGATGCACATATGTGGGGCGGGGTGTGTGGACTTTTAGCTGCAGTTTTTCACGTAGTCTGGCGTCGGCGGGGCACATGGTTATAATGCCCGCAAATTCTGCTTATCCATCAGGTTTACATGAATCAAATTACTGAATTATTTTCGCTGTCAGGTCAGATCGTTCTGGTTACGGGGGCGTCCCGGGGTATTGGCGCTGATACTGCTGATTTACTCGGGCAGGCTGGCGCAACGGTTATTGGTACTGCAACGAGCAGTGCCGGAGCCGATAAGATAAGCGCGCGATTTTCAGAGGCGGGTATTAGCGGACGGGGTGCGGTGCTGGATGTCAGCCAGGCAGAGTCAATTGCTGATTTGGTCAAGGATATAACGGCTAATGAAGGTGCGATCACGGTGCTCGTTAACAATGCCGGTATAACCCGCGACAACCTCTTGATGCGAATGAAGGACGAGGAATGGGACGAAATTCTGCAGACAAACCTCAGTTCTGCATTCCATCTGTCGAAGGCCGTTTTACGCGGCATGATGAAGGCAAGGCAGGGGCGCATAATTTCGATATCATCCATTGTTGGCGTGATGGGTAATGCTGGCCAATCCAATTACGCAGCAGCAAAAGCGGGCCTGGTCGGTTTTTCGAAATCGCTCGCTCGCGAAGTGGGTTCAAGGGGAATTACAGTTAACGTGGTTGCCCCCGGATTCATTGATACGGAAATGACACAGGCCTTGTCGGAAGAGCAGCGCGACGCCATGGCAGCGCAGATTCCATTGAGCCGATTGGGTAGCGTTACCGATATCGCCAGCGCAGTCTTGTATCTGGCTTCACCGGCAGGTGGGTACGTCACGGGTGAGACGATTCAGGTCAATGGTGGCATGTATATGATTTAGTACGGTTATTTTGAGAGCTTTTTCTCGCCAATCTGTATTGAAAACAACTGTAGATTGGTTGGAAACATTCCCTTAAAATACCGCCCGCGAGTCCGGTCGACCGGATTTAAACTGTTTAATACTCAATTTTGAGTGAGGAAATACCCAGTATGAGCAGCATTGAGGAACAAGTTAAGAACATCGTCGCCGAGCAACTCGGGGTTAAAGAAGATGAAGTCACCAACGCGGCATCATTCGTCGATGATCTTGGCGCCGATTCGCTCGACACCGTTGAACTCGTTATGGCTTTGGAAGAGGAATTCGAAACTGAAATTCCTGACGAAGAAGCTGAAAAAATTACGACAGTTCAGCTAGCCATCGATTTCATTAAAGCTAATTCAGAATCTTGATTTGCAGCTGCGCCATCAGGCGTGGCATGCAGAGTCAGGACGCTGGATGGCTTTCTAACCTGAAGCACTAATATGACCAAACGGCGAGTCGTCGTAACGGGCTTGGGCGCTATTTCCCCGGTTGGGAATGACGTTCAATCGGCGTGGAAAAATGCAGTAGCGGGTATCAGCGGCATCGGTCCCATTGAGGGTTTTGATGCGAGCGGATTTTCAACCCAGTTTGCCGGGCAAATCAAGAATTTTGATCCTGCTGACTACATGCCTTCCAAAGAGGTGCGCAAAGTTGATCCCTTTATTCATTATGGGATCGCAGCTGCCGAGCAGGCTGTTAAACAATCCGGTATATCTACCGATGTTTATGACTCGCCCCGTATTGGTGTCGCGATAGGTTCAGGTATTGGTGGTCTCGAGACCATTGAGCAGAACTATCAGAAATACGTAGACTCAGGTTCACCCAGAAAAATTTCGCCGTTCTTTGTCCCCGGCAGCATTATTAATATGATTTCGGGACATGTTTCGATTCAGCATGGCTTTCAGGGTCCCAACATTGCTTTGGTAACGGCTTGCACGACCGCAACGCACAGTATTGGCATCGCGGCCAGAACGATCGCATACGGTGATGCCGATGCGATGGTCGCCGGCGGCGCAGAAGCCCCCATTACTATTCTGGGTTTGGGTGGATTTTGTTCAGCCAGAGCTCTGTCGAAGCGCAACGATGATCCGCAGGCAGCCAGCAGGCCCTGGGATAAGGATCGGGATGGATTCGTGCTTGGTTCAGGCGGGGCTTGCCTCGTCTTGGAAGAGTATGAAGCTGCCAAGAAGCGTGGCGCGAATATTCTGGCTGAGGTGACAGGTTTCGGTATGAGTGGTGATGCTCACCACATTACGGCACCTGCGGATGACGGTGCTGGCGCCGCATTGTGCATGAAGGCAGCGCTTAATGACTCAGGATTGGCACTCGAAGATATTAGCTATGTGAATGCGCATGGTACTTCGACACCGCTCGGCGATATTGCTGAAACGAAAGCCATCAGATCTGTTTTTGGTGGACATGCTGACAATCTTGCCGTCAGCTCGACCAAGTCCACAACCGGTCATTTGCTTGGAGCCGCAGGCGCCATTGAAGCAGTATTCGCGGTTATGTCCGTCGTTGATCAGGTGGCTCCGCCCACGATCAATCTGGACAATCAGGATCCTGAATGTGATCTTGACTACGTCCCCAAAGAAGCGCGGCAGATGCCGATTAATTCCGTTTTATCCAACTCATTTGGATTTGGCGGCACCAACGGCAGCCTGATTTTCTCAAAAGTCTGATTCCCGGACTAAACGGCTTCCCATGCGGGTGAGTCCATGACCAGCGCATCAGATGATCAGGGCAGTTTTGAATCCAGCAGGGTTCAAAACACCAAAATCACATCCATTAGCTGGCCTGATGATCTTGCGCATTTGCATCGTCTGAACCCTGATCGTTACCCCGCATTGCTTGAGAGTACTGCGGATCAAAATCCATTGGGACGTTACGATATATTGTTTGCCTTTCCACAGGGTCGCTTAACCCTGAATTCAGAGGGCAGGCTCAGTGGTCATTGCTCAAACTCAGATCAGTTATTTCTTGAAGCACTGGATCAGTGGTGGGAGCTGGAAAAAAGCTTGCCAGTGCAAAGCAGTCTGCCGTTTACAGGCGGGTGGTTTGTCCTTTTGGGCTATGAGTTGGCAAATCAGATTGAGCCCGGATTAAATCTTCAGACCGATGCGAACTATCCTGTCGCTATGGCGGTCAGATGCCCGGCCGCCATCATTAGAGATCGCCAGAAGCAGTGCGCCTGG
>Ga0224504_10000815_pt1 | contig 14080 bp, 11 predicted proteins | sample SF_Oct11_sed_USG_3_FD_170160 | JGI IMG/M metagenome (GOLD analysis project Ga0224504, IMG submission 170160) | Sediment microbial communities from San Francisco Bay, California, United States - SF_Oct11_sed_USGS_24 | ecosystem: Environmental > Aquatic > Marine > Sediment | place: USA... | reverse complement strand
GCCATCATGCTGAATGCAGCAGCAGAGTCACGCGATTTTTATTTGCCGGAGATTGCCCAGGCTGGCGGGTGGAACCTGGCGTTTCACAGCTCGGAATCAACGCCACCGGCGAAAGGTCCGGGGGTATGGAGCCTGGATTCACGCTCCATGGTCTGTGCGCTTTACACCAGGGACGCTCATTGAGTTGGATAAGCCGCGTTCAGATAAAGTACTGACTGAAGTTTTGAACGCCCGGAAGGCGCAACGTGAAATGAAAAAGAAGACCGGCGATGATCCTGTCCACGACAATCGATATCCACAGTGTGTTCAAGTCCGTACTGTACCCTGCGGGTATCAATATTCAATGGGTTACAATGCTTGAAATGACAAGATCAGTATTCATAGACCGTCGCTTTCATGGTCCGCCGAATTCGGGTAATGGCGGCTATTCGTGCGCAATGATTGGTAAGCTGATTGATGGTCCGGCGGCTGTGCGGTTACGCATTCCACCGCCGCTTGATGCCGCAATGGAGCTTCGTCAAAGTGATGGTCTCGTTGAGTTATTCTGCGGCGACGAACTTGTAGCGTCGGGTCATGCAACCAACGTGGATATTGACATTCCTACGCCTCCCGACTTTAGCGGCGCGCAAGCAGCATCCGCTCGTTATCGGGGCTTTGTCTCACATTTTTATCCAGGCTGTTTCGTCTGTGGCCCTGAGCGTGAGCACGGTGACGGGCTGAGAGTTTTTGCAGGCCCGCTTGAGGAAGGTACCGGCCCGGAGGGTATGGTCGCGGCTGCCTGGATTCCCGATGCCACACTCGTTGATTCATCGGGCTTTGTGGCGCCGGAATTTATATGGGCTGCACTCGATTGCCCGGGTGCCTATGCTTTTCCGGAACCGGTAAATGGCGCACTCCTGCTGGGTGAACTTGCTGTCTCCATCAGCGGTTCAGTCAAGGCCGGTGAGAAATGTGTCCTGACCGGTTGGGAGATTAACCGGCAGGGACGCAAGCATTACACCGGTACGGCACTGTTTGGTGAATCGGGTTCATGTCGGGCGGTTGCTTATGCGACCTGGTTTGAAGTACCACTGCAAACAAACTGATAGAGCCCGCTGGCCCATAATTGCATCCGCCCATTTAAGGCATTAGCTTTGATGAACAAAAATACCATGGAAGAACAGAGAGGCTCGTTAATTGATGGAAACAGTTAAAACCATACATATTGCTTTTGTCGTACTGTCATTTGCTGGCTTTTTTATTCGCGGCATCTGGATGTTGCGGGACTCAACACTGTTACAACAACGCTGGGTAAAGATTGCACCACAGGTAGTAGATACGGTGTTACTTGTGAGTGCTATCGTGCTTGCGGTTCAGTTGCGTTTTTCACCGATGGAACAACCCTGGCTAATGGCGAAAATCATCGCCCTGGTGATTTACATCGCGGTTGGTCTGGTGGCAATGCGGTTCGGACGCAGTAAAGGAATACGCCTTTCTGCATGGCTGCTTGGTTTGTTTATCTTTATGTATATCGTATCGGTTGCCATGAGCAAGTCGGCCCTTGGGTGGTTTGCATTAATTTAGCGTTTATACTAAATATTGATAGAACAAATCCTGGAGAAAAGCGTGTCTGAAGAACTGAAAAGCAAGGCTCCCAAATGGTTCATGATAGTTGCGGCGGTACTGCTGGTATGGAATTTGTTGGGTGTGATGGCTTATATAATGCAAGTCATGATGACCGCGGAAACACTGGCTGCGTTACCCCAAGAGCAGCGCGAACTTTATGAAAACACCCCGGCCTGGGCAACGGCGGCTTTTGCGGTGGCGGTCAATTTCGGCGCACTGGGCTGCGTGTTGTTGCTGTTAAAAAGAAGCCTGGCCGGATTGTTTCTGCAATTGTCCCTGGCCGGTGTACTGGTGCAGATGTTCCACTCTTTCTTTATGAGTAAATCTTTTGAAGTCTTTGGTCCCGGCGGGTTGGTGATGCCGGTGATGGTTATCGTTATCGCTATTTATCTCGTGGTCCTGGCTGCCAGGGCCAAGGCAAACGGCTGGACAAGCTAAAAGACTTTTGATTTATCCTGAACAGGGTAGCTTGTGATTCGTCGGGGATAGATGTTGAAGAGCGCTTTGTCAGAAGCGAGCTTTGGTCAGCAATATCTAAACTATAAATCTACAGTGAGGCGATGGCTTTGAAACCAGGTGATGAATCAAAAACAAGAACAGCTTACCGCATAGAGACGGACCGCCTGGTACTCAGGTGCTGGTCGCCCGGGGATGCCCCGGTTTTGAGGGCGGCACTGGATGCCTGTGATGCGCACTTGCGCCCTATGATTCCTTTTATGAAGGATGAACCCAGATCTTTACAACAAACAGCCCTTTGGCTAAGAGAAATCCGCGCTGCGTTCGATTTGGGGCAGATGTTTCGTTACGCAGTGTTTGATGCCGCAGAGCAGAAGCTGCTTGGCGAGAATATGCTGCTCGCGCGCGTAGGCCCGGGTGGTCTGGAAATCGGTTACTGGACACACAAGGACGTCATAGGCCAGGGTATTGCCAATGAGGCCACCTGTGCCATGATCCGGGTGGCCTTCGAGATTGAAAAGGTAAAACGGGTTGAGATCATGTGCGCCCCGGAAAACAAGGCCAGTGCGTCGATACCGGCCCGCCTGGGTTTCACACACGACGCCACTCTTAGGAAGCGAGCACTTGATTCAGAAGGTGTGTATCAGGATTTAATGGTATGGAGCCTTTTTGCTGACGATTATCTTGCAAGTCCTGCCACTAAGATCGGTTTCCAGGCATTTGATTGCATGGGTCAGATCATCACCTGATTTGGAGAAAGTGGGTGTATAAGGGGAGTTTTCTGCCAAAGGTGATGGAAAACCAACGGTAATGCGCTATATCATACGCGATCAGGCAGGAATGACTGATTATTGGGAAGGCGAGTGAACTTTCCAGCAGTCGGGGTGACTCTTTTACTGTCAGGCAATATTTCAACAGATTAAGAACAGGTGAAGTGATGAACAAAATTATTTTTACAGGGCTTGCATTGATGGTCTCAATGACCGCCATGGCTCAACAGGAAATGGCGGATGATGGCTCCCGAGTGGTATTGCCACTTCAGGCTCAAGCATGCACCCTGCCATCAGCGCCACCACCCATAGCGGAAGCTCCTGTTAAGGCAGATCTTTTAGCGGCTCAGAAGAACGTTAAGGGGTTCCAGGCAGAAATGGCAGAGTACCGCGCTTGTATCGATAAGGATGCCGATAGTGCAGAACTGACCTGGGGAAACCAGCAGGCGATTTTGAGAGCACATGATTATTCGGTGGAAATGGAAGAGCGTGTTGCTGCCATGTTCAATGAGGCCCTGCGGGCGTATAAGGCCAGTATAGCGACCGAATGATGAACCTTGGTTCCCCGTCTTTACAGTCGGGGGAATTAAAGCTGCGGGCTTAGTCAGCCAGCAGGTATTGTTGCAGGAATAAAAACGTGGCCTGTTCAAACAGGTCACGGTTCTCTTTTTTACCATACCCGTGGCCCTCATTGAGGGCGTTCATGTACCAGACAACCTGATCCTGCTCACGCAGGGCGGCCACCATCTGGTCTGACTCCGACCGGGGCACGATCGGATCATTACTGCCCTGCTGGACAAAGAGTGGAATCTTAATCCGGTCAACGTTATTCAAGGGGCTGATCTTTTCCAGAAACGCCCGCATTTCCGGGTCGCGTTCATCACCGTACTCAACGCGTCGCAATTCGCGCCGGTAGTCCTGGGTGTTTTCAAGAAAGGTTACGAAGTTACTGATCCCGACACGGTCAACGGCGGCACGCAGACGGTCGCTGTAATGGACGGCTGAAGCAAGCGCGATATAACCACCATAACTGGCCCCCATTATTGCCACCCGGTTCTTGTCTAACTGCGGTTGTTCTTCAATCCAGTCCAAAAGTGCACCGATATCCCTCACCGCGGCCTCGCGTTTATAGCCATCATCCAGCGTAATATAGTAAGAACCATAGCCGAGTGAGCCGCGTATGTTTGGTGCAATGACGGCCACGCCCAACTGGTCTATCCACGACTGAAAGCCGCTGTTAAAACGAGGCCGGAATTGATTTTCCGGACCGCCGTGGACGTGAATAACGACCGGGAACGGGCCATTGCCTGGTGGTAAGTAAACAAATGCAGGGATAGGAATAATTTCCCCCTCATCTTCGATGGGCGAAGAGAACGTAACCGCAACAGGTTCTGAAAATTTATCCGTATCGAGCCCACCGGTTTCACTATAAGTCCACCGGGTCAGTTTTCTGGCTGACAAAGGTTTACGGCCGAGTTCGAGTACAAAGGCCTCATTCGGGTTGCGTGCGGAATTCAGGGTCATTCCCAGTTTTTGGTTGTTGGGGCTGAACCTCAACCCACCTATCAAGCCCATTGGGATTTTATCGACACGGTTGTATTTCATTTTTTCAGGGTCAAAAAGATAAAGACGACTGATACCACCCTCGTTGGCGATAAATGCACCGCGTCTACGGTCGGGGCTCAGTACAAACTGTGTAATATCCCAATTGAAAGAGTTGGAAATGTAATTGATTAGCGGTATTTCATCCAGGCTCGCTTTTGCCAGTTCAGCCCTCCCGTTGTGAAAGTTGCTAACAAAAAGGACACTCGAATCGTATTCGTCAAACCCGGTGGCGATATTGCTGGACGGGTCATTGGCATCTCCGGCTATCAAACGTAACTCCCCGTCAGGCAGGTCTTTTACGTAGATCCGGGAATCCGCCACGCTGACAAATTGCTGAATCAATAGTTTCTTTCCGTTACGGCTGAAATCAATGGGCTTCCATAGTGTGCCGTCATCCGTTGCAAGTAGCAGGCTGGCCGGTTCGGACGAGTCTACATCCTGAATCCAGATATCATTGGAACGGCCATTTCTGCGGGTTGAGCGATAAGCCAGTTTCCGGCCTTGCCGGTCCCATGCTATCCGGTTATTCAATGCCTTCCCGTCTGACAACAAACGCATCCGGCCATTGTCTGGATTGAAAAGGTAGACCTGGTCGAATTCATTACCGCCCTCATCAAGGGTAATGCCCAGCAGGTTGCCCTTGGGTTGCGGATTCACTTCGCCCACCGGTTCATCACCAAAAGTTACCTGGTAGCGGGCACCACGCGGCATATCAACCCGGTGCAGTTGAGTCACCGGGCCCAAACTGGTTTTTATGAAAATCCTTTTACTGTCTTTCGAAAAACTGGAGAACCTGGCGGATCGGATGTTCTGGTACTGGCTAAGTGTTGATGGCAGAGATTCTGGTATTGGTGGAATATCCTCCATGATCAGTTGACCGTCATTGGCTGTCCGGCGTTGCACTTCTGCAGCTGAACCTGTGCTGACCAGTAGCAGTAAAACCAGGGCTGTTAACAGTGTACGCATTGGATAATCCTTGAATTATTATTACAAACGGTTAAAAAAGACCGGGAATGGACTTTGAATAAACATAATTCGCCCTTTCCTTTGCATAGAGCCTGCATGGTGTTACCGGTATAATCTTTTATCAATCCGGCTACTGAAAACTATGCATAAACCCCTACACATTATAATTCTTGCCGCCGGTGCTGGAACCCGCATGAAGTCACGGGTGCCGAAAGTACTACAAACAGTCGGCGGTCAAGCGATGATTATTCATGTATTGGACACCGCATTGCAACTTCGGCCGGCAGAAATTCACGTGGTTTTCAATCCGCAGGTGCCCGAGGTGCAGGAAGCGTGTAGTGCCATTGATATCACCTGGGCAGCACAGGCTGAGCAATTAGGAACAGGTCACGCGGTACTGCAGGCGATGCCGGGGATTCCGGAAGGTGCTGACGTATTGGTGCTTTACGGCGACATACCGTTACTGGAAGCAGATGTATTGAGACAATTGATCGAGTTGCCCTCAGCCGGTCTTAAAGTGCTGACGATGGAAATCGATGAGCCAACGGGTTACGGTCGTATCGTTCGTGATGCAGATGACAATGTCACCGGTATTGTTGAAGAACGTGATGCAACGACTGAGCAAAAAGCGATCAAAGAAGTTAACTCGGGAATCATCATGGCGTCGCGATCGGTTCTGATGTCCTGCCTGGATAACCTGGCCAGCGATAATTCCCAAAACGAGTATTACCTGACAGATGTATTTTTCATAGCCTATGAAAAAGGCATTCAAACACGTGCTGTTGTTGCTCCGGTTGCAACAGATCTTGAGGGGGCGAATGACCGGATTCAACTGGCGGAACTGGAGCGGCGGTATCGAATGAAAAAGTCCACACAACTGATGCAAGCGGGAGTTCAACTGGCTGATCCTCAGCGTATCGATATACGTGGAAAGGTAGAGGCGGGCAGCGATGTATTTATCGATGTGAATGTTGTTTTGGAGGGTGACATCAGCCTGGGTGATGGTGTTAAGATCGGTCCGGGTTGTGTGCTTAAGAACGTCCAATTGGCAGCAGGAACACGGGTGCACGCTTACAGTGTGCTTGAGGGTATGCGTAGTCTGGGTGTCTGTGATATCGGGCCATTTGCACGTGTGCGTCCCGGAACAGAATTGATGGAAGGTAGCAAGGTAGGCAATTTTGTCGAAGTGAAAAATACCTCTCTCGGCAAGAACAGCAAGGCCAGCCATCTGAGCTACCTGGGTGATAGTAGTATCGGTGACCGGGTTAATATCGGCGCCGGTACCATTACCTGTAATTACGATGGGGTCAACAAGCATCGTACCGTAATTGAAGATGATGTTTTTATTGGCTCCGACACACAGCTGGTTGCGCCGGTAACGGTTGGCGCAGGCGCGGACATTGGTGCCGGCAGTACAGTTACCAAGGACGCACCCGCCGGTCAATTGACAATAAGCAGGGCGAAGCAGGTATCGATTCGCAGCTGGAAACGACCGGTAAAAAAATAGGGAATCCTCAGTATGTGTGGAATAGTTGCAGGCTCAGCGGGGCGTGACATCAGGGATGTTCTGATTGCCGGTCTGCATACGCTTGAATATCGTGGTTACGATTCAGCGGGTATTGCCCTGCAGCAGGATGGTCACCTGAAAAGACATCGTTCAGCGGGTAAGGTCAGGGATCTGGAAGTCCTGCTGGAATCCGATCCAATTAATGGGGTCTGTGGTATTTCCCATACACGCTGGGCGACCCACGGTGTTCCGAACACAACGAATGCGCATCCGCACACCTCGGGCGATCAACTGGCCCTTGTCCACAACGGCATTATTGAAAACCACGAGGAACTGCGTCGCGAATTGCAGCAGTGTGGTTGTCACTTCAGTTCAGATACCGACACCGAAGTGATGGTTCATTTGATTGCACAACTGATGGATTCAGGTTTGGATTTGTTTGCAGCCCTTCGAAGGGCTGTGGGTCGTTTACGGGGTGCATTTGCAATTGCAGTGGTCAGTGCTGCTGAGCCCGGGGTTATAGTGGGCGCGAGAAAAGGCAGCCCGCTGGTATTGGGTGTTGGGCGTGGGGAGAATTTTCTCGCGTCTGATATTTATCCATTACTGGGTGAGACAGAATCATTTGTTTTCCTGGAGGAAGGCGATGCAGTCAGCCTGAATGCCAATGGATATCAAATCGTTGATGTGAACGATCAGTTAGTCGAACGACCGGTGAAGGAAGTTGAGACAAAAGCTGACTCGGTGCAACGGGGCATATATCCCCATTACATGTTGAAGGAGATTTTCGAGCAACCACAAGCCGTGGCTGAAACCCTTGAAGGCCGGCTCGGGGCTACCACTGTACTACCTAATATTTTCGGCGTCGGAGCGATGGAACTGCTACGCCAGGTCAAGCAGGTTCATATTGTTGCCTGTGGCACGGCCTATCATGCGGGGTTGGTTGCCAGTTACCAGGTAGAGCAGTTGGCGGGCATACCATGCCGTGCCGAGATTGCCAGCGAGTATCGTTACCGTAAGCCGGTCGTACCACCAAACACACTCTTTATCGCGGTATCACAATCTGGAGAAACAGCCGATACGCTCGCTGCATTGAAGCACGCCAAAGAGGCTGGTTATGTCACCACGCTGGCAATTTGCAATGTTGCCGAGAGTTCGGTTGTACGCGAAGCCGGCCTGGTGCTGATGACCCGTGCCGGTCCTGAGATCGGTGTGGCTTCTACCAAGGCATTTACGACGCAGCTGGTTGCCTTGCAGTTGCTGGTGCTGGAGTTGGCACGTCTGAATGGTGTTGATAAAGACGAATATGCCGAGTACGTGGCAGATTTACATCGCTTACCGGAACTGCTTAATGAGGCCTTGAGTCTCGATAGTGAATTCGAGGCATTGGCGGGTGCTTTCGTGGATAAAAATGATGCCTTGTTCCTGGGGCGGGGCAGTCATTACCCGATCGCGATGGAAGGTGCACTGAAGCTCAAGGAAATTTCCTATATCCATGCAGAGTCTTATGCAGCAGGTGAATTAAAACACGGGCCGTTGGCATTGGTGGATGCTGAAATGCCGGTATTTGCCGTGGCACCTAACAATACATTGCTGGGCAAGCTGATCAGCAATATTGAGGAAGTCAGTGCGAGGGGCGGGGAGTTATACGTCATTGCCGATACCAAAGTGGTTTCAGACTTCCATCAACGGCATGGCCGGGTGATCGGACTGGATACCGGTGGGTCATTACTGTCTCCTGTGATCATGACCATTCCACTGCAATTACTGGCGTATCACGTGGCCGTGCAGCGTGGAACAGATGTTGATCAACCGCGTAACCTGGCAAAGTCGGTCACAGTAGAGTAGTTTGTTTCGGTTTCCCGGGAAGCTGTAGTAAGCCGGTTGTGTCTTCTTGCGGTGGCATCTGCAAGTGATAGCCTTGCTCAGAGAGATTTTGCATAACCTGGGTGACATCCTCATAAGCCAGTTTTCTCTCTGGCGTAAGCTCAAGATCCATGACTAATTCGGGTTCGCCAAAGACCTTTTTCAAGGTGTCCGGTAAGTCCTCAAAGTCCTGTCCTGCCAGTAAATAGATGTAGGTAAAGTCCTTCAGACTTGAGCGAAGCACAGAGCATTTCATGGGAAGTTTCCTTCGTTGATTTCTGCAGCGCAGTATAGCCGTTACCGGGAGTTCACTACATCACTGTTGTATATTAGCTTTTGAGTAAGGTATAACATTATCTTGTGAGCAATATTAATAAGAACAGAATTGACCCATGCGATCACGGCGTAACCCGGGCGGGACGGTTGTGCACTTAACCGTTGGAGTTACCGGCCATCGCGATCTGCTTGCGGATGAAATTCCTGCATTGAAGGAAAAGGTGCGGGACTTTTTTATACAGCTGAAAAGTGACTTTCCCGATCTTGAATTACAGTTAATTTCACCACTGGCGGAAGGTAGTGACCGACTGGTGGCTGATGTGGCGCTGGAACTGGGTGTTGATCTGATCGTACCTTTGCCGATGCCGCAAGCTGAGTATGAGGAGGATTTTTCATCACCTGCCGCCGTTGAGGCTTTCAGGGATTCGCTAAAAAATGCCCGTGTCATTCATCTGCGCATACTGGGGAAACGTCCCGGTGATAGTTTGAGCCTTGAAGACAGAAAGCGTCAATATGCGCAGATGGGTATTTTTATTTCAAATCACAGCCAGGTTTTACTGGCGCTTTGGGATGGAAAATCTTCACCTGAGGTCGGTGGAACTGCAAGTGTTGTCAACTATCACCTGACGGCTGTTATGCCGGGCCTCTCAGTTGCTGATGATTCACCCAACCTGCTGGCTGACAACGAAAACGACCTGGTGTGTCACATCGTTTGTTCCAGAGACCGCCCCGATGGTCAACCGAAGAAAGGTCTTACTTCATTGCAGACCATTTGGGAAACGGCACAGTTTGGACTTGAATCAGGCGAACACTTACCACTTGAATACAAGATCATGTGGAGCCGACTGCAGGATTACGGTCGTGACAGGGCTAAATATGCGTCTGAAATTAAAGGAGATGGGGCAGATCTTCTTGAGAATGCACTAGATCTTGAACTCCCAATAGGTACCTATGAGATTGCCAGGCAGTACCGGATAGCCGACTGGCTGGCGATTCATTTTCAGAAAAGAATCTCCCTCGGCCTCATAGCTATACACAGTATTGCTGTGCTGATTGGGCTGATTTTTATCATGTACTCTGAAATCGAAGGCTTCGATTTTCTGGTTAATTTCTTTTTGTTTGCATTTTTTGTCGGTTTTATTATTTATAAAATTGGAGAAAAAAGGCAATGGCATCGAAAACACCTTGACTACCGCGCCCTCGCAGAAGGTTTGCGGGTTCAGTTCTACTGGTGCCTGGCTGGCGTGATCGATGTGCAGTCGGCCGAGTTCGCCTATGATAATTTTTTACAAAAACAGGATGTCGACCTGGGGTGGATTCGTCATGTCATGCGTAATGTCAGTCTTGCACGTAGCCGTGATAACGTGCCCCAGGCAGCCTGGGTAGACTGGGTGATTGAACAATGGGTCGGCGATGAAGAACGACAGTCAGGTCAATTATCCTACTATCGGAGCAAGGAGCTGGAAAAAGCCCGTAGGTTCAGACGAACTACTTTCCTTGGCAGAATCACTCTGCAGATGGGTGTGCTGATCGCAGTTGTGCTTGCCCTCGTCGGCACGGATATGTCTGATACTCATCGACAGTATTTGCTGGTTCTCATGGGTGTATTACCATTGTTTGCCGGTGTCCGGGATGCTTATTCGCACAAGAAGGCAGAAAAAGAACTGATTAAGCAGTACCGGTTCATGCGTGGGATTCTGGCCAATGCGAGACGTTTATTGGACGGTTCAGATGATATTGATTTTCGTCGCGCCGTGCTCAGGGCGCTGGGAAATGCGGCGCTTGAAGAAGGCGCTGAGTGGATATTGATGCATCGCGAGAGGCCGCTAGAGCATAGTGGGTTGTCGGGGTAGGGTGCGTAACTTGTCACTCCTCGGCATCTTAAAAAGGGGCAGGTAGGGCAAGAGCAAGGGTGCGGCTTGCCTCTTGTCACTGTAGTGGTTCATTGCTGTTAATTAGTTTGACGCTGTCCACTCATTCACTGAACATCAGTTGAGCACGTGTATTGAGAAATTCTGCCTGCTCAAGTTCGGGGTCCGCGAGTGTGTTGGCTGAGATCTGGGCCAATGATTTAAAACCGCCGTCGATGATACCGTTATTGATGATTTCCACTACTGCTTCCTGGAGCAGAACAAGCGCCTCAGGGTACTGACCTAAAGCCAATAGGGCCATCGCCCGTTCACCAACACCTACGTGCTTGGTCAAAGATTCGGAATCAATGATCCCAACCACCCGCCGGGCATCAGCTTTGTTACCTGCCAGGGAATAGGCATAGGCAAGCTCGGCTAGCAAACCGGGGCTGGCATTGGGCAGTTCGATCAGTGCTTCGGCGGTTTGGAGTTCACTGAGCGCGTGCGCCAGGTTCCCACGGGCAATCTCGTTATTGGCAACCCGCAAATGGTAAATACCATTGTCCGGTTCCAGCGACACTGCTGTGCTGTGAGAGGCATATGCTGCATCCCATTTACCGGCAAAGGTCAGGCGTTGACCCAGTTCGGCATGGGCGGCAGCATTAACAGGATCAATCGCGACCGCCCTTTCAGCCAGTTCGATCGCATATTCGTGATTTCGAGCAACCGAGTTGTACCAGGCGAAACCGCGCAATAAATCGACATCATTTGGCGTAATACGCAGGCCCATCTCGTAGGCCTGTCGGGCCTCGGCACCCTTCCAGCGATACTGATTGATCCTGGCAAGCGCCACGTAGGCTTTGCCCTGGCGGTCATCCAGCTCCAGGGCCCGTTCAGCATCTGACCTGGCGATTTGCTCAATTTGCAGTTTGCGGGCACGCCAATTGTCCCGTGATTCAGCTGTATTGTTTAAAGAAGTGGCATGCACCAGGGCACGGAGCGCAATGGCTACCGTGAATTCCGGGTCCTGCGCAATCGCCTCATCAAGCAATGCCAGCGCACGGTCTTTATCCCGAGGGCCACCCCAGTTGAGACTCAGGGCATGAAGATAATTCGAAAGTGCCTGCGGCGACTTGCTCGTTTGTGATTCTATGTACTGCCTGTCCTCAGGAAGAAACTGGAGCTTGAATTGAGCTGCGATACGTTCTGCGATATCTGCCTGGATTGAAAAAATGTCCGTAAGTTCACGTTGATATACCTCGGCCCAGAGGTGTTCATCCGTCCCCCCATCAATCAACTGCGCCTGGATGCGAACATCGTTTCCGGAAAACCTGGCACTACCTGCCATAACAGTACCAACACCAAGCTCACCTGCAATCTGGGGAATTCCGACATCTTTGCTGGCATACTGCAACACGGTTTTACGCGAGGTCACTTTGAGATCCTGGATGCGGGTCAGCTGATGCAGGACTTCCTCATGTAGTCCGGCGGCAAAATAGGCGTTATCGGGGTCAGGACTCAGGTTTTCGAATGGCAGAATCGCGACTGAATTTTCAGCCGGAACCGAAATGGAATTACCTACCTGTTCAGCGGCAGTAATCGTTGTCGTGGCTGACTCATCCGGACCGCTTGTGACTGGCTCATTTGGACCATTTTCGTGAAGCCAGTACCGGTAGAGAAACCATCCGGTCAGAAGCAGTAACGCGGCAAGCAGGATGTAGTCTATCTTGACTCCAAATTGTCTTTCCGCCCCCTTGCTGTCCCGGACCACGCCATCAGCTGTAATGTCAAATACCCACGCGAACATCATTACGACAGGAAAGCTAACAATAACAATTAGCACAACCACACGGCCAATCAAGTCAGGTAAATCCAACAGGCTGGCGAGTACATCGGTCAGTTGCAGCAATACCCATGCACCAATGACATATCCAACTGCGACCCTGATTACCTTGCGTCGTCTGAGTTCACTCCATACTGACATTTTGATGCCTATTGGTATTCATACAGCGCATTGTAGCCGAAGCTGCCTGGGAAAAGAAAAGGGGCCAGATACCTGTTTAAGTTGTATCCGGCCCTTTTTTTCTGCTTTTTTTCTGCTTTTTTTCTGGAGAGAATCAGTCGCTATTATCTTTTTGATCTGCCGGATAAACAAACTCACGCCCGAGGGCCTCGCTCGCTTCTTCGTATACTCCACGCAGGGCTCCATCAACTTCGTTCCAGCGTCCACCAATTATGAAGTCAGAATAGTTCAGAGCGTCAAGGGGGACGCCAGATTCCTTACTGAATTTCTGCCTGTCAGGGTCCCCGCCAGGGGGCATGGCCGCACCAGCAAGGGGTGGTGCCCATGTGGCTTCTTCTACAACTGCCATCCGTACACGGATTTCGTCCTTGGTGATATTCCAGACCATGAAGTCCTCGGCAAGGCTCAGCGGGCCATCATAGGTGGTTCGAATACGGTCGTTCACCTGCGCCGTGGTGTCAAAATCCTTGAAGAAGTGATAGGCAACCGCCATACGTGGCTTGGTAGCTGACATCACCTTTCCGAAGGCCTCTGGAGCGGTATGAATTTGAGTTCCAACCAACAATGCCTGCTCCGGAGTGAAGCGCATCTTGGTGATAAGGTCGGGGACAGCCACGAAACACTCATGGATGGAAATATCCGCATCCTTCGCATATTCATCAAACCACTTATTGGGATACGTATCCGAGCCGAAGACGAATTTCAGGTCATTCCACTCAAGACTGAAACTGACGGGGCCGTCGAGTGAATGGATGGCTGGAAACGAGCGAATTGTGACGCCGTTATCATTGTAGATAACAGCATTTTCGGCCTTGTAGTCGAACTCGTTCACCTCGATTGAATAACCGCGAAAGTCGACAATTCCCACACGACCGGAGAGGTCCCAGGTATACATTTCCTTCATCTTCTCGATGGCATACGCGGTTCCGAGTTCGGGGGCCGGGCCATTCGGACCCCAGACACGAAGTGGCTTCTGCCTCCCCATAAGTGCACCCCCGATAAACATTTCAGCCAGTGAGCCGAAATGATCTGAATGCAGGTGTCCGATGAAAATCTTGTCGAGGTAATCATACGGAATTTGCAGGGAGGAAATGCGCTCTGCCGATCCGGAACCTATGTCAAAGATAAACTTGTCACCGTTCCCCAATTCAACCAGAAA
>Ga0224504_10000814_pt1 | contig 14083 bp, 12 predicted proteins | sample SF_Oct11_sed_USG_3_FD_170160 | JGI IMG/M metagenome (GOLD analysis project Ga0224504, IMG submission 170160) | Sediment microbial communities from San Francisco Bay, California, United States - SF_Oct11_sed_USGS_24 | ecosystem: Environmental > Aquatic > Marine > Sediment | place: USA... | reverse complement strand
ACAGACTGCGGTAGGTGATAATTACGGCCTCGGAACCATCGGGCGATATATCAAAACCGGTGGGTTGTGAGATAAAGTCAGTTCTTCCGTGCCAGTGCATGCGGTCTCGTGAGGTTGGAGGACGCAACTTTGCGATCGTACCAAGAAACTTGAGTTCTGCATGCGCCTGGTTTAACGCGGTTTCAAGATCCAGCGCATATAAACGGGATGGCTTGTCACGTTTGGTGAGAAACAGAATCTGTTGACCGACCGGATCATAGGCCATTGCTTCGCAATCACGCGGCCCATCGGGGTACTTCAGTGTCAATGCGTGTTTCAGGTCCTGCCGGCCATCATAACGGTCGTGCTTTCCGGTTTCTGGCTCTTCAATAAAATACAGTTTGATGGACTTTCGTTTTGCCTTGTTGTCACCGATATCACCGACCACGATCCAATGGTCCCCCTCAACGGGTACAGAGGTGATATCTTCCCAGTCCTTGTTTTTGGCGGGCACAATGGTGACAGAACCAAGATCTGAGCCGGTTTCATCAATACCGTATAACACGGGATCGCCTTCATCGTTATGTACAAAAAAATCGCCCGGGCGTGAAAAACTGGCCTTGATGCCGCTGGCTTCCATGATCTCATCTGAGTCAAGCCAGCCTGTTCGTACCATGGTGACCGGTGGAATGTCAGTTTCGACAGGTTCATTACCGGTTTGCTGATCACAGGCCGGGAGTACGAAGGTTGCCAGGACAAGCAGGCTTAAAACTCTATTGATGTGCATGCCTAATTGTAAGGTGAAACGCTTTTGTGGTGAAGTTCAGAATCCATCATTGTCGCGACCGGATTGGGAAAAGTGAGTCCTTGTGACAGGCGGAGCACTGCGAAAATATAACAAACGTTCCATTGTGCTGATAATATGGTAGCAGTTGGTGAACTTGAGGTCTGATATCTTGATGGACTTCCCACAGGTGCCCAATATGCACGCCCTGGTCATGTTGGTGATGACCGGTGTCGCCCTGTTTCTGTTTTCACGTGAAAAGATTCACCTTGAATCATCGAGTCTTGCGATCCTCGTGATGGTGGTGGTTGGTTTCCAGTTATTCCCGTTTGAGGGTTTGCGCGGGACCGTCGAGCCGATGACTTTTTTCTACGGTTTCGGACACGAAGCGCTCATTGCGGTCTGTGCGCTGATGATTGCGGGTGAAGCGCTGGTTCGGACCGGTGCACTTGAACCGGTTGCCAGGCGACTTGCCAGGCTTTGGAAGCGGAGCCCTAAAATTGCTTTGCTGCTGACATTGATTGTCGGTGCATTTCTCAGTGCGTTCATGAACAACACACCCATTGTGGTACTGATGTTGCCGATGCTTATCGGGGCCGCTGTGCGTAGTAACAGATCATCGTCCGGTGTGTTGCTGCCGATGGGTCTGGCGACCCTGATCGGCGGTATGGGCACCACCATTGGCACGTCTACCAACCTGCTGGTGGTGTCCGTAGCGGCGGATATGGGCATGGAGCGTTTTGCAATGTTCGATTTCATGCTGCCGGTCGCCATGGCTGCCAGTGTCGCAATTTTATATCTGTGGTTAGTGGCGCCCCATTTGATCCCGCAACGCACCCCTCCAATGGATGATTTCTCTAACCGGGAGTTCGAGGCGCACCTGCTAATTCCGCATGATAATCCCCTGGTGGGAAAGACACTGGCTAATCTTATTCACAAGGCCGGTGACGGTATCCATGTGAAGCGAATCTTCAGGGACGAGCACCTGTTTATTTCGCCATTGCCTGATGTCGTGATCAGGGGTGGTGACAAAATCCAGGTTTCCGCCACCGTAGAGATGTTAAAGGAATACCAGGCTTTGCTGGGCGCCATGCTAACGGCGGGACCTGATCCGTCTCACGTATCGCTGGAGGGTGATTTTCAGCTTGCTGAGGTGGTGGTGACGGGTGGCTCACAATTGCGTGGTTTAAGGGTGGCTGACGCGCGCCTGGAAGATCGCTATGGACTGGATTTGCTCGCTGTCCATTGTGGTGGTGATGTTGTAAGCGCAAGTACGGCTGAGCTAAACCGGCGTCAGCTCCAGGCCAGTGATGTTCTGCTGGTACAGGGTAGGTCCGAGAATATTCGTACTTTGAAATTAGGTGGTGAACTGTTGGTGCTTGATAACACGACTGATCTGCCGCACACGGAAAGGGCGCCTCTTGCATTATTTATCATGGTGATGATCGTGGCGCTCGCAGCTTTTGGAGTCATGCCGATCGCAATGAGCGCCATGTTGGGCTGCCTGGTGTTGATCGGTACTGGGTGTATCAGGTGGCAGCAGGCCAGTCATGCCCTGAGTGCACAGGTGATAATGATCATCGTTGCCTCTCTGGCGCTCGGCTCTGCTTTAATGAAAACCGGTGGTGCCGAGTATCTGGCACAGGTATTTCTGTATCTGAGCTCCGGTCTTTCACCGGCCTGGATACTGGCTTTCCTGATGCTGCTGATGGCCATACTGACCAACATCGTGTCCAATAATGCAGCGGCCGTCATCGGCACACCGATTGCAATCAGCATCGCCCAGGAACTCGGTCTGCCGCTGGAACCGTTTGTACTTGCCGTTTTGTTCGGTGCAAATCTGAGCTTCGTCACACCCATGGCTTATAAAACCAACCTGCTGGTCATGAACGCAGGTGGTTATAAATTCAACGATTTTGTCCGGGTGGGAACCCCGTTGACCTTGTTGATGTGGGTGGTGTTATCCGCAGTACTGACCTTTGCATATCAATTATGAGAGCAAAGGACTAACCCATATCTTTACAAGTCGCGTGGCCGCCGGGAAACTTACTTTGATGTGTACTTGAATTTTTGACCGCCAATGGAGGCTTCAAGCATTAAACCACCATCCGCCAGGGTGAACACTGCTACGCCACTGTCATACCTGGCATCAGCAGATGCGCCCAAGGTGACCGCGACGGCAGATGCCTGTGCACCCATTTCGTAGTTACCACGGGTGAAATGGCTAAATGCTGTTTCATCTTTGAACATGATGTACTGCGCATAGACCTGGCCACCGATTTGTGCGCCAACCGTTACCTGTGACAAGGAGGTTGTGCCCATGGTGGTATCACCGCGTATGACCAAACCCTTGCCGTGGGCACCGCCGACTATAAGGCCACCCTTTCCGACTTTTGGGAATACCGCGTAAGCGTAGGCTGACTCAAACCACTTAGTCAGCGTGGGATCGCTTTCATTGGCCTTGATAATTGCCTGCGCCACTGACAGTTCCAAAGAGTCTTCAACGTTGGGTTTCCACACTTGTGCATAAATACTTGTCGAGAGAAGGCTCAGGGTGATAAAAATCGCGAATAGGTTTTTCATAGTGATACCAGTTGGTGTGTCAGTCGTGAATATATCCGATGTAAGTGTCAGTTACAAAGATTGATTTTAGCCGGGTTGCGCCATGCTTGTTCACATAAAAAAAGCCCGCAAAAGGGCGGGCTCTTTAAATATGGCTCCCCGGGAAGGACTCGAACCATCGACCTAGTGATTAACAGTCACCCGCTCTAACCAACTGAGCTACCGGGGAATTGCTTAAGGCGCGGTATTTTCCGTGCTTTGGGGGGGCGAGTCAAGGACAATTTTCGCTTGGTTCGCTGCCATTTGTCTGGAATCGGATTCTACCGCTATTCGATAACGTGATGGTGCCCGCCAGGGCAGCACCCCGCTTGTCACAAAAAAGGATGGTGGTGTTGCTTCCCGGTGCGCTGCCATTCGGGTAAAAGCGCAAATTGCTACGGGATGCGGCACTGCTGATGTTCAGCATGGTCACTGCATCTGCTTGCTTTAACAGAGGCTCGCCTTCCTGCTTTTGACGGTCGGCATTGAGATCGGTAAAGACGATCCAGCCATCTTGCCACGTTGATTGTCCGGAGCAATCACCCCTGTTCGTCGAGGGGCAGATGATGGTTTGAATGTTATGACTGATAGCAATTCCGCGGGCCAGTTTCAGGTCAGTTTGCAGCAGGTCCATTGCAGATTTCATACGAAGATTCCAACTGTAATTCTTGATCGCAGGGACACCCATAGCTAAAAGAATTGCGATGATGGCCATGGTGACCAATAGCTCAAGTGCGGTAAACCCCCGGTATTTCCGTAAACCCATGGGTTGAGACTATCGAAAAGCCAGTATGGCCGGAAATGGCAAAATTCAGTTTGCACACGTAGGCGCAGGCTTAAAACCTTGTGGGGATGCACTCCATGTCAGCAAACCAGGAGTGGCTGTGAATAAAAATGCTTAAATTTCAGTCTCAATGGCGTGTTTAATACGCTGAACACAAGCCTGCAGATTGTCCATGCTGGTAGCAAATGACAATCGCAGATGTCCCGGTGCGCCAAATGCCGTGCCGGGAACCATGGAGACACCTGCATGTTCGAGCATCCAGGCGGCCAATTCGACATCATCGCGGATATCGGGCATGCGTTCGATAATAGCTTTGAATGAGGGGAAGGAATAAAAAGCGCCGTCACAGTCCTCGCACTCAATCCCGTTAATCGCATTGAGTGCTTCGAGCAGATACTCATATCTGAGTTTATATTGAACCTGCATTTCGGTGATGCAGTCCTGAGAGCCTTCAAGTGCAGCAGTCGCTGCGGCCTGGGAAATAGAGCAGGCGCCGGAGGTGCTTTGACTCTGGACCTTGAGCATTGCGGTTATCATTTCCTGTGGGCCCGCTGCATAACCGATGCGCCACCCCGTCATTGCATACGCTTTGGAAACACCATTGATGATGACAGTTCGTGGGCTCAGTTCAGGGCAGACATTTAATAATGTTCGAAATGGTTTTTCACCCCAGTAAATATGCTCATAAATATCGTCGCAGACGATCATGATCTTGGGGTACTCTAGCAGTACATCTGCCAGTTCGCGGTACTCGGCTTCGCTGTAAACCTTGCCGGTGGGGTTGGAAGGCGAATTGATGATCAACAAGCGGGTTTGATCCGTTATGGATGACTCCAGTTGTTTGGCTGTAATTTTGAAGCCGTTCTCTGCGCTTGCATTCAAGATGACAGGTTGGCCCTCAGCTAATTTGATCATGTCCGGGTAGGATACCCAGTAGGGTGCCGGCAGTATGACTTCATCATCCGGGTTGAGTAAAGAGATCAACAAATTGGACAGGCTCTGCTTGGCCCCGTTGGATACGATGATCTGTGATGCTTCAAACTCGAGTTGGTTTTCTGCTTGAAGTTTCCGGACGATTGCATTTTTCAGCTCTTTGGTGCCATCAACCGGTGGGTATTTTGTTTTGCCCTGGTGGATAGCGTCAATGGCCGCATTTTTTATGTGATCGGGTGTGTCAAAATCCGGTTCACCACAGTCAAGTGAAATAACATCCCGACCTTGCGCCCGGAGTTCAGCGGCCTTCATGCTGACCATAATAGTCGCGGATGGTTTGATCTGTGTGACGCGATTGGAAATTTTAAATGACACGATCAAAGTCCCCCGACATGACTCAAAATAAAGTAGCGTTTACATTACTCAGAATAAAAAAGCGTTCACGTTACGCTCTATCTCGATCAAGATGCATGATGCGGATACATCTATAAGCACTTGATTTGTGGTTATGATAACAATATTTTTTACAAAAAGGACGAGAAAACTCGCCCTTTTTGTATGTGGCCAGAAATGCTTTTGTGCTATTTGGCCAAGGGTATTTCTGCTGCCAGTTGCAGGTCGATAGCGGCATCCAGTTTGTTTTCAATCTGGATGATGCGCATGACTTTCTGCGCGGGCAGGAACTTATTGATCGTTTGAGAGAATTTCTGTTTTACCACAACATTCTGCATCTCAATTGAAAAATGATCGGTCAATATTTCACTGGCCTTCTGATCTGTCATAGTGTCAAAGTTTGCAGCAAAATCCTTGATAAGTGCCAATGTCCGGTCACCATTGGCTCTCATTGCCGCACGGTATTCATTCCACGCCGGCCAGAAATTGGCGCTTTCTTCGGATGTAAAGTTCATATTACCCATCAGGATGATCTTACGATCCGTGTTGGCTGACTGGCGTACCAGTTCAATCTGCTCGTCGAGAGCGGTCTGCGCGGAGGCAGCAGTTGAGATTGAAAGGAGTAAAAATAGGGAAAATAGAAATTTCATGGTTTCTCCAGGGAGCTAATTAATTAATTGGGGCGCTATAATAGCAAGTTTGGCCGCTTGCGAAGAAACAAACTTGCAAAACAAATCCTTTAAGCTTTTCAGTGAATATAAACCCACCGGTGACCAGCCGCAGGCTATTCGTGCCCTGACATCCGGCTTGCGCGGCGGTATGAAAAACATGACGCTGCTGGGTGTCACTGGTTCGGGTAAAACATTTACCATGGCCAATGTCATCCAGGAGTTACAACGTCCAGCCCTGGTAATGGCACCAAACAAAACACTGGCCGCACAACTTTATGGTGATTTTCGAGGTTACTTTCCGGAAAACGCGGTTGAGTATTTTGTTTCCTATTACGATTATTATCAGCCAGAGGCCTATGTGCCTTCCTCCGATACCTATATCGAGAAGGATGCCTCTATCAACGAACACATCGAACAGATGCGGCTGTCCGCCACCAAGGCCTTGCTGCAACGACGGGACACGATCATCGTATCCACGGTTTCCTCTATCTATGGCCTGGGGGACCCGACCCAGTACCTGAGCATGGTGTTGCATTTGTCCGTTGGTGAGATCATCAACCAACGCGATATCCTGCGGCGCCTGGCAGAGATGCAGTACAGCCGCAATGATCTGGAGCTACGCCGGGGCACGTATCGCGTACGTGGTGAATTGATTGATATATTTCCCGGTGATGAGGAAATAAGCGCGATACGCGTAGAACTGTTCGATGAAGAGATAGAATCCATTTCCCAGTTTGATCCGCTGACAGGTGAAGTGATGAATAAGTTGCAGCGGGTGACGGTATTCCCGAAATCCCATTATGTGACGCCACGGCAAACGGTGATCGACGCGGTTGCAGCGATCAGTGAAGAACTGAAGGAGCGTCTGGCACACCAGCGGGACAACCAGCAACTGGTTGAAGCTCAGCGCCTGGAGCAACGTACAGTCTATGATATGGAAATGATGCTGGAGTTAGGTTACTGCAATGGTGTTGAAAACTATTCGCGGCATTTGACCGGGCGGGGCCAGGGTGAATCACCACCGACTTTATATGACTACATGCCGGATGATTCATTACTGCTCCTTGATGAAAGCCACGTGATGGTTCCACAATTGGGCGGTATGTACAAAGGTGACCGGTCACGTAAGGAAAATCTCGTAACTTACGGTTTCAGGTTGCCTTCAGCTCTCGATAACCGGCCACTGAGATTCGATGAGTGGGAGCAACGTGCCCCTCAGACCGTGTTTATTTCGGCCACACCCCGTCCCTATGAGTTGGAGCGTTCGGAAGAGATCGTTGAGTTGGTGGTCCGTCCTACGGGTCTGATAGATCCGGAGGTTGAAATACGACCCGTGGGGGGGCAGGTCGATGATGTGCTCTCCGAAATCACACGACGTACCGCCGTTGGTGAACGCGTATTGATTACCACCTTAACCAAGCGTATGGCTGAAAACCTGACCGAATACTTGGCAGATCACGGTGTAAAGGTGAGATATCTGCACTCTGATGTCGAGACGGTTGAGCGCGTGGAAATTATTCGTGATCTGCGTCTGGGTGAATTTGATGTGCTGGTGGGTATAAACCTGCTCCGTGAGGGGCTGGATATGCCAGAGGTTTCCCTCGTGGCCATTCTGGATGCCGATCGTGAGGGTTTTTTGCGCTCGGAATCATCACTAATTCAAACCATCGGCAGGGCTGCCCGTAACGTCAAGGGTAAGGCCATTCTCTACGCCGACAAAATAACGGGCTCAATGCAACGGGCTATCGCGGAAACGGACCGGCGCCGTGAACTTCAGAGGGCATATAACAAAAAGCATGGAATTACCCCGAAAAGCATTATTAAAGCAGTCAGCGATGTCATGGAGGATGCACGATCATTGACGCCTGCCGAACGTAACCAGCAACGAAAAGTCGCCGAGACCGCAGCACAATATCAGCATATGCGGCCTGCTGAGCTAGGTAAAACCATTGCCCAAATGGAAAAACAGATGATCAACCATGCGCAAATGCTTGAGTTTGAGGAGGCGGCGGAGATGCGCGATCAAATCAAACAACTAAAGGAGCAGGTTTTAAAAACGTAGGTTGGGTAACTCGTAACGCGCCCTACAACTCGATATCCAGCCATACCAGGTGGTGGTCGGAGACGTCTGACAAATCATGCCCCGGCTGGTCTGAAGCTGGCCAGAACACACCGCAAGCGGTCACGGTCAGGGTTTTGGACGGCAGCACGTAATCGATGCGCATATTGCCGGTATATTCGTCATTGAAATCTCCGGTGTCCGCTGCCGGGTTGCCGCTATGCTCGAGGTTTTTCCCACCTTGTTCGCGGCTTGCCTCCTCAGCGCCTTCACTCAGTGGCACACAACTGGCGTTGATCTTCGGGTGACCGAGTAATTGCATAATGGCCTTGCCGCTGGAATCGCCATCGTCCGGGTCAGCGTTCAAATCACCCGCGATGACAAATTTCGATCCGTCCGGCAGACCACCTTCAACACCGGCATCATCATAAATATAGCCTGATTGCCGTGAATCAATGTAATCAGCCCAGAGCCTTATCTCATCATAATTACGGGCACCGTTTCGGTCTTCCGGACCGTCAAAAACCGGCGGGGTCGGATGACTGACGAGAAAGTGTATCGTCTGCCCGTCTATATCCAGTTTAATGTCCCAATGGCTTTTTGAACTGAGGCGGAGTTCTTTACTGATCTCCTCCGGATACCAACTGGAACCATCCGTATTCAGTGGCAGTAAGGCCCCCGGCATATCAATCCATTTGAACATGCGGAAACTGCGCTCCAGGCTCAGCTGAAAACGGGACAGAATCATCATTCCGTATTGTCCGGGAAACTTACCAAATCCCCAGGCGTCCCCGGGTTCTCCAGGGATACCATTACCATTCAAATCCAGACCGCTATTCAAACCGGTGTTGACGGCACCATTCAAGGCATGAGGGAAGCTGATGGGATCGTTACCGAATTGCGGGATTTCAAGATAGTTCTTTATGAATAGAACAGCAGAATCTAGTTCAAAGTAGTCGAATTCGTTGAGTAGCAGTACATCAGGTCTGACTTTTTGAATGACAGCGGCGACCTTTCTGAGTGCTTCATCATCTCCCGACATAAGGCGCTGGTAAAGTTCGCCCTCAGATTGAAGCCCCATGGCGATATTGAATGTAGCAAAGCGTATATTCTGATTACCGTCATCAATGGCCTGGGCAGGGAGTGACAGTATGAGATTGAAGAGCAACAAAAAGAGAAATTGAGCCGTGCGCATAGGATTTACTTGCTCTAAAAGCGGGTATGATAATACAAACCGGTGATGGTAATTAGGGAACAGGGTTCATGGCATATATCAAGGTGGTTCCACCACAGCAGGCAGACGGCAGGCTAAAGAAGGTATATCAACGTGTCAGGGCGCCGGACGGGCAGGTGGATAATGTCTTACAGGTGCATAGCCTGCGACCGCATACACTCGAAGGCCACATGGCGATTTACAAGGCGGTATTGCATCACAGCAGTAACCGTTTGCCGGAGTGGTACCTTGAGGCTATAGGTGTGCTGGTCAGCCGGCTCAATGGTTGCAGCTATTGTGCATCTCATCATGCTGAGGGAATGAAGCGCTTGCTGAAAGCGGAAGCCAGGGAATGCGACCCGTATATCCTGGCATTGCAGGGGAGCGACCCGGCAGGTCCTTTTACACCCCGGGAACAAACGGGACTGACCTACGCGCGCAAGCTGACTCAAACACCCGGTAAGATTGGAAAGAATGATATCGAAGCGATGCGTAATGCAGGTTTCGACGATGGTGAAATCCTGGAAATAAATCAGGTAAGTGCCTACTTTTCCTATGCCAATCGGACGGTTTCAGGATTGGGGGTCAATACCGATGGTGAGGTGCTGGGTCAGTCACCCGAAACCGGCGATGATGATACTGGCTGGTCGCATTCCGGTGGTGGCACCGCGCCACTCAAATCATAATTGTCCGGCCCCAGCGCCTGTTGAATTTGCCTTAAAGCATCATCGATGGATTGCCAGAGAAGATCAGCCTGCTCAGGATTGAACTCACGAACATTTTGGTCTTCCCCGGTATAGCGCCATGCGTGTACGGGGACATTCAATGCAGAAAAAGTTTCCTTAACCGCATCCAGGTTTTTTTGCTTGTCATCGACCATGACAATTACAGCAGGCATACGTATACCGGTTTTCTGTAAAAGGACAGACAACATTTGACCCTTGTGTTGTCCGGCGGTCATAAATACACCATCTTCATAGAGTGAAGCGCGTCCTTCCTCAACCGGGATGAATTGCTCGTCATAACCACCGGCGGGACCGATGGCCGTGTAGTTGAAATTAAAGTTGTTACGGCGTAATTCACGAAATGTCTGTAGTTGAAAATCCGGTCCCCGTGAAGTCAGGGCAATCACCGAAACACCCAGGTCCTGTATCGCTTTTACCTGCTGAGCCCCGTTTTCCTGTGTCGGCCTCATCGCGCTGGAGAAATATAGTGCACCCTGTACAGCAAAACGGTCACCGACATACTGCGGGCTGCATGGACTTTCCTTGCTCAGCTCTTTTTGCCACTCATACCACTGATCCGAGCCCAGTCCCTGCTCCATTGCCAGGAGTGTATTGTCGATATCAAATACCACCAATATGTTCTCTTTGTCTGTTTTTTCAGCGAGCTTCAAGGTATCGGTGGTGATATCAGCCAGATCGGCAGTTTCATGGTCCTGAGCTTGGATTAGCCCTTCCGGGCGAACCGAATGCGGATTGGTTGTGCAGGCGGTCAGAACAAGCAACACAAGCAGGCTGAGAAAGTTGGTGGTCGTTGGTGAATTTCGCATGGCGGGTATGTTACGTCATTCCGGCCTTAGACTGCCATGCAAAAGATTGCATCCGGCAACCTGGCCGGTTCATGACATCAAGCACCCTGATTTTTATCCCCGAAGCGGTTCTGCAACATACATCAAATCGAATAAAAGTAGTAAAATTGCAAAATATTCAGAATCACAAAAAACTGGAATTCATTTAAATGAAAATCTCAATCATTGGTAGTGGTTACGTAGGGTTGGTCAGTGGAGCAGGGTTGGCAGAAGCCGGTCATAACGTTATCTGCATGGATCTCGATGAAAACCGTATCGCAGATCTGCGACAGGGGAAATCACCTATATACGAGCCCGGTCTTGACGAAATGCTGGTCGGTAATGTCGAACGTGATCACCTGGCATTTACCACATCCCTTGAGGAAGCCGTCGAACATGCACAGGCCCTGTTGATCGCTGTTGGTACGCCACCATCAGAGGACGGGTCTGCAGATCTTGGTCATGTGCTGGCTGTGGCCAGTGGTATCGGAAAAACCCTGTCTAAGCATCTGCTGGTCATCGTGAAATCAACTGTTCCTGTCGGCACCTGTGACCGAGTGCGCGCAGCTATTCAGGAACAGCTTGACGCACGGGGTGAAAAAACAGACTTCAGTGTTGCATCCAACCCTGAGTTTTTAGCCGAGGGTGGAGCCATCAAGGACTTCATGCAGCCCAACCGGATCGTGTGTGGTATTGAAAATAAGCAAAGTAAATCGTTATTAAGAGAGATGTACGCCCCCTTCAACCGCAACCATGAAAAGATGTTGTTCATGGATGTACATTCGTCCGAACTGACCAAGTACAGCGCCAATGCCATGTTGGCGACCAAGATTAGCCTGATGAATGAGCTGGCCAATATTGCAGAGAGGGTAGGGGCGGATATTGAGCACGTGCGCCAGGGTATCGGTTCGGACCCGCGCATTGGTTATTCCTTTATTTATGCGGGCCCGGGATATGGTGGTTCATGTTTTCCAAAAGATGTGAGGGCTCTGAGCCACACTGCAAAAGAATACGGGTTTGAAGCGAAAATACTGGATGCCGTGGAATCGGTAAATTTGAACCAGAAAACCCACCTGTTTGAAATGCTGAACAAGGAATTCAACGGTGAGTTGGCTGGCAAGTGTATCGCCATCTGGGGCTTGTCATTTAAGCCCAATACCGATGATATGCGCGAGGCACCCAGTCGTGTGCTGATTGACGCTTTGCTGCAAGCCGGTGCAAGCATACGTGCACATGACCCCGAAGCCATGGAAGTAGCCTTGCAGATTTACGCTGATAACGAGAACTTTTCGGTGCATGACGATCAGTACGACGCAGCAACAGGTGCGGATGCACTGGTGCTGGTCACCGAATGGAAACTCTACTGGATACCCGACTATGGAAAACTGGCAGCAGGTATGCGCCAAAAAGTATTGGTCGATGGCAGGAATATCTGGCCTCAGGATAAAGCGCTGAAGCATGGTTTCACCTGCCATGCGATCGGACGGCCTTCGGTGGGATAGTGGTGTAATAAGGAATTCCGTTTTTCTTGATTTTCAGCAAATCCCTCAAAAATTACGATATTTAATAGTAACCGCCCACGAAAAAATCGAACCCGCATGGATATGTTCACAATGCGGAGAAGTATTTTTTGCAGAAAATGAAGTGAATCATATTCAAAACGCGCTTGAGAAAATTGATCATGAAACCCAGGCTCTAAGGACGAATATCGCCTGAGAAAAAGCCGGTCCATTTGGGCAGATAAATACTTGCATGTATTTCTCAAGTGCAGTCCATTCGTAAGCAAGCCACTATTCAGTGAGATTGACATGTCATGACATGTCTTGATATGCTCGTTTAATGGCTAAAGTCAAGATAAGCTCCAAAGTTGAGCAACGCGAGTGGGAGGCCCTGCAGGCGATCGCATATGAATCCAATCAGAGCATCGCGGGTTTGTTGTCAGAGGCGGTCGCTGACTATGTGCGCAAGCGTAGGCTACGCCCTGAAGTTCTTTCGCATCTTGAAGATTCGATGAGCGAAAACGAGGAGTTGGGGCATCGTCTTGCCAAATGATGTCGTGCAGTTTCTGTCTCTTGACGAAGCCATCGCTATTCATGAACGCCTAATAGAGAAATTCGGTGGCAGTCCAGGTTTAAGGGACAAGGGTCTACTGGAAAGTGCGTTGTATCGTCCGCAAACCGGCTACTACGCAGACCTGGCACAGATGGCTGCTGCACTATTTGAATCCTTGATCAGCAATCACGCATTCGTGGATGGCAATAAGAGAGTAGCGTTTTTTCCTTGTGATGTCTTTTTGCGTCTTAACGGTTGGAAACTGAAAATGACTGCGGATGTCGGACACGATTTTATTGTTGGCTCACTCGAAAAAGGTTGTTGTGATTACGACCATTTATTGCCTTGGATTCGACAGCATCTCGAAAAGCTCTGATCTAAGTAAGCGCCGATACCCTCATCTTCCCTCGCGAGTTGCAAAGGCTGGCTTGCAACAGCATTTTTCTACATATGAATAATACTTAACTTGCTGATACGTATAAAAATATATGGTTTTATGCCCTAATGTACTGTATAATTATACAGTACTAAATGCAATGAGCAAAACTATGACAAATGCTTTAAGAAACCCACCAGCCGAACACCTCCCACGTGCCGGTTACTACCCCGACCATGAACGTGTCATTGAGCTTGAACGTATGGCCGATGGCATTACCGAACTGGTCGCGCATCTGGATGCCGGCACTTTCCAGTTGCTGGAGTTGATCTGCGAGTTTGACAAAAACGATGGCTGGGAAGGCCCCGGTATTCGTTCCTGCGCTCACTGGCTCAACTGGAAATGCGGTATGAGTATGGGTCCGGCCCGCGAGCGGGTACGTGTGGCTCGCGCCTTGCCAGACCTGCCACGTATCAGCGAAGCTTTTCGCGAGGGCAGGCTCAGCTATTCCAAGGTGCGGGCCATGACCAGGGTGGCAACTGTTAAGAATGAAGCGGCACTTCTCCAGGTGGCTTTAAATGGAACGGCTACCCATGTTGAAACACAGGTGCGTCTTTACCGCAAAACAAAACGCATAGAGGCGCTTGAGGAAGAAAATCTCCGTCATG
>Ga0224504_10000813_pt1 | contig 14085 bp, 17 predicted proteins | sample SF_Oct11_sed_USG_3_FD_170160 | JGI IMG/M metagenome (GOLD analysis project Ga0224504, IMG submission 170160) | Sediment microbial communities from San Francisco Bay, California, United States - SF_Oct11_sed_USGS_24 | ecosystem: Environmental > Aquatic > Marine > Sediment | place: USA... | reverse complement strand
TTCTGGCTTGCCGTATGCCTTCTTCACCGCTGTCGGCGACAAGCGTGTCAAAGCCGGCCTTCTCGAGCATATTCTGAAATAAATGCAGCTCGGTGGGTGAATCGTCAATGATTAGAACAACTGCCATCCTCAATTCCTTAGTTGATCTGGTTGGAAATCGCGCCAAGCAACTCGTCCTTCGTAAAGGGCTTGGTCAGGTATTGTTCGGAACCCACTATACGGCCGCGAGCGCGATCAAAAAGGCCGTCTTTGGAGGACAGCATGATTACCGGTGTCTCTTTGAAGGTCTTGTTGTGCTTGATTAGCGAACAGGTTTCGTAGCCGTCGAGGCGAGGCATCATAATGTCCACAAATATAAGGTCAGGCTGGTGATCCGCGATCTTTGATAGCGCATCGAACCCGTCGATTGCCGTGAATACCTGGCAGCCCTCCTTGGACAGCAAGGTCTCAGCAGTTCGGCGAATGGTCTTGCTATCGTCAATTACAAGGATTTTTAGCCCACTCAAGGACCTGGAGGCGCTACTTGTCACCGAATTTCCCCACGTTGAAAACCGACTTTTACCATATTGACATAACTCCTGCTACGACGCGCGCCGCGATGTGCCAAATCGCCAAAACTCCGGCGCTTACGCGGGTTTTCGCTGTATAGTGGATCACCGTCGGCCCTGACCGCGGAATATCGGCTAAAGATGACCCAAAAATCCTTGAAAATCGGCATCGTGATGGACCCGATCGACTCGATCACACCCTACAAGGATTCGTCGCTTGCAATGTTGCTCGAAGCAGAGCGCCGCAACGCAGAAATACACTACTTCGAACAAAAGGATCTCAGGTTGCTGTCGGGCAAGGCGCTGGGGCAGTCCACACTTTTGCACGTTCGCGATAGTAACGACGACTGGTACTCGCTCGGAGAACAGCAGGACGTGGAATTAGGCGACCTCGACGCAATCCTGATGCGCAAGGATCCGCCGTTCGACATGGAATACGTGTATACGACGTATATCCTCGACCGGGCGCAAGAGGCCGGCGCTCTCGTCCTTAATGCGCCGCAAGCGCTGCGGGACATGAACGAAAAGGCTTACACGGCCTGGTTTCCGGACGTTACACCAACGACTTTGATCACTCGCTCGATGGAGGAAATGAAGTCGTTTCTGGCCGAACATGATCGCGTGGTCGCCAAGCCACTCGACGGCATGGGTGGCCGTTCTATTTTTGTCGTGAAAAAAGGCGACAAGAACGCCAACGTGATTTTCGAAACGCTGACCGACTACGGTACTCAGTTCGCCATGTGCCAGGTGTTTATTCCCGAGATCAAGGCGGGCGACAAACGCATCCTCCTGATTCAGGGCGAACCCGTTCCGTACGCGCTCGCCCGCATTCCAACCGGCGATGACAATCGCGGCAACATGGTCGCCGGCGCAGTTGCCAAAGGGCAGGAGATGTCAAAGCGTGACTTCCAAATCTGTGAAAAAGTGGGCCCGGTTCTCCGTGATGCCGGAGTCCTGTTCGCGGGAATCGATGTCATCGGCGATTTCCTGACAGAGGTCAATGTCACGAGCCCCACGGGAATTCGGGAACTGGACAAGCAGTTCGATCTCAATATTGCGGGCCTAATGTTCGATGCCATCTACGCATCGCTGAAATAGAACCACTAAATACGGTACCGGACACCCTATTTGGAAAAAATAGGGTGTCCGGTACCGTATTTCTGCGATGCAGGTTCTTGTCTATATAAACAAAATGGCGGAGTATTCGCGCAAATATGGCGAACCCTATTATCACAGTCGATCCCCTGGATGAGCTGCGGCTCATGACGCCGATCGTACCCGACCGACTGCCAGCGATGTTGTTCCTTGCAGCGCTGGTGCACGGCATCCTGATAATTGGTGTCACGTTTAACGCCGCCCTCACCAACCAGTTTGCCGACGCAATATCGCTAGAAGTCACTATCGTGGCCGACCCCGACCAGCAAATTGACCGCCCTGACGAAGCCGCGTACCTCGCACAGGCAAGCCAGAAAGGTGGTGGCAACATTACCGATCAGATTCGTCCGTCCGCGCCGCTGCAAAGTGCGATGCCTGCGGACAACCCTGGAAGTGAAGACGGCGCGGCGCTCACCGATGCGCAGGCACACGAACGCTCAGCGGACGAGGTACTCGCTTCGGAGAATACGAGCGAGCGCCAGGTTGCTGTCGATCCGCGCACCGATCCGCAGACACAGGACAGCATCGCCATCGCCATGGAGGCCGGCAGCGAAACAACGTTGCCGCTGCCGCAGGAAGACGAGGCGAGTTTCCTGTTAACCGACGATGATCCGCAGCAGCTCATCATCTCCGCCGACACTCGCGAGTCCGTGGCAGCTGCATACCTCGATTCGTGGAAGCGCCGCGTCGAAGCCGTGGGCGCTGCTTACCTTCCGGAGCTCGGTCATCTGGATGATTTGACTGGCAGTCCGACATTATTGGTCCGCATCGGTGAGAATGGTGAATTGCTCGATGCGATGGTCAGCAAATCCAGCGGGTCTGCCATCCTGGATCTCGCATCCGTCGATATCATTCAGCGTGCATCGCCATTCAATGAGTTCCCGGCGCCCATGGCAAGCGAATACGACATGGTTGCGTTCGAATACAAGTTCTTATTCACGGAGCAACTTGTACGCAACGACTGATGGGCAGATACTGTTCATATGCTTGTTGACGACTCACTGATAAATCAGCTACTTATCGCCATGCCAGGCATGCTGGATCCTAATTTCAGCACGACGGTGACCCTGATTTGTGAACATAACGACGAGGGCGCGCTTGGCATCGTCATCAATCGTCCAACCACGCTGAAACTTAGCGGCCTGTTTGAACAACTCTCCGTGGAAGACCCTGATCCCGAGGCAGCCAGCAGCCCTGTGCTGTCCGGTGGACCCGTTGGCACGGAACGCGGCTTTGTCTTGCATGGGCCCGAGCACAGTTACGAAAACACACTGGCTGTATCCGACGAAATTCGGTTGACCTTGTCACGCGACGTGATCGACGCCCTGGCCACAGGCCAGGGTCCGGAGAAAGCGCTCGTGGCGATTGGCTACGCCGGCTGGGAGCCGGGCCAACTCGAGGATGAGATGCTCGCCAACGCCTGGCTCAATGTTCCCGCAACGCCCGAGATCGTATTCGAAACGCCGTTCGCCAAACGCTGGGATTCGGCGGCGCGCACCCTGGGCATTGATATCACCTGTATGTCCACGGATGCCGGGCACGCCTGAGTTGTCCAGGCCCAGAACGGTTCTCGCTTTCGATTTCGGACTGCGGCGCATTGGCGTTGCGGTTGGCCAGGATGTGACCGGATCGGCGAGTCCGCTCGGCATCGTCGAAAATCGCGATTCAGGCGTAAATCACGAACAGCTCGCTGCGCTGATCAAGGAGTGGGGGCCAACGAACCTGGTCGTGGGCATGCCTGCCCATGCCGACGGCTCACCGAGCGAGATTCAGCAACATGTGAAGGCGTTTATCCAGGAACTCGAACGCTACGAACTCCCGATTGGCACCGTCGATGAGCGCTATACATCGATCGAAGCCGAACGCGTTCTCAAAGAGGCACGTGCGGCGGGCACTCGGGGGCGCATTTCGAAGGAGACGATTGACAGCGCGGCAGCCGTTTTTATCGCTGAAAGATATTTGTTAAGCGAGTAGAATTCTGGCGCGATGAATGCTGCAGACCCGAACGAAGTGCTCAAAGACGAAGTGCTCAAAGACGAAGCCACGCTGCAACTCGATGCACATGGCAACTTGCGGCACTTACTGACCCTCAAGGGTCTCGACAAGTCGCTGCTTATCGACATTCTCGATGATGCCCAGCAGTACCTTACCGAGCCAGGCGAATTGCCGGCCCGTGGCCGGTCGCTCGTTGGCAGATCGGTCGCGAACCTGTTTTTCGAAGCCAGCACGCGCACGCGCGCGTCGTTTGACCTGGCTGGCAAACGACTCGGTGCCGATGTTCTCAATCTCGACGTGAATACTTCATCCCGAAAGAAAGGCGAGAGTATTCTCGACACGATCTACACGCTCGAGGCCATGCATGTCGACATTATGGTCGTCCGCGATGCGAGCGCCGGCGTGCCCGCCTTCATTGCACGGCATGTGTTGCCGCATGTCAGCGTCCTGAACGCGGGAGAATCGGACGTCTCACACCCGACGCAGGGACTGCTCGATATCCTGACAATGCGTCAACACAAAGGCTCTTTCGAAAACCTTGCCGTTGCCATCGTTGGTGATATCAGGCACTCGCGTGTCGCAATGTCGGCATCTCATGCGCTGTCTGCGCTCGGTGTGGGCGAGCTGCGGCTGATATCGCCGCCGGTACTCGCGCCGGAGCCCGACTCGGTACCCGGTGCCCGGATCCTCGACAACCTCGAGCAAGGCCTCGCGGATGCCGATGTCGTCATGGCGCTTCGCATACAGCGTGAACGCATTGGAAATCTCGACGGTATTCCCGGTATCGACGAGTATTTCGCCAACTACGGCATTAGCTACGAAAGCATGAAATTCGCGAAGCCCGATGCAATAGTCATGCATCCCGGGCCAATGAACCGCGGCATAGAAATCGAAGGCTCACTGGCCGATGGACCGCAGTCCGTCATCACACAGCAGGTCACGAATGGCGTAGCCATCCGCATGGCCGTACTCGACCGTGTCGGCAACACGATGGCAGCACGGTGACCACGGCAGCCCAGGCGAAGGCCCAGGCAGACAGAGACACAATCTTCGTCGAGGACGGAGAGGTTCTCGCCATCCATGCACTCCCGAGCGAGCAATTCATCATGCGCATTCGGGCGCCGAAGTGTGCGGCATCAGCGCAGCCGGGCAATTTTGTGCATATCACCTGCGATGAATCGCTGCCGATGCGCAGGCCGCTCTCGATAATGCGCGTCGGGGACGACTGGATCGAGATTCTTTACAAGATTGTCGGCCAGGGATTGCGGCTGTTGTCTCGGAAGAATACCGGCGACTCCGTAAGCGTACTCGGTCCGATAGGGCAACCGTTCCACATGTCGCCTGATCGCCCCAACACATTATTGATTGGCGGCGGCGTCGGCATACCGCCAATGGTCTACATCGCCGACTGGCTGCGCCAGGACGAAGGCCACTGGAGTCCCTTCGCGATACTCGGTTCCGAGATCCCGTTCCCATTCGATCTGCAGGAATCGTCGCTCGCAGTTGATGGTGTGGGTAGCGATGTATTCAGCACAATTTCCTTGCTGGAGAGTTGGGGCGTCCCGGCAAGACTGACCAGCCTGCAAGGATATGAAGGATGCCATGATGGCTACGTGACTGACCTCGCCGACCAGTGGCTTGCTGCACTTCCTGAAGATGAACTGGGAAAGGTGGAAATATTCGCCTGCGGCCCGACGCCGATGCTAAAAGCCGTTGCTGATCTTGCTGCGCGCTATGACCTGCCCTGCCAGGTTTCACTCGAAGAGTTCATGGCCTGTGCCGTGGGTGGTTGTGCCGGCTGTGCCGTGAAGATCAACACGCCAGACGGCGAAGCCATGAAACGTGTTTGCGTCGACGGGCCGGTTTTCAATGCAGCAACGGTCGTTTGGTGAACGCGGACCCGAGATAGCGCAACCAACCGTCGGGCTGCAGCCTCGAGCCATAATCTAGCCGCCGAAATTGACCTTGGCTTCGAGGTTCGAGCGTGAGTCCGCGTGGGACATTGCTTCTTCGAGCGTGATCGTGCCGTCTTTGTATAGCTGCAACAGCGCATCGTCGAAGTTCTGCATGCCGGCCTCGCCCGACTCCTTGTGCGCTTCCTTCACGGCTGAGATATCGCCCTTCAGGATCAGGTCTTTGATGTGCGGTGTGTTCAGCATTAGCTCAACCGCTGCGGTTCGCTTCCCGTTACGAGAGCGCACGAGACGTTGGGACAAGATCGCACGCAGGTAATGCGCCAGATCCATGAATACCTGCGCATGCTGTTCCTGCGGGAACAGGTTGATAATTCGATCTAGTGTCTCAGCCGCGTTGTTCGAGTGCACTGTTGCTAACACCAAATGACCTGTGCCGGCCATGTCCAGTGCCGCACGCATGGATTCGGTGTCACGAATCTCGCCGATCTGCACGACGTCCGGCGCTGCACGTACGGCACTTTTGAGCGCGCGAGCATACGATCGGGTATCCAGCCCGACTTCACGCTGGTTGATAATCGACTGTTTGTTGGGGTGCAAAAACTCGATCGGGTCCTCAATCGTGAGAATGTGGGCGGACGTCTTCTCATTGCGATGGTTGACCATTGCCGCCAGTGTCGTTGATTTACCCGCACCTGTCGCGCCGACCATTAAAATCAGCCCTCGCCGCAACATTACCAGTTCCTTAAGCTGGACCGGCATCCCCAATTCTTCCAGCGTCGGAAGATCTGAGGTGATGTATCGCAATACCATCGCCACATTGCCGCGCTGGTGAAATACGTTCACTCGGAACCGTCCGAGACCTTCTTCCGAAAGGGCGAAGTCGATCTCTAGCTCACGATTCAAAACATCCATCTGCTCTTCGGTCATGAGTTCGAATGCCGCCTGCCTGACCATTTTAGGTGTCAACTCGAGCTTGTTGACCGGCATTATCTTGCCTTCAATCTTGATTTTCGCCGGAGCGAATGGAGCAAAAAAAAGGTCCGATGCTTTCTTCTCTACCATCAATTTGAGTAGTGGTTTGACGTTCATCTGTCGGGCGTCCCTTGCGCTCAGAAAGTCTGAGCTGTGTCCTCTTCAATTATGCGTAGGCTCTTGGCTTGCTGATCGGCAATCGAAGAATCGCGTTTACTCTCAAGTTTGATGCGTAGGCGCAGCTCATTCTTCGAATCCGCATTACGCATGGCTTCCTCGTAAGTAATCGTGCCGTCCTCGTACAGGTTGAACAGCGCCTGGTCGAAGGTCTGCATACCAAGACGGGTCGATTTGCCCATAATCTCTTTTATTTGCCCAACTTCACCCTTGAAGATGAGATCTGCAATGAGCGGCGTATTCAGCATGATTTCCATCGCCGCAATACGACCGATGCCGCCTTCGCGAGGAATCAATCTTTGCGAGACAAACGCCTTGGTATTCAGCGACAAGTCCATCAGCAATTGCTGGCGCCGCTCTTCAGGGAAAAAGTTGATAATGCGATCCAGCGCCTGGTTGGCACTGTTGGCGTGCAAAGTGGCGAGGCAGAGATGACCTGTCTCCGCAAACTGAATGCCGTACTCCATCGTTTCCTTGTCGCGAATCTCACCGATTAGAATGACATCCGGTGCCTGTCGCAGCGTGTTCTTCAGTGCCGCATGCCAGGATTCCGTATCCACACCGACTTCGCGCTGCGTGATGACACAACCGTTATGCGGGTGCACGTACTCGACCGGGTCCTCGATTGAAACGATATGTCCACGCGAGTGCTCATTACGGTGACCGATCATGGCCGCGAGCGTGGTCGATTTACCCGAACCCGTTCCGCCAACGACGATACACAGACCGCGCTTGTTCATCACTACGTCTTTCAGGATCGGTGGAAGATCAAGATCTTCGAGCGTCGGAATTTCGGTCGTGATCGTACGCAAAACAGCACCGACCATGCCCTGCTGAATGAACGCACTCACACGGAAACGGCCGATGCCCTGCGGCGCGATCGCGAAGTTACATTCTTTCGTCGCGTCGAATTCCTTGATCTGCTTATCGTTCATGATCGAGCGCACCATCATCGCCGCCTGATCAGAGGACAGAGGCGTGTCGGTTGCTTTGTGAATCGTCCCGTCAACCTTGATCGCGGGCGGAAATCCGGCCGTCAGGAACAGATCCGACCCGTCGCGCTCGACCATCTTGCGAAGCAAATTTTGTGTCAATCGTACCGCTTGTTCACGTTCCATTTTTTCAGTCTCCCATCAGGCTGCGTTAATGCCACCTTTTAGAAATTATCCTTATTGACGGCCCTGAAGCGCGCCTCTTCCTTGTTGATCGCGCCTTTCGCCATGAGTTCGGCAAGGTTTTGATCGAGCGTGTGCATGCCGGAACCCTGCCCTGTCTGGATCGCCGAGTACATCTGCGCAATTTTTCCCTCACGAATCAGGTTTCGAATGGCTGGTGTACCAATCATGATTTCGTGGGCAGCAATTCGTCCGCCACCGATCTTCTTCAGCAGTGTCTGCGAGATTACTGCACGCAATGACTCGGACAGCATGGCGCGAACCATTTCTTTCTCGGCCGCCGGAAAGACGTCAACCACACGGTCAATAGTCTTGGCAGCCGAACTCGTATGCAACGTGCCAAAAACAAGATGACCCGTTTCAGCCGCAGTCAACGCCAGGCGAATGGTCTCCAGATCACGAAGCTCACCAACAAGGATAACGTCGGGATCTTCACGCAACGCCGAGCGCAGGGCTTCGTTAAAGCCGAGAGTGTCACGATGCACTTCGCGCTGGTTGATCAGGGACTTTTTGGACTCATGCACGAATTCGATAGGGTCTTCGATTGTTAGAATGTGGTCCGGTTTGTTCTCATTAATGTAATCGACCATCGCCGCGAGCGTTGTCGATTTGCCCGATCCTGTTGGGCCCGTAACAAGTACGATGCCACGAGGGTGCATCGAAACGTCCTTGAAAATGGGAGGTGCGCCCAAATCATCGAGTGTCATGATTACCGAGGGAATGGTACGAAAAACCGCGGCTGAGCCGCGATTCTGGTTGAATGCGTTGACTCGAAAGCGGGCGAGCTTTGGAATCTCGAAGGAAAAGTCAGTCTCGAGGAACTCCTCATAATCCTTGCGCTGCTTGTCATTCATGATGTCGTACACCATGCTGTTGACGTCTTTGTGGGTCAGCGCCGGCATGTTGACGCGCTTGATGTCGCCGTCAACGCGGATCATGGGCGGCACGCCACCGGACAAGTGCAGGTCAGAAGCGTTGTTCTTTACCGCGAATGACAAGAGCTGGGCAACGTCGACGGACATATTTTTCCCTCATTTTTGACGTCCGGACTTACCATAACCCGGACTGAATTGAGCCTAGTATAGCGAAGCAACCGGACTAAAACGTGATTGGAGTCACGGAAAACTTGCGAAAAATCCGCGATTTGCTGCACTTTGCGGCAATCGAAGCCAACCGCGAACCGGCGGAGGTACAACTGCTCGCCGTGAGCAAGAAGCAGCCCCTGGAAAAAATCCGGGAAGCATACGCTGCCGGGCAACGTGATTTCGGCGAAAACTTCGTCCAGGAAGGGGTCGAGAAGATCGCGGCCATGGCCAACGAAGACCTGACCTGGCATTTTATCGGCCACCTGCAGAGCAATAAAACACGCTTGGTCGCGGAAAACTTTGACTGGGTGCACACTATCGACAAACTCAAGACGGCACGTCGTTTATCCGAGCAGAGACCGGATGGCTTGCCACCGCTTAATATATGCCTGCAGGTCAACGTCGACGAGGAAGAATCCAAGTCCGGCGTGACGCCTGATGCTTTGCCCGCGCTCGCCGCGGCTTGTGTGGAACTCCCCAATATCCAGCTGCGCGGGCTCATGTGCCTGCCAGCTGTTCGTGAAGAACTGGACGAACAGCGCGTGCCGTTCTCTGTGCTACGCAAACTCGCAGAAAAATTGCGGACAGGTGGAATCGATATGGATACGCTGTCGATGGGAATGACGGCAGACTTTCGGGCCGCGATTCTCGAGGGTGCGACGATAGTAAGGATTGGCACGGCGCTGTTCGGAGAGCGATAGATGGACTATGGAAAAGTAGCGTATGTGGGCGGCGGCAACATGACGAGAGCGCTGGCCGGCGGCATGCTCTCGGCAGGCTATGAGCCAAGTCACATCCTGATTTCGGAACCGCTCGCCGAGCATCGCGAAACTCTGGGTAAGGAATTGCCCGGCATCGTAATTTTTGAGCAGAACAAAGACGCTGTATGCGACGCCGAGTGCATCGTGCTCGCTGTGAAGCCGCAGATTCTCTGTGATGTCTGCAAGCCACTGGCTTCGATTGTGCAGACGAGCAAGCCGCTGATTATTTCGATTGCGGCTGGTGTTCGCGCCGGCGATATCGAGCATTGGCTTGGCGGCCAGCTTCCCGTCGTGCGCGTCATGCCAAATCAACCCGCTCTGCTGCGACTCGGCATCTCAGGGCTTTTTGCCAACGAACACACCTCGGAACGACAAATGCGCGCGGCGACGAACATCATTTCGACGACCGGGCCGGTCATCAAGGTGGGTTCCGAAGAAGACATCGATACGGTAACTGCGGTTTCCGGCACGGGCCCGGCTTACTTCTACCTGCTGACTGATATGCTCGTGAAGGTCGCTGTCGATCTGGGCCTCGATTACGACGATGCGCTTGCGCTGGTACTTGAGACCGCCCGCGGCGCAGGAGAAATGGCCGAACAATCGGGCGAAACCATGGACTCGCTGATCGCGCGCGTGCGTTCACCCGGCGGCACGACCGCGGCGGCATTCGATTTCCTGGATAGCACCGACTTCCGTGATATCTTCAGCAAAGCCGTTGTCGCTGCGCGCGACCGAGCCGTTCATCTAGCCGACCAGGCTCACGAAGCCGGCCAGGACTGATTCATGCCTTCAAACGTTACTTCTGCCATCGTATTTGTCGTCAACTCGCTGGCGCAGTTGTACCTGTTCGTCCTTCTTTTGAGATTATGGTTACCGTGGCTTGGCGCTGATTTTCGCAATCCCATCGCACAGGCTATTTTGAAACTGACGTCACCGGTCGTCATACCGGTAAGGCGCATCGTGCCACCTGTTGGCACGCTCGATACCGCCACGGTACTCGTCGCATTTATCATTCAGTACATCACGATTCTGCTGATCCTCATGATCCTGGGACAGACCGCGGGATTCGCCCAGATCGCAATTACAACCGTCGTGAATCTTGTGCTGTTGTCGCTCAAGTTGTTCGTCTTCGCGATTATTATTCGCGTCATCCTGAGCTGGTTTGCACCGGCCGGTTACAATCCGGGGATGGCACTGATACAGACGATGACAGATCGCATCCTGAGACCGTTCCGCCGCATCATCCCGCCAATGGGTGGCCTCGATATCTCGCCGATCTTTGCAATTATCCTGATAATGGCTCTTACCATTGTCGTTGCCGGCCTTCGGCCGTTATCGATCTGACGAATAAACGTTTCGTATATGGAAGTCCTCATGAAATCCTGGTTCACTGGAGCGGTATCGCTCTTTCTGCCTACTCCCACGGAGCGTAATCCGGCAACTCCTGCCTTCCTGCGGATCATCATTCTGTTTCTACTGGTATCCTCGGCAGCAGTCACTCCATGGTTCGCGCGGACGGCTCTGGCTGTCGAGGCAGGGCCCGGCCAAGGCCTGGTGATCTTTCAGCGCCGCGATACCATCAAAGGCAAAGCGGTCCGTTTCAATATGGCACAGGACGGCGTGCCAATCGGACAATTGCTGGCCGGCACAACTATTGAGCGGCCGCTGGCACCCGGAAATTACGTGTTCTCGGTGAGTGCGCCATCATTGGATGGTCAGGACCATATTTCCATTGCTGTAGAGGCAGGACGGACCTACAACGTCGAAGGTGAAATTCTGTGGGGCTGGCCAGTCGGCAGACCGAAATTCCGGATGGTCTCCGAGACCGTGAGTGCCACGATGCCCGGGAATCCGACTGTGCCGTCCTCTGCCCCGACCGGTGCCCTTGCCGGAGCGGCGTTGGGCTCCACTGTTGCTCCGCTTCCCTCTCGACCCGGGAGTGTGGAGATGGGTAGAGTCGGGCTGAGAAACCTCATCGGCGATTGGCAACTCGAAATGTGGTCACTGGCAGAGGATGGCAGCAAGCTGGAAGGGCACGGTTCCGCAACCGGGTCGGCGGAGGGAGACGATGGAACTCGAATCATGATAACGGAATTCGAGTCGGCGGCATTTCCGGCAGCATCAGGTGGCGGGCAGGTTCTCCTTTCGTATGAGGCGGGCAAAGGCTTCCTGCTGGTCAGTCATTTCCGCCACTCCGATGAAGTATTGAGGTTCTCGGGACAGTACCAGGCGGACACCGGTAAATACGTTTTCTACATGTTCGGCGGCACCGGCTCCGCGTTCGCAACTGGCGTGCCACGCGCGTCATCGAGGGTCGAGATTCGCTCGCTGGATACATCCGCATGGGTCGCGGAAACCTACTCTTACGTTGATGGTCGCATGACCCGGGTGCAGTCCTATCGCTTCACCCGAGCCACGCCCTGACTATCGATCTTCAAATTGGCGCGTCCGAGCGCAAAATGCGCTTCCTCGTCAAAAACGGCGTCAATGGTTTATAGTCATCGAAAGATGAAGGGAAGGTTTCATGACAATCTTTAAGACTGTGATCTCTTTTTCGCTACTGGCACTGCTTGTTGCCTGCGGCGGTCCCGGTGATTCCGCGGGCGTCCCGGAAGCACAGCCGGCCGACGCTACCTCCGCTGATATCGGCAACTACATCGTACATTTCAACGCACAGTCAACTGACCAGTTGCCGACGGACGTTGCACGTGCATACGACATTGTACGCAGTAAGAATCGGGCAATGCTCAATGTGTCGATCATCAGGAAAGCGGACAATACGCCCGTCGCCGGTGCTGTCACTGTCAAAGCCACGAACCTGACAGGACAACTCAAGAACGTGACAATGCGCAAAATAGAAGAACCGGGTGAAACTTCCGCGATCTATTACGTCGGTGAGACCGCCATTGCCAATCTCGAAACATTGGTATTCGATATAAGCGTGACGCCTGACGGCGAAAGCCGGCTTTCCGAGGTTCGATTCACGCGACAATTCTATGTCGATCCCTAGATAATAAACCACCGTACGAACGAATCAGCGCGGGCACTATTGTGCCCGTTTTTTGTGTAAGACAGTTCCGCAAAAATACCTACAAAAAAAGGTCTTTTTGCAGTTACACAGCATCCAAAAAAGTGTTATCGTCGCTCCGCTTTCATAGCGGGCACAAGCTCGTTTCGTTATTTTTCCAGGAGTCAGTTTTTCATGGCAGCGAACACCAAAAAGCCACCGACCAAATCCGAGATCTATGCAAAGATCGTTGACGACACAGGTCTCACGCGCAAAGACGTAGCGGCAGTATTCGAATCACTCAACGGCCAGATCAAAAAAAATCTTGGTGGCCGCGGCGCACCGGGTATGTTCACCGTTCCCGGACTTTTGAAAATGCGCGTCGTCAAGAAGCCGGCTCGCAAAGCCCGTAAGGGCGTAAACCCGTTCACGGGTGAAGAGATGATGTTCAAGGCAAAACCTGCGACAAAAGTCGTCAAGGTTTCGGCTCTGAAGGGTCTCAAAGACATGGTGTAATCGGAACTTCCGACGAACCAACCAAAAAGCCGGGCTTCGCCCGGCTTTTTTTATTTCGCTACTGCTCCTAGCTATCTACGGCAACGAAATCCATCACCGCCTGCCTGAGTTCCGACAGTCGGCCATGGAAAAAATGTTCGCCACCTGGGACGATCAGTAACTCAGGCCCTGGCTTGAGGCTGTCTACCCATTCGACTGTCTCTTCAACGTCTACCAGCTCGTCCTGATCTCCCTGAACAACCAGCCATGGGCAGTCTGGCTGCGACTCAAGACCGGTCGCGAAACGACTGATTGCCGGAGCAACGCTAATGAGCCCGTCCACATGCGTGGAAACGGCGGCTTTTACAGCGATCGCCGCACCAAAAGAAAAGCCTGCAAGCCATAAGGGATAGGAACCGTGGCGTGCACGCATCCATTCAATTGCGGCAAGAGCATCATCAAGTTCGCCCGCGCCGTTATCGAAGCGCCCTTCACTTTTCTCGGTACCGCGGAAATTAAAGCGCAGCGCTTCGAACCCCGAGCGAACGAACGCCCTCGCCAGCGTGTGCGCGACCTTGTTGTGCAGCGTGCCACCATGTTGTGGATGTGGGTGGCATACAACTGCGCATCCATGCAATGCACCCTCGCCGGGACGGTCGATAACCGCTTCCATGCGGCCGGCCGGGCCGTCAAGAAACAGCTTTTCGGTAATGGGGTGATTGGACATTGTGACAGCCGGGGTGGATAGATTCGTGATTATTACTGTAAAATTATGGTCTTATGTAATGTTTAGAAGCTT
>Ga0224504_10000812_pt1 | contig 14085 bp, 16 predicted proteins | sample SF_Oct11_sed_USG_3_FD_170160 | JGI IMG/M metagenome (GOLD analysis project Ga0224504, IMG submission 170160) | Sediment microbial communities from San Francisco Bay, California, United States - SF_Oct11_sed_USGS_24 | ecosystem: Environmental > Aquatic > Marine > Sediment | place: USA... | reverse complement strand
TGAAACGCATTGAGGCGACTAATTTCGCGCTCGCGAATGATGACGGTGGTGTGAGCCGAAATTACGACGTGGCGGACGTCATTCTGGTTGGCGTGTCACGCTCAGGCAAGACACCGACCTGTCTGTACCTTGCGCTCCAGTATGGTGTCTACGCGGCAAACTACCCGCTCACCGACGATGAGCTGGAAAATGGCAAGCTGCCGGATTTTCTACTCGAGCAAAAACAAAAGCTGTTTGGCCTGACTATTGCGCCCGAACGGCTGCGCGAGATACGCAAGGAGCGGCGGCCACTGGGTAATTATTCGTCGGCGCAGCAAGTGCGCTTCGAACTTCGGGAGGCGGAGAAAATATTTCGTCGGTACGGCATACCGTGCGTCAACACGACGATGTTCTCGATCGAAGAGATATCGAGCAGAATTCTTGATAGTACCGGGGTAGAGCGCAGAGTTCGACCCTGATATTGCCGGTCACGTGCTGCTATATTGATAGCATGTTTCTCGACTCACACCTGGTTCCCGAGACCGTCGCAAAGCCCCGCAGTTTTGCGGGTTTGATGGCTGTGTACGAGAGCAATTACCTGCGCCTGCTACGGCTGATTCCCGAGATCGCGCGCCTGGACGGCTGTTTTCGCTCCCGAGTAGCGGGTGATTGCGACCTGCATGTCGAGATTCTGGAGCGCTGCCGGTACACGGTAACCCTTTCTCTCACCTACCATTTCGAGACCGATGATGGCCTGCTGATCGATCCGGACATGACCGTACGTGCCTATCTCGACGGACGGCTTGCCGAGGTCATGGCGATCGGCACCACGCAGCGTCACGTTACATTACGAAAGCTGGTGAAGGAGCATGGCAGGGAGCTCAGTCGTCGCTGGCGACGCAATATGGTCCTCAACAAGTGGCTCGACTATCTGTCCGAGCAGGGACACCTCGTACTGGAACGCTAAAACTGTCGATTCAGTCAGCGTTTCACTATTTCAGGCCTGAGATCATTACGTTCAGTAGCGCACCGCACTGGGGTGCGGATGCATTGGATTATGTAAAGAGACAGGCCGTGGCGAGCATCACGACAATCTTCAAAAATGAACCGGAGCAGCAGCCGCAGGACACGGACAAACTCGTGGACCTGTTTCGTAATCGTGCCGAGCTGAAGAAGGAATTCGCCGCGTTACGCAACGAGAAGTACCAGCTGCAGGATCGGATCAAGGCACATCAGGGCGCGACAGAGCGAGTGCAGCAGAAGCTAAATCACCTGGAGTCGCTGCTCCTGGATCCCGAATGGGTACACAATGTTGTCGTCTTTTACCAAATGCGTCGACTGGCTGCCCATAACGAAGCAAAGATCCAGCGATTTGCAGAGCAGCTGAAACAACAGCGCGAGCAACGGGTGCACAACAAAGTACTGGTTTCCTGGAACGAGGAACGCAAACAGTCCTCCAAGAAAGTACAGACGAAGATCGGAGAGCAACGCCTGCGAGTCCAGATGCTGGAAGACCAGTTGCAGTCGGAGCGCCACAAATTACTGACCATGGGCAGCATTTCGAAGATGCTGCGCGGTCGTTCACAGACCTCACAGGTCGAGAGTCTCGAAGCCTCTATTGTTGCGGCACAAGCCAGGGAGCAGGAGTTACTGCAGGAGCTTGCAGGCGTCGAGACACTGGATCCGCCAGCACATCAGGGTTTGAAGATCTCTGCGAAGCGTTCGATAAACTTTATGATCCTGGCCTTCGCGCAGCAGTTGTACCTCGATTATGTCGAGGACAATCTTGTCGGACTGGCAAAGGAATCCAGCGAGAAGAGCGTGGGGGCTGTCAACTACGGCACCAAGTACGAGTGCGATGAACTGCTGCAGCGGCTGATCAGGCGACGCGAAGAAGTGGAGGAGGCGGAAGATTGCGCAGAGCTACTGAAGACTCGAGCCAAGATGATCGCGAAAAATGCTTTGTTTCGGAATGACGACGATGCAGTGCCGGTACCTGGCACTGTCGCAACCATTTTCGATATAGACCCAAATGGTGTTGTGCACCAGTCGGACGCAAGCCTTCTGGGAGAGAATTACTTCGGACTAGCGAAGGTATTGAGCCGCTAATAAGCGAGGCTCAAGCGGTTCTAGATGTCCCTGCGGTACATCTGGCGCCTGAATGGCACCAACTCGTTGTCTGAGAGTGAACGCAGGCGCGGAGCGGGCGCTTCGTCTTCGTCAGCTTCGATCTCGACAACTTCTTCGGTCTCGGACTCACTGGCGCTGTCGGCGAATATCTTTCGTGCCGTCGCTTCAACACCCGGTTTCAGCAGATGGCCGTCGGCGACCGCTTCAATCGTCGTGGACATGGTGTCGGACTTGATGTCCAAGGTCGCCTCGCGATTACTGTCGCAGAGAGCATCGCGGTCAGGGGCAGCAAGTACAGGAGCCGCAAACCAGCCAGCCAGCACCAGGATCGCCGCGGTTGCTGCGATTTGGCCGTGCTTAGGCTGTTTGTCCCGTCCTGCCATGGCTTTCCCCCTTAACGGTGATTGCCTGAGAGCAATCGGCTAGGTGTTATAGTCGAGTATAACACCGCGACTTTTCGGGTCAAGCTCAGGAATCAGCGTTGTACCTGCGCTGTCCGAGGCGTCTCCGTCACCACCTCCCGCAATGTGGCCAGATCCGCGACTATGCCTGCAGCCTGGTCCAGCTGGATGTCCGGGAAATCGTCGTCCTCAATATCATCGAGACTCTCGATAGGCTCGATTCCGAGCGCGGCGCGACGTTCATTCTCCAGATCAACCCGGCGTTGCAGGTCTCGCTCGTGCTCAGCGCGCCGCGATTCCATATTTAGAGAAATCGTCTTTTGGGCCCGGATTTCCTCGGCTGCCCGGATGGTCTCCAGCTGGAACTGGAAGTTCGGATCGTCCTTGGAGCGCTCGGCATGCGACACCGTCAGCGATTCGATCATACTTTCGAGTGGCTTGCCGGCCCTGAAGCGGGTGGTTTGCACCGTGTCCCAGGGCAGGGCGCTGTCACGAACGCTTTCACCGATCAGTTCGGCGTTGATGTGCGACGGTAGCGCGATGTCCGGATCCACTCCGCGATGCTGCGTGCTTTCGCCGGTAACGCGGTAGTACTTGCCGATCGTCAGCGTGAGCTGACCGAAGCCTTCGTCGTCCTCGCTGCGAATGTACTGATCGAGGGAGTAGAGATTTTGCACGGTGCCCTTGCCGAAGGTTTGCTGGCCGACAATCACGCCGCGTGCGTAGTCCTGAATGGCAGCCGAGAAAATCTCGGATGCCGAGGCACTGTAACGGTCGACGAGAACCGCGAGCGGGCCGCTATAGGCCACCCTGGGCACCGGGTCAGGATCGTCCAGGCGGCTGATCCGGCCATTTGCGTTGCGCAGCTGGACTACCGGGCCGTTGTCGATGAACAGGCCGGAGAGGGCCGTAGCTTCGGTCAGGTGACCGCCACCATTGCCACGCAGGTCAACCACCAGGCCGTCTATGCCTTCTTTTTCAAGCTCTGTGACCAGTCGTCGCACGTCCTTGGTGGTGCTTTTGTAGTCCTTGTCGCCATTACTCAGTGCCCGATAGTCACGGTAAAAGCTGGGCACATCGATGACACCGATAGACCACTCGCGTCCATCGCGCTGAATCTTGACAATTTCGCTCTTGGCGGCCTGTTCTTCGAGTTTGACCTGTCCGCGTGTGAGGTCGATGAATTTCTTGGGGCTGCCCGGCAATGCGTTGGCGGGGATGATCTCCAGCCGTACGACCGATTTGGCAGGACCACGGATCAGGTCAACCACGTCATCCAGGCGCCAGCCGATTACGTCGACAACTTCACCGTCCGCCCCCTGCGCGACACCTGTAATCCGGTCTTCGGCCTTAAGTGAGCCGTCCATCGCCGCCGGACCGCCCGGGATGATGCCGGCGATCTTGACGAAATCCTCATCAGTTTGCAGCGACGCGCCGATACCGAAATACGAGAGACTCATCTGGATACGGTATTCCTCCGAGTTTCGCGGCGACAGGTAGCTGGAGTGGGGGTCTAGCGCGTGTACGAAGGTGTTCATGAAACGCTCGAACACGTCGTCATTATTCAGCTGATTGAGCCGTTTGATGTATCCCTGGTAGCGCTTGCCAAGAACTTCCTGGATTTTTTCCCAGGGTTCGTCTTCCAGCGCGAGGTTCAGTGCATCGTTCTTGACGCGCTGCCGCCAGATATCGTCCAGTTCAGCCGAGCTTTCAACCCATGGCTCTTCGGAGCGATCGAACTGGTAGGTCTCGTCCTGCGTGAAGTCAGGCTCTGCCTCGAGCTGCTCAAGAGCAAAAGTCAGGCGCTCGCGCACCCGCGTCTGATACACCTGGTACATTTCGAAAACGGGATCGAGCGGTTTGCTCTTGACGAGATCATCCAGGTCGTAACGATAGGTCTCAAAGTACTCGATATCGCCCTTGAGCAGGTACATCCGGTTGCTATCGAGTCCCTCGATGAACAGGTCAAGGACGCGTGACGATAGCTCGTCGTCAACGGCAACATGGTTGTAATGCTGCTGCTGCACGAACTGAGTGACGATTTCGCCGATTTTCTCGTGGCGTTGTTCGGGAAAGAGAAAGCTATCCTGATCGAGAGCTGCATTGTTGCTCAGCGCAGGCCAGGACACGAGTGCGAGCCCCAATCCTGCCAGCCAGTTAATGCGGCGATATCCGTGTTTCGTCAAAGCAATCTCCAATCTTGCTAAAGAGGTTTCAGCCTAAGCATTTGTGGGCTAGGCTAGTTGTACTGCGCCCCTGGATCAAGGGCACATTCGTCATATTCTTCAATGTTGTGCGGTTTTTTCTGACCGTTATGGAAAATAATCTATGCGTCCATTGTCTGCCGTCACGTTGATCATTCTCGGATCGTGCTTCGCGATCACGTTCAGCCTTACGGCCGTCATCATTGTCGTCCTTGTCCTTGGGGACGAGTATCCGCGTCTGGAAGGCGAGTTCGCCCCATTGCTCCGCAGCATGTCCGTCTTCCTCGGTATGACCGTGATCTCCGGCGTTAGTTTCTACGGCCTCGCAAAAAACCAGGCCTGGCGCTATTGGGCGCAGGCCGCGATGTGGGGTGGTCTGTTTGCGACCGGGTACTACTTCTGGCCGTAGAACCAGCGGCTGGTCTCATTTAGCGCAGCAACCGGCCGCCGTGGCCCCGACGCCGGCGCATACGCGCCTGAAGTTCCTTGCGGCGAGCGTTGAGCCATCCATCGCGGCTGGCGGCACTGCCATCACCGCTCTGCGACAGCCGTTGCCGGTAATCGCAGAAATCCTGGTAGGCCTCCATTTCATGCTTCAGTTCGCGCACGACGAGTTCGATCATAATGGCGTCGTCGAGAAAGCCCAGCCCGGGAATATGGTCGGGTATCAGGTCCTCAGGTTCAGCGAAATAGGCAAGGGCATTGAGCACGCGCGCCGCGTCCTGGTGCGGGAGACGCCACTCAATATCCGATAGCATCTGGATCATGAGGCGCAGCCGCTCAAGGCGTTCGACAATGAAACCCGGCGCTTGGGACGTCGGGACTTCTTTTAACAGGTCCTCAGCGGCGGCAACGATATCCTCGGGCGCCAAACGACGAGCAGCCTTGCGCGCCTCATTCATGATGAGACGGAAGTGCTTCAGGTCATTGTCGTCGAGTTCAAAGGAGATTCGCATAGTCACGCGCGAATAATACTATTTGCTGAAGCGTCGGTCCCAGTTCTTTGAGCGATCGAAGCCGCCGGTGTTGTAGGGGTCGAGGCCCGCTTCCTCGCCGGAGTCGACCAGCGAGTCGTCGAGAATTGTCAGGGTTTCGTGAGTTCCCGTATCTTCCCGAATAAATTTGTTGCGGATCAATACGTTTTTGCCCGGGCCATTACTCTCGATTTCGCTCGACAGCTCTGCATCAGCATCGACGAATTCCGGATTGGGGCGGGGTACTTTCTGCTGCGGGCGAGCTCGCGGCGGCGCAGCATGGGCGCCAGTCATATGGAGTTTCGGCATTGGCGCCGCATCCTCGTCAGAGAAGCGGTTCTTAAACCAGTTTTTGATTCTCTCCAGCATGTACTTGTGACCGGGGTAGCGAGCTAGGTAATTCAATGGGCTACTGATGAAGATTGCAGCATGTGTCCGCTATAGTCTACAAGGCCCGTGGACATGACGCGGCAACATGTTTCGGAATTGTGATACGAGTCACAGTTTTGCTGCTGCGCGCCAGCCGAGTGCCATCAAACGGCCTATTTGCCAGACCAGCCAGGGCGACAGCACGAGGAACCATGCGACCAGGTCACCACCGCGTATCTTGCCAATCAGCGTCCCGAAAAAATCGCCGTAGCCCATGCCGCCATAGGCGCCAAAAACCGCTTTTCCGACAAACCAGATCGCTATTGGCAGTAATACGAGGCCAAAGAACAGCAGGCCGGTGAATAGTGCGGCTTCTTTCTTGAGCGATTTGCCCTGTGGGCTGGGATGTTTACCTGCAATGTCGGTCACGATACGGCGCCGGTGGGAGTAGGGCCGTTATCGTTGCTTAGGCGCTGGTTCAGGTCAAGCGTCGGAGTTCGCCGGGCGCCGGCGACGCCGAAAAACCAGCAGGCCGAGATGAATGCACGCGGCCGAGAACAGCAGGTAGTGTGGGAGCACCCAGAACCACTCGCTGATGTACAAGGTCGCGAAAAAGGCCGTGAATCCGGCAATCAGGTAGAAATAGGGCAGCGCATTGTAGAGAAGCTTGGGCAGCCATATCTTTCTGGAGATGGCATTGCCTGTCTTGCGCGTGACCTGTTGCGTATCGGTGAGTCTGACCGGCTTCCCTGCGGTGGTAGTCAGCATCGTGCTGTCTCGCTTCCCTGTCGTAGAAGCAAACTTTAGACCGATTGGAAAGAAAAGAGCGTGATTACGCTCACAAATCAGCTGTCGCGCTTGGGCCGCTCTTCGTAGCGAAAGTGTGCGTTACCGATCGTAACGATATCGCCATTCCTGAGGAAATGCTCGGTGACCCGGCTCGAGTTGACGAAAACGCCATTCTTGCTGCCCCAGTCGATGACCCGAGTGGAGTCACCGTCGGCTTGCACCACCGCATGCCGGCGACTGATGTAAACGGCGTTCAGCTGGATGTCATTGTCCTCGGTTCGGCCGATCGTCAGCCGATCCTTGAACAGCGGAAACCGCAGTAATTGCTTGCCAACTTTTCCGACCAGCACCCGGGTAACACGATCCGGCGACTTTTGTGCCGGCGCCTGGGCCTGCTCGGCTTCGTCAAATTGTTCCGAAATGCGGACGTCGATATCCGAAATTACGCTGCCTATTTCATTAATAGACTCCATTTGCTCGGATTTGCGTGCGAGTTCTGAGAGGAGGACATTGATGGCATCACTACGTGCGTCGAGCTTCTGCTCGAAGTCGTTTGCGACGCGCGTCATCTTCGCCAGCTCTTTCTCAAGTTCATCGATGCGCTTGCTGGATTGCTCGTCGCTGTCGCACAGCATGCGCTCGAGTTCTTCCTTGAAACTCCTGGTATCGACGAGATCAGAGGCGAGCTGGGTCTTGAGGATCTCGGATTGAGCGACAGTTTCCTGAGCCTCTCCGAGTTCAAATCGCAGCATGCGAAGTTCCTCGGCATGTTTCTCACCGATGGTTCCAAGTTTCTGCTCAAGTTGCAGCTTGTCATCCGCCGTATTGGCCAGCGCCTCTTCAAGGTGCCTGTTTTTCTCGATCGTCTCGGCCAGCGTACGAGAAACGTGCTCGCGCTCGCTTTGCAGGCTGTCCTGGAATTCAAGTACGTCCTGCAGCCTGCGCCGCAGAGAGTCGGCATAGGCTTCAGAGTGCGCCAGGCGATTCTCGTCATTTGCCAGGGTGTCTTGCACATGCGAAGACAACGATGGCTCGGGGATTTCGCGCACGACTCTGCGTGTCGCTTTTATTTCATCCCGCAGCTCTTCCGTGACAGTGCGATGGTGGTCGTCGCGACTGCGAATTTCCGCTTTGAGTGCCTTGATCTTGCGGTCGCGGGTCTTGAGGTGTTTGTCCTTGCGTGCGAGAGATGCACGCAAGTCATCGATGTCGGTGTTGAGTTTCTCAGCCAGGTCCTCGCGCGCTTCGATTTCGGTTTCGAGCCCTAGCCACTTGGCACGCAATTGTTCTATATCGTATTGGAGCTTGCTGATCGTCCGCGCATCGCCGCTGCGATGCGCGTCGAAGTCGCTGGTGTTTTCTTCGGACTCGAGCGCGTCGTCAGTATGCGACGGATGATCCTGACGGAACGTTACCGCTTCCAGTTCGGCTGTCTGATCGTCATCATCCGCGACTAATTCATTGATTTTGTTTTTCTCATTAGCCATCCGCGGAGTCTATCACGCAAGGGCTGCGGCTCAATGAGATGCCTGCAGAAAATCGTTGGCTTAAGTTAAATCTGTCAGTCGCAGGGTACGGTTCTGCCAGCGGCCCAGTCGCGCATCGCGCCGATACGCTCGGCCATGACGACGGAGAGCGGTCGGGTCTGCTCGATTTCCGCGAGGATATGGTTCGTCGCGAGCGGCTCATTTTGGGCATGAGCGGCGTACAGTGACGATACGATCGCCTGCTCGATTTCCGCACCCGAGAACCCGTCAGTCGCAGCACTTAGTTTTTCCAGGTCAAAGGTCTTTAACGACTGTTTGCGATTGGTCAGATGAATGGCAAGTATCGAGGTCCTGACACTTTCATTGGGCAGGTCGACGAAGAAAATTTCGTCGAATCGCCCTTTGCGAACGAGCTCAGGTGGCAGGGTGGTGATGTCATTGGCTGTCGCCACGACAAATACTCTGCTGCCCCGTTCCGCCATCCAGGTAAGAAACGAACCCAGCACGCGTTGCGTGGTTCCAGTTTCTCCACCGCGGCCGGCTATGCCTTTTTCAATCTCATCGATCCAGAGTACGCAAGGTGACATGACGTCAGCGGTTTTCAATGATTCGCGGAGCTTGCGTTCCGTTTCACCATGGTACTTGTCGTAGATCGCGCCGAAGTCGAGACGCAGAAGCGGTACGCCGAAAATGCCGGCGGTTGCCTTTGCGGCCAGGCTCTTGCCGCAACCCTGTACGCCCAGTAGCAGGATGCCTTTCGGTGCATCGAGGTGCGCGGCGCCGCCATCACCACGGAAAGCAGGGCGTCTTTGCTGCAACCAGGATTTCAGGCGAGTCAGACCGCCTACATCGTTAAACCGGGCGGTGTCATGTTCGAACTGTAATGCGCCACCGCGATTGAGTAGTTCATATTTGGCCTGCATGACGCCGGGAAGATCGCTGCGGGTGATGGCGCCATCGACATAGATAGCGTTGCGCGCGAGTCTCTCGGTGTCGGCCCAGGGCAGTCCTGCGAGATTCTGAATCAGAAGTTCGTGCGCCTTGGGATCCACCTGGACACGCGAACCTGGATTGTCCTGTGAATATTCCTTAGCGGCTTTCTTCACGATCATTTTGCGATCGTTCTCCGACGGCAGCGCCATTTCGAATCGCGCGCAGTAACTTTCCAGTTCCTGCGGAATCTTGACGGTGTGACTGATCAGGACTATCTGCCGGTTAATTTCCTGTGCGCGTATGCAGATATCCTTTAGTAGGCGTATATGTACCGGGTCCTCAAGGAACGGATGAAAATCGAGCAGCACATAGATGCCAGGTTTGGAGACCGCGCGGATGTGTTTCAGGACGTCGGTAGGCTGTGCGTTGATCGCCTGGGGTTCAAGCGAAATGTCGATGCGTTGCAGACCATCGGTAATCGTCCACCGAAACAGCGGCGCATACGAATCGCTTGTGCGCGCAATTGTGATTGATTGCAGCAGCTCAAGCATGCGCTGTTCATCCTGCGATTCAATAACGACGATTGGCGTGCGGGATCGAAGTACAAGTTCGAGGTCGTGACGTCCATCCATGCTGCGATTCAAAGCTCCTGGTTACCGGGTGCCATACTACTGCAGCCGGGTAAATTGTCGCTGTGAAGTGCGTCGGGTGTTACACCAATCGTCTCTTCCACGGCGACGATCAAGCTGTTGAGGTCTATGTCTGAATTCACAAGGTTGGGGAGGAGGGAGTCCAGATCCACTTTGCCATCAGACTTCTCAAGCAGTTCGCGGTCGAGTTTGCTGAAGATAGTGACAGCCAGTGCTGTGGTGGCCGCGGTGGATTCTCCGCCGCACAGGGCAGTGCTTTGTGCACCCCATTCTGCCTGCTGGGCGAATGCCTTCTTCGCGCGGCTTGTAGAAATCGCATGACCTCGCCGCAGGAGTTCGATGCTGTAGTACTCGGCCAGGCCTTCGACAATCCAGTCGTTTCCGTCATGTGGCCGCAGTCCGAGGGCTGTGTGCATCACTTCATGCAGCAGCGAACTTGTCGCGTTCTCGCTGATCAGGGGGCGATCGGCGTGCAGGAACAATGAGGCCGGCGCAGAAAGCCCGCCACGCCACATAGGCGCGCCGGCACTGATAATGGTCAGGCGAGGGAGGGCGTCGGGCAGTACTTCATTGAGTTCAGGGAGGGTCCAGTTGAGCAGGGCCAGCATATCCATGCGACGTACATCGTGAGCCTGCGGTGCCGCGATCGCCACGCGAGTTCCGGCAATCGTCTCGCGTCGTACGCCGAGTTTGCCCATGGCGATCCAGCCAGTGGGCTCGTCAAAGCGCCGCTCGGCTCGATTTATGACGATCGGTTGCTCTAGAGCGGAATATTCCGAGATGGCAGACCAGCCGGCGGGCAGGTCGAAAGTAAGTGTGGTTCGCGACTCTGCGCCCTTGAGTGTTCTCGTGCGTGCACGCGGGATCACATCTTCAGCACGAAAAATGCCCCACTCGCTGTTCAGCAGCGCATCGAAGACGCCATTGCCACGTTCCTGGCGCACCAGAACGCGCCACTCGAGCGTGCCGCCATCTGTGGGAGGTTGCCATTGAACACGGTTGTTATGAACCCGCAGATCACCGTCACCACCCACATCGCTGACCAGGTCGCTCACTGGAAAGGAAATCTCGCGCACCAGATCTCGGGGTTGCCGCAAGCGTAATTCGACCCGCACTGTGGAAGTGGTCGGGTCGGGCGACACGGTGTAGTGCAGGCTGTACTCGCGGTTGTTGGCACGATCGGCGGATTCCGACGTAGGTAGCCCACATGCCGCAAGCGAAGCCACCGCGACCAGAAGGGCCCAGCATCCGCGAGTTTTGCTAAAAGCTGAGAGGCAGTTCATTCCAGATTAAGGTGCCAAAGGCTATATTTAAGACTGTTGTCGATCAAAGTGACGCAGATGATAGCGCAGCCGGCTTACATAATTCGGGTTTTCTCTTTAGCAATCACGGTGTTGGCACTGGCTGCCTGTGGTTCGAGCCCGCCTGTGCAGTCGACGGTTCAACATGGGTCAGTGGCTCAGCCGGTGTCTTCCCCTGTTCGGACAACAGCGGGTCATCGTGCGGCAGCTATAGCCCTTGACCAGGTTGGCGCCCCTTATCGATATGGCGGTACTTCCCCAAGCGGCTTCGATTGCAGCGGACTCGTGCAGTATTCCTACAGGCAGGCGGGCTTGAAGGTCCCGCGCACCACCGGCCAGCTTTGGTCAGCGGCGAGTCCCGTCGGCCGCAGTGAGCTAAGGGCCGGGGACCTGCTGTTCTTTAGCATCGAGGGCAAGATGTCCCACGTTGGTCTGTATCTTGGAGAGCGGCGCTTCGTGCATGCCCCGCAATCGGGACGTAAGGTCTCCGTAGACTCGCTGGACTCGCCGTTCTACAGAGCCGCATTGATCCGGGCCGGCCGGCCTTATTAGGCGTGCCTACTGAACGATAAAGGCCCGCAGTTGTTGCGCGAGTCCCTTGCAGGCCCTCGTCTGCGTACGGGCGATCAGTGGTATTGGAATAACCAGAGCCGGCAGGAAGGACGTGCCGCTGACATCGGCGGAAACGGTGCCAGCCGATTCATTGGCGTCCAGATCCCAGACTGCGGCTTCGTAGTCAGCATCGTTTTGCCACCAGGCGAATCCGAAACACCCGCCGCCGCCCGGTCCTGCAGCACAGGAGAGGCTGCCACCTTCGGCCACGCGCTCAGTATCGCCGTCAAGCCAAACGACATAGCGAACTCCCATGTCTCTCACGGCATCTTTGACGCCCGGGCGATCCATCAGCGCAGGCAGTCCCTTGGTGTCTGCCGGTGCAGTACGCGGCTCGAACCACGGGAACAGGTTGTCGATGAATTTCTGGTGCGGGACAACGCTAATTCCCTTTGAGCCCGCCCCAAGTGCCTTTTCAATACAAGTAAGGTAGTCGCCTTCGGTCTCATTGCCCTGATGGTAGCTCTTGGCCATGATGACCACGGACTGGCCATCGTTGAGGCCAGTGACGTTCTCCCGCGCATCTTCGATGCGTGATGTGATGCAGCCGGACAGGCTGAATGCAATGAAAATCACCAGGAACTTACTCTGCCGCATCGTCAATGCCTCCGATGGCGAAGATGCCGATGACGCTGGCCGGTTCCTCGCTCTCCTGTTCGGCGCCGGCGAGCATAGCGTCCGACTCTGTTGATGCCGGCTGTAACGGACCATTCGCCAGCTGACTGATATTGGTCGCCCTTTCCATCTGCATGATAATCAGCGCCGCCGCGTCGCGCATTGCGAGCACCGCCGCTCTCTTGAGTGACTCACTGCCGCCTAATTCTTCTTGCTGGCTCTTGCCGTAAGCATTGACGGTCCAGCTCGAAGCGCGATTGCCGACGCTGTCGAATACTGACATCCGATAGCGAATCCAGACAGCAAATGCCTCCGACTGACTCTGGCCTGGTGTTGAGAATTCAAAGCCATCAATCGAAGGTTCTATAAGGGCGTCAAACTGATGATCGCGCGGATCGTCGTCCGGTCCGAGAACAATGACCGAATCAAACATGTGGCCAAATAATTGTGTGAAGAACGCAGCATTTGAACGGCCCAGGTCGATGGTCCAGGTGTCCTTTCCAAGGACCTGCTCGACATGCACAAAGTGCTCAAACTCGACAGGAATGCGGACTGCGACATCGACCCCGATTTTCTCCATACGCGGCTCGGGAATGGTCGGCATTTCCATTGTCACAGTCGAACTGCAACCAACCATTAGTAGGGTTGCCAGGCCAGCAGCAATTGCAGAGCGTAATTTTTCGATCAAGTAGATAGAATCCGCGCGAGTTCGGTTTACTGCTTAGTCAGAGCCTTTCCAGTGCACAGAGTTCCCGGAAATGCTGTGTTCAAGCTTGATCGACTTTAGTGGTACCGTTCTAACAGTGCAAATCAAAAGATCAGGAACCGTTAATGGCCCGGCCAAAAGTACTTGTCTTCCAGCATGTTCCGTACGAGCCGCTTGGTTCACTGGATCCTCTGCTAAAGGGCGCCGGCTTCAGAATTCGCTACATCAATTTTGGACGTGAGCCGGAATCTCGTCCTACCCTGGACGGTTATGAGGCTCTAATTGTCCTGGGCGGGCCGATGAACTCCGACCAGATCGACAGCTACCCGAACCTGATCACCGAAGTCGAGATTATTCGGGAGGCCGTCGAGCGCGACATGTCGGTGCTCGGGATCTGCCTGGGGGCTCAGTTGCTGGCCAAGGCACTCGGCGGCGAGGTTTCGCGCAATGCGGTTCGTGAGATCGGCTGGTGCGAGGTCGAGATGACCGAGGCGGGGCTCAGTGACCCCGTGCTTTCGACCTTCGCACCGAAGCAGGAGGTGTTCCAGTGGCATGAAGACGGCATGACGTTGCCTCCCGGCGCGGAGCTGCTTGCCAGCTCGCCGGCGAGTCCTGTGCAGGCCTTTCGCTTCGGGGAACACGCCTACGGTTTCCAGTTTCATCTGGAGACGAATCGTCCGTTGATTGATCGCTGGTTATCGGTGCCGGCACACCAGGAGACGTTGCAGCAGGAGAAAGGAAACGTCGATCCCGCGGCGATAAGCGAACAGGCTGACAGCTCTGTCGGTCCCCTCGAGCAACTGAGTCACGATACATTCTCACGCTGGATCGATCGTTTCGAGATCGGCCCGCGCAAGCAGCACCTGCCATCTCGCTAGCGTTAGAAGTCGAGCCACTCCAGCGGGGGTTCCTGCATCAGTGCGACCTGTTCGCGC
>Ga0224504_10000809_pt1 | contig 14099 bp, 8 predicted proteins | sample SF_Oct11_sed_USG_3_FD_170160 | JGI IMG/M metagenome (GOLD analysis project Ga0224504, IMG submission 170160) | Sediment microbial communities from San Francisco Bay, California, United States - SF_Oct11_sed_USGS_24 | ecosystem: Environmental > Aquatic > Marine > Sediment | place: USA: California... | reverse complement strand
TGGCGACGAAGTTGAGATTGGCGCCCAGCGGCACAATAAAGTCTGCGTAAACGCTGCCTGCATATTCCGCGGCAAACGGCAGATCTTCACCACCCTGGTCGCAGGTGCCCGGCAGCGTACCGGGCTTGGTCGAGTTGGAGCGGTTACAGGCAACATTGTCGTTGTCGTCGTAGGAGGCATCCAGCCAGGCAGCCGTACCACCCAGCGTCATCCAATCGGTCAGGGCGATACGCCCATCGACTTCGATGCCCTCACTGGTCGCTTTACCGGCATTACCAATGACGGTTTCGATACCAGAATCGCCAACCGAGCTGCTCTTGATCTGTAGATCGTCATATTCAGTGGTGAATGCCACCACGTTCAATTCCGCCATGCCGTCCAGGAAACGGCCTTTCATGCCGATTTCATAGGAAGTTGCCGTCTCATCGTCATAGATCAAGCCACTGGCGGCTGTAGAACCCGCCGTCGCCACCCCGCCGGATTTGGCGCTCTCGGCATAACGGGCAAACAGCATGATATCGTCGCCAACATCCCACTCCACCATCGCCTCCGGCATGGTGTTGCTCGAGCTCAGGCTGCCCGAGGTTTTACCCACCGCCGCACCGCTGGCATTAAGAATCGCAAAGCCCAGACCCGGGCCCAGGCTACCATCAGGGTTGTCCAGGTAAACCTCGGAGCCCGGCGTGGCCGAATCCCGATCGTAGTCCTTATCTTCGTCAGAGTAGCGAACGCCCGCGGTCAAGCGCAGCGCTTCCGATACATTCCAGGTCACAGAAAGAAAGGGCGAAAGCAGTTCGGTATCCTGATCAAGAATCGCGCCACCCAGTTCTGTAAATGGCGGCAAGCCGCCAAACACCTGCTCCCGCACCAACTGCTCCGGCAGGCCGAGGAAAATACCGAAGAACTCGCTAGGGTTGAAGGTGTTGGGCTGATCGGTCTTGAGCGTACCATCGTGGTAGTAGACACCAACAATCCATTCCAGTGTCTCTCCCAATGGGGAAGCCAAACGCAGCTCAGCGCTGGTTTGCTCGTATTCCTCGTAGTTTGTGCCGTAGTAAAAAGTCTCCGCCAGACCGGATATATTGACGGAAGCGTCATAATCGTAATCCGAATACCCCAGTAACCCGGAAAGTGTGTATTCTCCCAGCAACCACTCTACGTTCAGGCTGGCGTTATCAATGGTCTGTTCGGCACCCAGGGGTTTCCGGTAGTTGTTGTAAACATTAATGGGGGCGTTGAGCCTCTGGTAGGCAGTATCACTGTTGTGGTAACCCTGATAATCAAACTTACTGTTTTCGCCCTCTAGATCATAGCCGACGTATCCAAGCTGTGCGGCCAGAGCGTTGGCTTGGTCTACCCGCGCAAACAATCCGCCAGGGGCCCCCTCTGCAAAATCCTTCGGCAGATTGAGTTGACCGTTGACAACCTCGGTGGCCTGTCCGTCAACCTTGGTCTCATTGTGCTCCCAGCGCAGCGTTGTAGTCAGATTTTCCGTGGCCTGCCATACCAGTGAAATACGCGCAATATCCTCTTCGGTATCACCCGCATCACCCGACACATTGTTCTCCAGCCAGCCATCGCCGCTGTCCCCGCTTTCCAGGGCCACACGCCAGCCAAGGCTCTCCCCCAGTGAGCCCCCGGCCACGACGCGGCCTCGATAGCCGTCGTACTCCGCCTCATATTCGCCTGTCACAGTCATTTCAAACTCGTCGCCGGGGCTGTTAACTGCCCCATGGATCGCGATCGCACCGGCTGTAGAATTGAGGCCGAACAGCACGGCTTGAGGACCGCGCAGCACCTCTACCCGATCTACATCAAAAAAGGGCGAACGAGTCTGGCGGCTACGCGGAAGATAAACACCGTCCTTGAAGGTCGCTATCGGCGTTTCAAAACCACGGTCCTCGCCTGAGCCTACACCGCGCATAGTGATTTGGGAGACCGTCAGGGTATCACCCACGGTAAAGTTGGGAATGCTGGCAGACAGGTCGCCAAGGTTGTCGATGCCCATGGCGTTCAGGGTTTCACCAGATATAGCCTGGATTGACATGGGGATGTCCTGCGTACTTTCGACCCGCTTGGTGGCAGTGACTATAATCTCTTCCAGTTGGGCATATGACGGGATCGAGTACGCGGCAGCGACTCCAAGGGCGATTGCCGTGCGACAGAATGCGGTGCGGGTAGTTTTCATCTCAGTTACTCTCCTGGCTTTCGAGCCATTTTATGGTTGAACCTGCTGTATACATTGTTCCGTAATCCAGCTTCAAGATGCTGGTAAAATTCGGCACATATTCATTCAGATCTGACACTATTCGCAGTTTTCATATTTATCCAAATCTGAATACGGTATTTCACATAGCGCTAATGTAGGAACCCGGAGCTTTTTCAACCATAGCAATTCGTGCATTTGCGAGGTCAGGGCAACAACTGCGGTAATATTTACTGGGCCGCACCGCACCATTGCCGCTATTGATACCTTGTGGGAAGCGCTCCGCCGGGAAGAATTCCGTGCTGCATCAAACAAATCGGCATCAATTCACAGCGGTTCCAATACCGCGCGCGCATCCGGCAGTGCCGCCTCTCCATCCTTTCTTGCGGTCGCCTCTGCCTCTGCCTCTGCCTCTGATACAACAGACCTAAAGTCCGGCAGCTAAAATTGTTTTTTCGGATAAGCCCATCTCTCGCAATACAGCCTTTTCATCTTTAGGTGGCCGCTCTTCCCAGGCGGGCTCCGGTTTTGTCTCGCTAAATCTCGGCGCCGGACGGGCATGCCAGCTGCCATCGACTTCAATATAAGCGTCCCGAGCCTGGTTATGCGGATGTTGCTGAACTTCCCCATAGGAAAGCACCGGGGCAAAACAAGCATCACTGCCCTCCAGCAGATCGCACCAGTGCTGCCTGGGGTGGGCATTAAACAACTTCTGCAGGTGCCCAGCTTGCTCCCCCCAACGCGGCTTGTCCCATTGATTGCCATCGGCAAACAGGGCGTGCGCCTGCAAACCCAGCTTTTCCAGCAAGATTTTATAAAAACGTGCTTCTACGGAACACAACGTAATGAAACCACCGTCGCCACAACGATAACTGCGATTCCAGGGCGCTGCGCCATCCATCCAATGCGCGCCGCGCTGGTCGGTGATATGGCCGGCCTGGTAAAAGCTGCGAGCGAAGGTGGCGAGATAGGAAATACCGTCAATGATGGCGGCATCCACCACCTGCCCTCTGCCTTCGCGCATCGCCGGGAGCAGCGCGCTGCTGATGCCCCAGGCCATCATGGCCGCACCACCGGCACAGTCACCGAGCAAGGTTGGCGGCGCCTGCGGTGGACTGTCCGGGTCACCACTGTGATAAAGCACACCGGTTAGTGATATATAGTTCGGATCGTGACCCGCCACCTGAGCCAGTGGGCCCTCCTGCCCCCAGCCGGTGAGACGACCGTAGACCAGTGCCGGATTGCGCTGCAGGCAGGGCTCAGGGCCCAGACCCAGACGCTCCATCACGCCGGGGCGGAAGCCTTCAATCAGGACATCTGCTTTGGCAACCATTGCCAACAGCAACTCTATAGCTGCAGGGTCTTTGAGATCCAGGGCGATGACATGCTTGCCGCGTTTCATCATATCCCGCTTCGATACATGCAGGGTGGACTCAGAGCTTGCCTCCGTTTTGCGCTCAATGAGATACACCTCTGCACCCATGTCGGACATCATCATGCCGCACAACGGTACCGGGCCGAGGCCCGCCATCTCGATCACTTTGACTCCCGCCAGAGGTCCCATCGACCACACTCCCATTTGATTGATTTAGCAAGGTTAGCAGCAGACCCGACGAAACCGGTGTCGATTGCGGCAATCCTGCGGCCACCTCTGCCTCAGCCGAGACGTGGCCCCTCGTTTGCCCCTTTTGATAATCACTAAAGGAACCGCCATTGCTAAGGTTAGCTCCTGTTCATAAATACTGCGCAAGGTTGTACCCCATGGCAAAGCACAAGGTGGCACTCAGGGATCGATTTACCCAGCATGAGGGGCGAATTCACCTGCGTGGCAGCCAGGCCATGGTGCGCCTGATGATGGTACAGCGGCTGCGCGACGAGGCCGCTGGCCTGAACACCGCCGGATTCGTTTCGGGCTACCGCGGTTCACCCATGACGGCCATCGACGAGGAACTGTGGCGCGTCGACGATCTACTCAAGGAACACCACACACACTTCTGGCCCGGCACCAACGAACACCTGGCAATGACCTCTATCTGGGGCACCCAGCAGACCAACTATTACAACGACAGCAATTACGACGGTGTCTACTCGTTCTGGTATGGCAAGGGCCCCGGACTGGACCAGGCGATGGACGCACTGCGGCAGGGCAACTGGCACGGGTCATCCAAACACGGTGGCGTATTGATCGCTGTCGGCGACGATCACAATATGACATCGACCATTAATGGCTACTCTTCGGAGCTGCTTTTTGCAGACCTGTTTATGCCTGTGCTGTATCCTGCTGACATCCAGGAAGTCCTGGACATGGGTTTATACGGCATTGCGCTTTCGCGATTTTGTGGTGCCTGGGTTGGCTACAAGTTGCTGCCGGAGACCATCGAAACCTCCGCCTCCATCGACGCGGATATCAATCGAGTGAAGATTGTCACTCCAGACTTCGAGCTCCCGCCGGAAGGCGTCAATGCCTTCCTGCAAGATTCTGTGTACATCCAGGAAGCACGCATACGCAATTATCGACTCCCCGCGGCACTGGCCTTCGCCCGAGCCAACAAGCTCAATTATGTCAGCCACCCGTCAGATAACCCACGTATTGGCATTGTCACTATGGGCAAGAGCTGGCGCGATGTGCGTCAGGCGCTGGTGGATCTGGGCATCAGTGAACAACAGGCCGCAGAACTGGGCATTACCATACTCAAAGTCGGCATGCCCTACCCGGCCGATACCGAGACCTACGCCGAATTCGCCAGGGGACTTGAAGAGATTATCGTAGTAGAGGAAAAACGCGACTTGCTGGAAACCGGTATGCTTGGCGCTTGCTACGACCTGCCGGCCGAGCAGCGCCCACGCATTGTCGGGCGCAAGGATGAGTGCGGTGCAAAACTGCTGGACAACGCCAAAGCGATCACCGCCGATGAAATTGCCCTGGTAATCGCCAGTCGTATCAAACATTTCCATGATACCGAGCTGATGCAGGCCCGGGTCCAGCGCCTGGGTGGAGGGGTCGAGCGCGCCGCGCAACTGCCAGCGTTGAGTATGCAACGTACGCCCTATTTCTGTTCCGGCTGCCCGCACAACACATCAACCAAAATACCCGATGGCAGCCGCGCACTGGGCGGAGTGGGTTGTCACTACATGGTGACCTGGATGGATCGCGAGACCTATACCTTCTGCCAGATGGGAGGTGAAGGTATCACCTGGGTCGGCCAGGCGCCGTTCGTAAAAACCGATCATATATTCCAGAACCTGGGTGATGGCACCTACTTCCACTCGGGCTCCCATGCCATCAGAGCAGCGGTTGCGGCAGGCATCAACATTACCTACAAGATCCTCTACAACGATGCTGTCGCCATGACCGGTGGCCAACCGATCGACGGCTCCATTGCTGTGGATCAGATGACTCGCCAGGTGCGTAATGAAGGCATTCAGCGCATAGCCGTAGTCACCGATGAGCCGGAAAAATACCGTTCCGGTGTGACCTTTGCTGACGGCACCACGGTACATCATCGCAAAGAACTGGACGCGGTACAGCGCGAGCTGCGGGAAGTAAAAGGCGTGTCCGTGCTGATCTATGACCAGACCTGCGCCTCGGAGAAACGCCGCCGCCGTAAGCGCGGTAAGTTCCCCGACCCTGCCAAGCGCTACTTCATCAACGACCGGGTTTGTGAAGGTTGCGGTGACTGCGGCGTGCAGTCGAACTGTGTCTCCATCCAACCGCTGGAAACCGATTTCGGGCGCAAGCGCAAAATCGATCAGTCCTCTTGTAACAAGGACTATTCCTGCGTGGAAGGTTTTTGCCCCAGCTTTGTTACGGTGCTCGGCGGCAAGGTGCGTAAGGCATCTGGCATGAGCTCAGACAAACTCTCGCCCAACGTGGAAGAGATTCCACAGCCTGTCTTCGCACAACTACCAGATCGTGGCAGCTACAGCCTGATGGTAACCGGTGTGGGTGGTACTGGCGTGGTCACCATTGGCGCACTGCTGGGCATGGCAGCGCATATCGAGGACATGGGCGTATGCGTCGTCGATCAGCTGGGCTTCGCCCAGAAAGGCGGTTCAGTGGTCACCCACGTGCGGTTGGCCAAAGACCAGGACCAGATTCATGCCTCCCGCGTTAACAGCGGCATGGCGGACGCTTTTCTGGCCTGCGACATGCTGGTCGGCGGCAGTGACAAGGTACTGGATTCCCTGGATCCCACACGCACCAAAGCGGTGATCAATACGGAGAAAAACTATACCGGTGATTTCACCCGCGATACCGAGCTGGCCTACCCGGCCGACACCCTGGTCAGTCGCCTTGAAAAGACCACCAGCACCGAAGGCCGCCAGATGTTCAATGCCTCGCAAGTAGCAGTGAAACTGTTGGGAGACTCCCTGGGCGCCAACCTGATGCTGACCGGCTTTGCCTGGCAGCGCGGCCTGATCCCTATTCCCGAAGCCGCTATCCTGGAAGCCATCGAGCTCAACGGCGTGGCCATCGACTGGAACAAGGAGGCTTTCGCCTGGGGCCGCCGCCTGGCACATGAGCCGGCGCTGATTAACCAGTTCCTAAGGCCTGATGACAGCGTGCAGCCGCTGATCTTTACTCCCAACGCTACTGCGGACTGGGTAGCGAAATACAGCGAGGAACTCACCCATTACCAGAACGAGGACTACGCGGCACGCTATCGTGCACTGGTAGACAAGACTGCCGACGCCGAAAGCAATAAGGTTCCCGGCCGTACTGAGCTGGCGACCGTTGTGGCCAAGGCCGCCCACAAACTGATGGCTTACAAAGATGAGTATGAAGTAGCCCGCCTGTACTCCGCTCCGGAGTTTCTGCAAAAATTGGAGGAGCAGTTTGAAGGGGACTACACTCTGGAATTCAACCTGGCGCCGCCGATTATTGCACCAAAAGACAAGACCACCGGCCTGCCCACCAAGATCCAGTTCGGCCCATGGATGCTCAAGGCATTTGGCCTTCTGGCAAAATTCAAGTTCCTGCGCGGCACCAAATTCGACCCCTTCGGTTACTTCGAAGAGCGCAAAATGGAGCGCGGCCTGATCGACAAGTATTTTGATATCGTTGAAGTGTTGTTGCGTGACCTGAACGCCGACAATCATGCGCTGGCTATCGAGATTGCCGAACTGCCCATGACCATTCGCGGTTACGGCCATGTTAAACACGAAAATGTGCAGGAAGCCCACGCCAAACTGGAGGCGCTTCTCGTTGAGTGGCCGCAGGTAAAGCGGGAGATGGCGGCCTAGAGATTACCTATAAGATTGGGAGCGATGCGCAACCTTGATCACGTGAATGATGACTTGTTCATCCAGGATCTCATAGATGATCCGGTAGACTCCCTGCCGGACCCGGTAATATTCCTGGCCCGATAACTTCTTACTACCTGAGCCCCGTGGATCTTCAGCTAAAGCATCCATCCTTTCCAGGATTTTTTGCACGTCATTTTTCGGCAGGCTCCTGAGGTCTTTAGCTACAGATTTTTTGAACAGGAGTCTATATTTTGCCATGCTTTTTCAAGTCGTTAAGCAGTGCCTCATAGCTGATGACTGGCTCTTCAACCCTGTTCGCTATCGCTTCAAGGTCTTCCTGGTCTTCTTTCATCAACAGCCGAACGGCCTCATCAACAAGCTCAGACACTGACAGGTCAGTGGACGCAGCCTTGAGCTTTAAAGCCTGATGCAGGGCCGGGTCAAAATACACTGTGGATCTTTTGGATAAATCACTCATAAACCACCTCCAGACTTCATTCCCGCATCATAACGTTACAACGTTATAGCGTCAACCGACCTGAACCTGTGCTTTTTGCTGCTTCGCAGCTCGTATTTGATCTATTTCATGCAGTGAGTATCCAAATACGCCATCGTATACTCGTGACTCCAATTAACCTTTCCGACACGTTGCGCTATTAACGCTTGTCGTTAATAACGCATGTCGTTACTATTCTATGATTGTTAGTTTCCGCGGCAAAGAAACTGAGAGGCTGTTCTCAGGAAAGTTTTCCAGGAATCTGCCAACGGATATCCAGCGTGTTGCCGCCCGGAAATTGAAGTTATTGAACGATGCGGCTGAGCTGAATGATTTAAGGATTCCTCCGGCTAACCGGCTGGAGGCACTAAAGGGCAGCAGAAAAGGTTATTACAGTATTCGAATCAATGACCAGTGGCGTATTTGCTTCAGGTGGACAAGGGGTAATGCACACAGCGTCGAAATAGTTGATTATCATTGAGCAAGTGTCTTATGGATAAACGAGATTTTTTACCAATCACACCAGGAGAGGTCCTGGCAGAAGAGTTCCTCAAGCCGTTCGGCTTGAGCCAGTATCGCCTTGCCAAGGATATTCACGTTTCAGCAAGGCGCATCAACGAGATAGTGAAAGGCAAACGTGCCATCACAGCAGATACCGCGCTGCGATTGGGTCGCTATTTCGGGACATCGGCACAACTGTGGATCAATCTGCAAAGTAGCTATGAACTGGAGTGCGCGGAACTAGACATTGGTCCAGAGCTGAAGTCGATCGAGCCACACGCGGCTTAGTTCCGTAGAATTCATTCGCCGAGACAGTGCAGGTACATTCGGTTAGCCAAACGCTACCCAAAGCATTTCCTAGGGCCGTAGCGCATGCTTGCTCGGTATTACTGGCCAGGGGGTTGTCGGAAAACGATGACCTCCGGTAATTCGCCTTCGTATTTTTCCACCTCCACCAGGCAGCTGTGACCGCTGCAGCCCTGGGCCAGTGATGAGGTACCCTTGTCGGGCGTTAATACGTTTGGGTTACCGTGCACTTCCAACTCTTCTCCGTTCACTGCCTGGGGATCAAACCAGGCGCCAGTGGGCAGCTCGATAATAGCGGGACGAATATCGTCGGAGATCTCCACCCCGGCGAGGCAGGCGCCGCGGTCATTGAATACCTTCACAATATCGCCATCCACGATGCCGCGCGCTGCCGCGTCGTTCGGATTCAGCCGCGCCCTCTCCCTTCCCCTGATCTTGCGTTCCCGACTGGTGCGGGCGTGATCGAACTGACTATGCAATTGCGTGCGCGGCTGGTTGGAGATCATATGCAGTGGATACTGCTGCGCGCGCTCGCCTCCCAGCCACTCGGTATGCTCATACCAGCATGGATGACCGCGACAATCGTCGTAACCAAAGCTGTCAATATCCTCAGAGAATATCTCGATTTTTCCCGAGGGTGTGCGCAATGGATACCGTGCAGGATCGCGTCGAAACAGCTCCAGAGTGTACTCGGCTTCCGGCAGCTGCTGCGCGATGTCAATTTGCTCGCCCTGCCAGAAGGTCTCAAAATCAGGTAGCTCCACCCCCTTCCCCGCCGCGTTGTCGCGGGTGACAGTGTAAATATGTTGCACCCACTGCATCTCATCCAGGCCTTCGGTGAAGGCTTCTTCGATACCCAGCCTGGCAGCCAGCCCGGCAAACACTTCAAAGTCGCTGCGGGATTCACCAAAGCCGGGGACTACCTGGCGCATCGGCGAAATATACGCATCATAACTACTACCGCCAATATCGTTGCGTTCCAGGGTCGTCTTGCAGGGAAAAACGATATCCGCATGCCGTGCCGATGCGGTCCAGAACGCCTCATTCACGATAATGGTTTCGGGTTTTTCCCAGGCGCGACGCAGCTCGTTGAGGTCCTGGTGATGGTGGAAGGGATTCCCGCCGGCCCAGTAGATCAGCTTGATCTCCGGATAGGTGAGGTCCTGCCCGTTATACGGGAAGCTTGCACCCGGGTTGTTAAGCATATCCGCGTGGCGCGCCACCGGAATGAACGCATTGGCCGGGGCAGCGCGCTCACCAATCTCCAGACCCAGTGCTCCCATTTTATAATTTGGCAGGCGGCGGCCGCCGAAGCCGAAATTGTGGATACAGCCATAACCATAGCCAATGCCCGCGCCAGGCACACCAATATGCCCCAGCATTGCCGCCAGGGTAGTGATCATCCAGTAAGGCTGTTCACCAAACTCCTGACGCTGCAGCGACCAGCTAATCCCCAGCACACTGCGCTCCCTTCCCAGGCGCAGAGCCAGATCCCGAATATCTTCTGCGGGTATTTCACTGATGGCCGATGCCCAGGCGGCATCCTTTGGCTGACCATCCTCCTCTCCCATTAAATACGGCAGAAACTTGTCAAAACCTACCGTGTATTTATCCAGGAAGTCCTGATCATGCAGACCTTCGCTCATCAGGGTGTGGGCCAGGCCCAGCATAATCGCGACATCAGATCCCGGCCTACACGGCCACCACTGGGCATCCAGTTCGGACAACACATCATCACGCACCGGGCTGACATTGATCAACTCGACGCCGGCCTCCTTGAGCTGGCGCAACTGCTCGCGAGCCGAATGACTACCGATACCACCGGCGTTAACCTGGGTATTCTTGATCGCAGCACCACCAAACAACACCATGGTTTTGGAATACGCTGCCACCTCCGCCGGTGTCGGTGCCTCACGTACTAACTTGAGAAAGGGGATGCCGGTGACCCGCCCCATGATGACTTCGGCAGCTGCGCTGGAATAGGTATTGACCGAATCCACATACCCGCCGGCAAGCTTTAGAAAGCGATGCACCTGGCTCTGGGCGTGATGAAAGCGCCCGGCGCTGGACCAACCGTAGGAGCTACCGTACACGGCATCAGGGCCATAGTTTGCGTGCGTATGTTTGAGGGCATCCGCTGCCAGGCCCAGGGCGACATCCCAGGACACGGGTACAAAGGGTTCACGGCCGCGACCTGCCCCATCGCTGCCTCTGCCCTTTTCCAGGTATCCGGCACGCACCATCGGTTGTGGAATGCGGGCACCCTCATCCAGGGCATCAAGCAGTGACTGCCCGATGGGCGTGGGCTCCTTGTCGACCGCGTAGTTCTGCACAGACAACAATTTCTCACCGTCGGTCTCCACAAGATAATTACCCCAGTGGGTGCAAGTTGGGACGAGGTAAGACCCCCGATTGTTACTGTCTTTCATTGCGGTTGCCCCATCGCTTGTTCCACTCTAGAGGTTGCATCAATCTACGCAGTCTGTAAAAGGCAATCAGGGCAGTTATACCGTCAGATATGCTGCTAACACGCCGACATGAAGAGAGTGCATTTCTGAACCAGGTTCAACCCGGCATTTTCACAGCCAAACGGCTAATCAATCACCTTACGCCCTGTACCAAACAACAGCCAGACGACAATACCTATCAGGTTAAGCACCGCAGCAGAGATGAATCCCCAGCTGTAGCTGCCGGTGGTATCAACCAGCCAACCGATCATGGGAATCGCTATGATGCCGGGCAGATTGCTGATGGTACCGACCAGGCCGGTAATGAAGCCGCGGTAGCGTGGCGCTATCTCCATAATGGCGGGGTCGGCCCCGGAGTAACAGCAGGCCAGGGCCGCCATCGCACAGCAGGTAGCCAGGAGGGCCATCAGTGCAGAATCCGCCAGGGGGATCAGGACGAGAAACACCATGGACCCGGCCAGGCCTGCCACTTGCATGGACTTGCGCACAAAATCTATCGTCCTGCCCCTGGCCAGCAAACCATCGGAAAAACCACTGGCGACGTAGAGCATCAACGACATGGCGATCCAGGGTAGCGCGGCAAACAAGCCAGAGCCAGCCAGTGAAATACCCTGCACCGTACTGAAATAGCTGGGCAACCAGGCCAGGAACACATAAACCATCCACAGCGCGCAGAACTTGTTGACGATAATGGCCCAGACTGCCGGGTGGGTGAGAATACGCCTGACCGGCACCACCAATGGACCGTCCGACTCAGACGCCGGTTCACGCAACAATTCCTTTTCCTCATCGCTGATACGCGGGTGGAATTCAGGCGTTTCATGGGACGTCATAAGCCAATACACGGCCCAGACCAGCCCCAGCAGTCCAAATACGTAGAATGCGGATTGCCAACCAAAGCTATCCACCAACACCCCACTGAGTATCAAGCCACCTGGTGCGCCGACGGTTGCGCCACTGACCACGATGGCCAGCAGCCGCGAGCGCTCCGCGGGAGGTGACCAGCGGCCCAGAAATGCATAGGTTGCAGGCACCGCAAAACCCTCGGCAACCCCCAGGGCAACGCGGGCCGCGATCAAAGCGCTGAAGGAAGCCCCTGCTGCGGTGGGCGTCAACAGGGTGAATACGGAGAAAGCCATTACCGACCACCCCATAACGCGCGCCGCACCAAAACGATCCACCAACCAGCCCCCCAGCAGTTGCGAACCGATATACCCCAAAAACACCGACCCCATGACCAGGCCCTTGGTGGTCTCGTCCCAGCCAAACTCGGCCTGCATGGGGATAGACGCCACTGACATATTGACGCGATCGGCATAGCTGAGGAACCAGGCCATGGCCAGGGTGATCATTATTGGAAGTCTTAGAGACGTATTTTTCGACAAGGACTGCGCTCATTTTGCAATACCACAACAATAATGCGCGCGCAGAACAGGTACAGTAATGGCAATTCGGGCACTTGTGGGTGCATCCACCAGGGCGCTCAATTCAATTTTGATGGCTGGAAGATCTGCCAGCCCCGTCGCTCCACCTACTCCAGCATCAGCGCATTAACCCTCTCCAGTGCCTCCAGGTATGCGTTGATCAAGCGGAACACCACACCGCGGCAGGGCTCCACCTCGTTGATCTGGCCGATAACCTGGCCGCAGATGTTCATGGCCACCTTCTAGGTATCACCGGGACCCGCATAAGTCTCTGTGCGGCGCATGGCGTCAGCCGTTACCAGGCCGTGCAGTGGGAAAAGGCAAACAGGGGAACCTCTATGCCCAGGTCTTCACAGATCTTTGTATACACAATCAACTCATGGTGGAAAACGCTGCGCTAGGCCCGCTGCACTGACGCATCAATGGCCAGCCTTTTGAGCCCGGTTTTATCCAACTTGCCATTAGGCAGCAGTGGCATCGCGTCTATACAATTAAATACTTTGGGTACTTTGTAGTTGGAGAGCCGTTGCGCGCACCACGTCTTGAGCTGCCGCTCGTCGCCAACATCGCCGGGCACGTGCTGAACGAAGGCTACCCCGGATTCACCGTATAGCGGATCAGGAACCCCGACGACAGCGGCTGCCGCCACCCCGGGGTGTTCCTCCAGTGCGATTTCTACCTCCCGGGGATAGACGTTGTAACCCCCGGATTTGAACATATCGGACACCCGGGCGGAGAAACGGAAATCCCCACTGGGAAGAATCTCTACAAGATCACCCGTCTTGAGCCAGCCGTCCCGGGTAAAGGCGGCAGCGGTGGACTCGGGCCGGTTGAAATAACCGACCATGCAATAATCGGGCAGCACCTGGAATTCGCCAATCTCGCCGACCTGGCAAGGTTCGCCCTGCTCATTGACGACACGCACGTCATTGCGGATTGGCTTACCAACTGAGACGGCGAGAGTATCAAGATCCAATCCGGGACTGCTGAAGACCACACCGATGCAGGTTTCCGTTGAACCAAAGGTGGTGCAAACATTTCCCGCGCCCAGTGCCGCCAGTTTCCCCAGTAGCTCGCGGGAAATAACCCCACCGGAAAAATTGATACACTCCAGGCTCTCCCAGTCCGCTTCCCGAAATGATGGCTGGTCGAAGATCAACTGATACATGGTGGGGAACAGCACCATGAAATTGATTCTGCCGCCGGACACGATCTCGCCCACCGCAGCGGGATCAAATTTTTCACGAAAATTAACTGTACCTCCTGCGAACAGCGTGGCGCCCGCGACCATCTGCATACCACCAACATGGTTCAGGGGTAGCGGGCAGTAAACCCTCGGGTAGTCGCGCACCTTAAAATATTGCCACTGGGTAAATGCGCGATAGGCCATCGCTTTGTTAGGCAACATGCAGCCCTTGGGTTCGCCGGTTGAACCTGAGGTGTAGACGATC
>Ga0224504_10000808_pt1 | contig 14101 bp, 10 predicted proteins | sample SF_Oct11_sed_USG_3_FD_170160 | JGI IMG/M metagenome (GOLD analysis project Ga0224504, IMG submission 170160) | Sediment microbial communities from San Francisco Bay, California, United States - SF_Oct11_sed_USGS_24 | ecosystem: Environmental > Aquatic > Marine > Sediment | place: USA... | reverse complement strand
CACAGACACAAAATTGAGGGGACAGTCACCTACCCCCATAAGGTGACAGTCACCTATGGCATCTTGGGCTGAAAGGTCACTGTCACCAACGGATTTTTTGGTTAAAAGGTGACTGTCCCCTATGGCGCTTTTGGCTAAAAGGTGACTGTCCCCTAGTGTTAGGTGGCGGGCGGGGTTGCGGGCGCGCAGTACGAACGAGGACGGGGCGAGTGCAAGCTGTTCCATTACCAGTGACCGGTCCAAGCGCACCATCATCGAGTCTTCGTCGACGTCGGCTCCTGCGCTCGCAAGGCGCAGACGGCTGCCCACCTCGAGGAAGCGCATTCCCTTCGTCTCGAGGATGTCGAGGGCGCGGTCTATGATCGTCTGCACCTGCTCGTCGTCAAGCACGTTGATCGGGCCGTAGGGGTTCACGACGTTTCGCCACTCCAGCTGCTCAATCGTATTCACGGTCCGCCTTGCTCGTCGACTGCGCCGCGCCATCAGCTCAACCCCTCAAGAAAGGCATGACGCCATTGTTCCGTCTTTTCAACCTCGTTAAAGCAATAGACATGGTAGCCGCAGATATCAAACTGAGGGTTCGAGACGTACGGTGCCAGATCAACTAACAGGTCATCGGGGCGATACTCGCTGGACAACATCAGCCTGGCGGCGACCTTCGGATTGCGCTTGAGGTAGCGCAGCGACTCGCCAACGCCGATCCTCATTGACGTTTTTAGCAGCGAGCTTCGGTCAGCAACACCGGGCACACCGAGCCAGGCCGGTAATGCGATACCGCGCGCGCGAATTTTCTGCAGCCAGCGACCCAGAGCCGCTGCGTCGAAACACATCTGCGTCACGAGGTAATTGGCGAACTCCTGCTTTTTGAGTAGTACATTTATCAGTTCCTCTTCACCAACTGCAGGATGACCTTCGGGATGGGCCGCAACGCCAATCTCCGTAAAGTTGTGCTCAAGCTCGGCAATATCTTGCAGCAGCGAGAGCGCCGTCGCGTAGTCGCCGACAGGCACATCGGCATCGCCTCCCGGTACAAAGATACTGATAATTGGCAGGTCGTTCAGGCGCGCGACAATGTCTTGCAGGTGCTGCCGATTGCGGACCATTTTCGCCGCGACATGTGGCACTACCTTGAAGCCGCGCAGCGCCAGCCGCTCCGCCATGTCCAGCGTTACATCAACGCCACGCGTTGGCGAGCAGGTAACCGCCACATAGGAGCCGGGCTCGAGAACGTCCAGCCGCGACTCAATCGAATCGGTCGGAAATATCTCCATGTAAGCCTCGCGCACGGTGTGAGCGAGGATCTGGCAATCGCGCGCAGGCAGCGCGCTCAAGTTCGAGCCCTCCGGCCACGCCGCTTCCTGGTTTGCTTCGGCGCGGGCTTCTCGCCACCGGGGATCGCCATCGCCGCGACGAAGTGTTCCTGAAAGCGCGGTTCAACGGCCGTCTCGATTTTTACGACATCGCGGACCTGTTGCTCGATAAGCGCACGCGATTCCCGATTGAGCAATGCGATGCGGGCACCTGTGCCCGCGGCATTGCCAGCCGACGAAACCTGTTCGAGATCGCACTCGGGGATCAACCCGAGAGTCATGGCGTACTTCACATCGATGTGCGCGCCAAAGGCACCAGCGAGTCGAATGCGATCAACCTTGTCTGTACCGAAGTGTTCCATAAGGAGCTGGGCGCCGGCGTGCAGTGCGGCCTTCGCCAGCTGGATGGCGCGGACGTCGTTCTGCGTTATACGAATCTGCGGGTCGCCATCGTGTAATACGTACGCCATTGTCCGGTCGTCCGTCACGACTCTCGCAGACTCCGGTGCATCGATTTTGCCGTCCGCCCCAAGAATGCCAGCAAGGTACATCTCGGCCACGACCTCGATAATTCCCGAGCCGCAGATACCGGTAACCTGTTGCACTTCGTCCGCAAAGCCCGGGGCATCCGACCACAAGTCACACCCGATGACCCTGAAGCGAGGCTCATGCGTTTCCTTGTCGATACGCACGCGCTCGATCGCGCCCGGTGCCGCGCGTTGCCCGCCGCTGATCTGCGCCCCTTCGAACGCCGGCCCGGTCGGGCTCGACGCGGCCAGCAGGCGCTTGCCGTTGCCCAGCAGTATCTCCGCGTTCGTACCCACATCCACGATCAGGGAAACCCGCTCGTGCTGCTGCGGCGCTTCGGCCAGCAGGACTCCGGCGGCATCTGCCCCGACATGTCCGGCAATGCACGGCAAGGCGTACGCGTGCCCGCCCGGGTTGATGGCGATATCGATATCCGCTGCCCGCACATCGACACTCGAGTCGGTGGCCAGCGCAAACGGAGCCGTCCCCAGTTCCACCGGGCTGATACCGAGTACCAGGTGCTGCATGATCGGGTTGCCGACAATCGTCATTTCCACGATTTCGGTGACGTCGATACCGGCCTCGTCTGCCACCTCGCCGATGAGTTCGTTCATCGCCCGGCGTACGGCGTCGATCAGTTTTACCTCGCCGCCCGGGTTCATCATGATGTAGGAGACGCGGCTCATGAGATCCTCGCCGTACCGGATCTGCGGGTTCATTCGTCCCGCGCTGGCGATGACCTCACCGCTGGCCAGGTCGCACAGATGCGCTGCGACTGTTGTGGAACCCACGTCGAATGCAACGCCGTACAAACGGTCCCGGAAACCTGGCCAGACCGCGACAATGCGATTGCCGTTACGCACAGCGACAGTAAGCTGGCGCTTGCCCTTGGCCAGCACTCCCTGCAGCTCGCGCACGACCGCCGGCTCGCATGTCAGGTCGCGAAGTTGCCACTCGGAGGCCAGCACGTTGCGCAAACGCTCCAGGTCTCCCAGGGCCTCGTCGAGCAGCGGCACGGGCACCTCTACAAAATACGGATGCACGACCGGATCGATCGTAATGTCATGGTGTTCATGCGGCTTGCGCACAACCTGTTGATGCACCTGCGAACTGGCAGGCACATCGATAACGACGTCTGTTTCTATCCTGGCCTGGCAACTCAGGCGTCGCCCTTGCTCGAGGCCTCGCCGTTCGGCAAAACGATGTTCTGCCTCGCCCGCAGCGGTCACGTTGTCTTCGGTCGAGTTGATGCCGTGTTTCGCAAAGTCGCCCACCGCGACCTCGACCTGGCAGCGCCCGCACAGCGCGCGTCCGCCACACACGGAATCGACATCAACGCCAAGTCCGCGCGCCGCCTCCAGCACCGCGGTGCCACGCGGGAACCGTCCGCGCTTGCCGGACGGCATGAAGACGATCAACGGATCCTGGCTATTAGCCACGACGGCGCCGGTTGCCGCGACGACCACGGCGGCCTTCGCCTGCGGCCGAGGGTTCGCGGTAGTTTGCGATCCAGTCGGCACACTCCGGGTCGTTACCCATCACGACGTTGGCGCCACGGATCGATTGCATGAGGTCCGCATGCAGCGGATTGGTTATTGCCGAGGTCATGCCGCTCGCGATCGCCATGCTGATGAACGCCGTGTTCAGGCCGCCGCGATTAGGCAGGCCGAAACTCAGGTTCGAAGCGCCACAGGTCGTGTTGACCTTGAGTTCGTTGCGCAGGCGCTGCACCAGTTCCATGACCTGCAGTCCTGCGGTGTTGATGGCACCGATCGGCATCACGAGCGGATCGACGACGACATCGCTGGCCGGTATACCGTGGTCCTGTGCCCGTTCGACAATCTTCTTCGCCACGTTGAAACGAACGTTGATGTCCTCCGAGATGCCCTCATCGTCATTGGAGATCGCGATGACGGCACAGCCGTATTTCTTCACCAGTGGCAGCACGGTTTCGAGACGCTCTTCCTCGCCGGTCACCGAATTGAGCAGCGCTTTACCTTCGTACGCTTCGAGACCGGCCTCGAGCGCGGCAACAATCGATGAGTCGATGCAGAGCGGCACGTCGGTCACTGACTGCACGAGTCGAATACTCTCGGCAAGAATTCGCGGCTCGTCGGCCAGCGGGATGCCCGCATTGACGTCGAGTATGTGCGCGCCGGCGGCGACCTGCGCGACTGCGTCCGCTTCCACGCGGCTGTAGTCGCCGTTTTTCATTTCTTCGGCCAGCAGCTTGCGGCCGGTCGGGTTAATACGTTCGCCGATAACGGCAAAAGGACGCTCGAAACCGATAACGACTTCCTTCGACTTTGAACTGATTACGGTATCGGTCATTTCTCATTTCCTTTTTCGATCAGGCCGCCGGTTTTGACGACCTTCTCGAGATAGTCGGGGGTAAATTCATTTTCCAACGCCGCTACGCGCTCATTGACGGCCGTCTCCAGGTCACCGTCCACGTTTTCGGAGACGCGGCGCCAATCCTCGAGATAAGCATCGCTGGAGCCGCGGCCGGCACGCATGGCCGCGCGGTCGATAGCTTTCGCGAAGCGCGGCTCGAGTTCTTTCTTGAAGCCCTCTTTGCGCCCTGCCCGGCCCACCACCTGCGCCGGTATGTCCCGCCAGTAGATTGAGATCAGCTTTGCCATTGGATGATTCGTTCTCCCATGTCATGGCCAACGGCATCAAGACCCGTGTGGCAGTGTTCGTACTCGAGCCCGAGAAAGTCCGCGCATGCGCGTGCCTTTGCCTCAAGCTTCTCCGACGATGTCTGTGACAGGTACAGCAGTCGCCTGTAATTGCCAAAATAGCTCGGCATCAGTTCAGGGTGCCGGTCGAGTCCCAGGCCTTCTTTCACCAGCCGATCGAAGTGCCGCGTCAGAAAGTCCGTCAGGTAAAACGTTCCAGGCTCACTGTCCGCCAGCGCTGCGAATTGCGACGACCCGGCATAAAACTCGTAGCAGTGCGCGCCCGGCAGACGATCGACGCCCAGCTCGTCAAGCACCTTGTCCAGCGAGCCTCCAGTGCCGCAGTCCGCGTACGCAACAAACAGATGCTCGTATTGCTCCCGATATTTAACGATCGCCGCACGAACGGCATCCGGGATCTTCTCCGGCCGGTTATGCAGTTCAGCCGGCAGGCACTGAATCCTGACATGCGACCAGCCATTCAGGCGCTGCAGCTCGACGATCTCTTTCGCCAACGCACCACACGCGATGATCAGGACCGTCGCATCCGCCACGTCAGGACGCGCGCTGTTCCAGAACGAGCTTCTTGGCCACTTCGACCGCCGTTGCCGCGTCGCGGCAATAAGCGTCCGCGCCCACAGCCTCGCCGAATTCCTCGTTCAAAGGTGCGCCGCCAACCAGCACGATGTAGTCATCGCGAACACCTTCTTCGATCAGCGTATCAATAACGACTTTCATGTACGGCATGGTTGTCGTCAGGAGTGCTGACATGCCGAGAATATTCGGGCGGTGTTCCTTGAGGGCGGCGAGGTAGGTCTCAGCGTCCGTGTTAATGCCGAGGTCCACGACTTCGAAGCCGGCTCCTTCCATCATCATGCCGACGAGGTTCTTGCCGATGTCATGGATGTCACCTTTAACGGTGCCGATCACCATCTTGCCAACCGGCTCGGTGCCGCTCGCCGACAGGATCGGCTGCAGGATGGCCATGCCGGCCTTCATTGAGTTGGCGGCAAGCAGAACTTCCGGCACGAACAGGATACCGTCACGAAAATCGACGCCGACGATATTCATGCCGCCGACCAGTGCTTCATCGAGCACCTTCTTCGCTTCCCAGCCTCGATCGAGAAGGATCTGTGTCCCTTCGGCGATTTCATCGGCCAGGCCGTCGTACAGGTCGTCGAACATTTGCTCGACCAGTTCGTCGTCGGGCAATTCACTCAATACAATGTCTTCTTCATCCTGCGACATGATTCACATCCACTCAGTAAACAAAAGAAAGGGTTACCAGCGCCCGTTTCCGGGGCGCATGTCTTCGGGGTCCAGCTTGATCGGAAATCGCTCGCGGATGCGCGTGTCCGCATCGGGTTCAATGTACGTTGGGTAATAATCAGCGAGCATTTCGCCAACACGCTCATGTGCCTGTTCATAGAGCGTCTTGCGACCCATTTCGCCCCACTCGCCAGGCGTACGCCGGTCGGCGACCTCCGGGTACAGGTACTCCGAGTTCATGAGGTCCAGCGTCTGTTTGCTGCCGAGGAAATGGCCCTGTCCGTAAACCGTCTCCTTAATCACGTCGTACGACAAGGTCTCATCGGTCACTTCCACGCCGCGCAGTACGCGTTGCACATTGCCGATGAGGTCGTTGTCGATAAGCATGCCCTCGAATGACTGCGCGACAAGACTGCCCACGATGCCGGGATAAGCGGCCACGAGGTTCGCGCCGGACAGGGCCGCCGTCGCGATCGTGATGGCCTTTTCGTAACCGGCCTGCACATCCATCGTCTTGGCATCGGTCATGCCGGCACCGACGCTTGTTGTGAAACCAAAGTGGTTGCAGAGCTGCGCGGTTGCGGCTGTAACGAGCGCTTCCTCGCCGCTGCCGCCCGAGAACGAACCGGTACGCAGGTCCGAAATAAACGGCCACATGCCGAAGTTGATCGGCGTGCCCGGCCGCACCATGTTCACGACACACAGACAGGCCAAGGTCTCCGCGAAGCACTGCACCAATGCGCCTGCCAGGGCCGCCGGTGCGGTGGCTCCTGCCTGCGGCGCCACGGCGATATCTGCGACAAGTCCCAGCTCGGCGACCTTGACCAGGACTTCCGCACCATCCTGCCCAAAACGCAGCGGCGACACGATGGGGCAACCGCCAAAGGTGCAGAATGGCCGCTTGACGAAGGCGCCCTCCTCACCGAGGTAGGTATCGAACAGCTCGACAAGCGGGTCGATGTGGTCCGCCACTGAAATTCCCAGTGCGAATGACTTGTCCGTGCCCGCCAGCTCAGCGTAGGCGATGTTCATGTCGTGCACGAAGACGTCGTGACTGTACTCCGCGGCAATAAATGGCTGGCCAAAATTGTGAATATGCTCGAGCTGGTCGCCAAGGCGGGCAGCGTCGTACAAGTCCACGAGCGTCGTCGGGCGATAGCGTTGCGATTCATAATCGAGAATGCACACCGCCTCACCGGACGTGCAGAACAGCACCTCTTCATCGCGCACCGTCAGGTCCTTTTGAGGATTCGGCGCGTACAGCGGATAGTCCTCCGGTGACAGTGCTATCAGGTCCTCGACCAGGGCGCGCGGAAAGCGCAGGCGTCCATAATCGTCCTGGAAACAGCCTTTTGGCAGCGTGTAGTGCAGGATCTCCGGGATCGGGTCGCCAATGCCAATGTTCTCCAGGACGTCCAAAGCCGTCTGGTAGATGCGGTCTATGTCGGCGTCGGACAGGGGACGATACTGGCCGCCCGGCTGCCCCGGCCGCACGGCGCTGGCCGTCGTCTTCCCGACCGCACGCGCACCACGGCGAGCCGTGCTACCGCCTCGGCGATTTCCTCTGCGTTTTCGAGAAGCCTGTTTCATATTCATTACTTATTGAATTAACAGGAATTTTAAGCTACCAGCGCGGCGTTGAACCAAACCTCGCTCCATAATATGAAACGCTACATCGTCTGCTGCCCGGGTTTTCACCCTGCAGACAAGCACTTACCAGTGGTCGCTTCCCGGCCTCATTAGCGCCGGGTTCAGCTGTATCGGAAATCGCTCGCGTATGTTTGCGTCGATCGCCATGTTTTGCGCCCTCTTCTCATCTCCCGAGCTTACGGCAGCGCCGGCGAAAATGTCCATGTCAAAAAAAAGCCCCCGGCGAACCGGGGGCTTCCTTGCCAGGAGTTGGCGGCCGCAGTTATTGCGGCAGGTTGTTGTGGAATACGTAGCTGTCGACGATGCCGTCCGGGATGGCAAAGCCGATAACAGCGCCCGGTGCCGTGTTGTGGCACGTCATGCAGGCCCAGTCTTCATCGATATCCGGATACGCAAAGTTGCCCGCTTCATTGAACTGAGGCTGGGTCGAATCCAGAGCGATACTGAAGATATGGGTGGCCACGTCACCAACCGCCGGCCGTTCCAGCTCGCCCGCTATCGCAACAGCTGACTTGGCCAGATCAGGCATATGGCAATCGGTGCAGAGCAGATTGAGCATGCCACCGGACCGCAGCGATGGATCATAGCTGCTGTGACATCTCAGGCATCCGGCATTCGTCGGGTCCACGCCGGCCATGCCCGTGTACAACGGATTGTCAACGTTAACCGATGACCCGTGCGGGTTGTGGCAGGTCATGCAATCGCCGTGGGTGGCCATGAAGCCAGGCGAACGGTCAGTGGTGAGCGAATCGGGGTCAATGCCGAGGATCTCGTCATACTGTTCATGGTGTTTGATGAGTCCACCGCTTGCCGCAATTCGACCACCCATCTCGTTCGGACGCGGGTCGGGTGCTGCGGCTGTTGCCAAAGCATTGTCAAAGCCACTCAGGTACGACGGGTAGTCCCGTTCGCCGTCACGCGTATGGCATTCGCCACAAGCGACCGGGTCCCCGAAGCCCTGATCGGCTGCGGTCAGGTCGGCGAGCGAGCGTGGAATCGCGTCGCGCGTGATGATGCCGCTGAATTTCGCATGTGCGGAGCCGGCACCATGGCAGGCTTCACAATGCACGCCACCTTCAAAGAACGTGCCGTCCATGAACTGCAGGTCATCCTGACGATTGTCATTCAGAACCGCGTCCTGATGGCGCCAACCTGTCGTATGGCAGTTGCCGCAGTTATAGTGTTTGTCGGTCTCGTTGTCGTGGTAGCCGGACATCGCATCGGTCTGGAAGTTGTACTGAACGCTTGAACCAGTAACGACTGCGCCGTTCTGATCAACGAGGCGAGCTTTCCAGAAGTAGCCACCAATCACGTAGGAAACGTCATCCCATACGGTGGGTGTGCCGAGCGTGTTATCAGTCCCTGCCTTCGGATCACCATCAGCGGCGTCGTCGTCAGTGACGCGTTCCAACAGTCCGTTGAGATTGGTGAACGGATAGATCGGCGCCTGGTTGTTTTCAACCTTGTTCAATTTGAATGGATGGCCGCTTTGTGCGAACGAGGCGTACTGCACCGTGTGGCAAATAGCGCAGTTCTCACTACCGATGAATTCGCCGTCAGGAATTTCCGGGAGATCGAAGTCCAGCACATTGGCATTGCCGTCAACGACTCCGAAAGCCGCAACAGCAACGGCTTCATAACCAGGCCGGCTTGCGTCAACATCGTAGTCGCCTGCAGCGAGCTCGATCGTATACGTCCCGTCATTCGCAACATCTGCGTCGATCGCAGATCCGCCGCCCGCCGGTACAAAGCTAACTTTCACAAAACGATCCAAAGGACCGTCAGGTGTCGTGATGTTGCCACTTACCAGTACCGCTGTGCCAGGCAACGGCGCACGGCAGTCGAGCGTATCGACTGCGCCATCGCCGTTAAGGTCTTCGTCAGGATCGGCGACGCCGTTTTGATCGAGGTCCCAGCATGAGAATCCGTCAGACCCTCCTGCGCCAACAGGACCCGGTGCGCCAGCAGCTCCGTCGCTGCCTTCACAACCAGCAAAAAGAATTGCACCCGCAGCTAACAACAGCAGATGTTTGAGTCTCATGGACATGATATGCCTCCTCGGTTTTATTCTTGCCCTTGCGTATCAACAGCCTGAAACAGGACAGTTCTGCGCCAGTACAATCTATGCAATTGGCCGATAAGCGACACTGATATTCATCAGTTTCGCCAGCTCACAAACCGCAGCTTTATAAGGAATAACCGCAGCGCAAAAAAAAGGCCGGGAGAACCCTCTCCCGGCCAATCCTTTTCAATAGACTTATTCTATTACTCAAACATGTTCATGATCTTGTCGATAACCCCAAACAGAACCAGGTCGTCATCGTCATTCACTACCAACGTACCGAATGCCTCGGTGTGGGCGTTGAAGGAGGCGAGATCGCCTGCCAGATCCGGATTGATCAGGTCTGCCCGATGGCAACCACCGCAGGCCCTGGAGGCCGGACCGGTTACGTATTCAGGTACGGTTCCGATATTACGATCGGGGATTGCCCAGGATTTCGACAGTACACCCGGCATCGACTTGGACTGATCAGGCACGTTGTAGGTGCCTTTGTTATGGCATGCCTCACAGTTCCTGATCGTGAAGTTCGGGAACGTGTGATTGATGTGCTGCTCATTCCTGGCGTCGAATACAGGATCATTCGCTGCCGCCACGTCTTCCAGATCGAACGGCTGGAATGAGTGGATCGCATGCACATAGCTGTCGATTCCGCGTGATGCCATTTCCAGGTGGCTGCCCGGGAATGTCGTTGTATGACATGCCTTGCAGACCTGGATACCATCACCACCGCGGCCACTGCCGTCATGGAACGTGCTGGCGAGCGAATCGTGGCAAACGTTGCACTTGTTGATATCAACCGTTGCATTGACACCAGAGAAGTAATCCGCGATGAACTGATTGCCACCGAGGTCAAACGTTTCACTAACCGCGGCAAGCACGACATCCTGACCACCAAGCTCCAGTTCCGGCGTGATCGAAATTTCGGCTTTCTTAATCGTGCCGTCTGCGATCAGGTCGGGAATCAAAGCCGTCTTCGTCAACTGCAGTGCCGACATATCAAGCGTAACCATCCAGTTACCCGGCACGCTGGCTGCGTCTTCCGTGAACAACGGATTGGCGCTGCCACCTGAGCTCTCAGGAACATACTCCATCTTGCAACCAGGACGGCGGCCTGAACATTCAGGATTGGCGTCACGCTCGTGCGAACCGACGATGAAGTTCCGGGTATCCCATCCGTAGAAGGAGACAAGTATCTCTGGGATAACCGCCGGATCACTTGAGCTGAAGTTGATCGTCATCAAGTTGCCAGCGACGGTAACGTCGTCGACCGATACGGTGTATTGATCGGCATACTTCACGCCTGCGGCATCATAGATGTGATCGTCAAAGCCCGAATGCAGATCGGAGAATGCCGTGAATCCAGCCTCGCCGTGGCAGCTCTGGCAACTCAGCTCAATGTTGTGGAAGGAATCAACGCCAGCGACAGTCCACAGGTACTCCAGCGGCGGAGGTCTGAGAGGCTGTGCATACAGGCCTTCAAGCGTGGTACCAGCGTCTGCAGGCCAAGCGTCCAGACCCTGAACTGGGTGGCAGCTCTTGCAGGTTTCTGATGTGAACTGCGTGTCATCCAGGACTCGAGTGAGCTTGCCCTCATGGCAGGTATTACAGTTCGACATTGACATCGGGTACGGGAATTCCATGGCATGCGACATGTGCACGTCATTCTTGATATTGCGTATGTAGGAATAGTCAGCCGTGGATGCAACACCCGTTGCCCAGTTGAATGGCTCGTCGACCATGTACTGCCAGTCTTCGTGGCCACCCTGGCCATCGTCGTTGTGACACACCTTGCAAGATGCAAAATCGGGAATGCCCGCAACCTGCGCGGCGCGGTAACCGTGTTTCAGATACGGCCCGCCATGGCAGTTTTCGCAACCTTCGGCATTGGCAGCTGAGACATACTCATTACCAGAACCCGAGGCAGCATCGCCAAACCCGATAGCTGTATTGGCAACATCGTCATACAGATGAACATGCGAGCCAGCCGGCAACTCGGAAGACGGGCTGTCGTGTGTGAACAGTGCACCCTGAGCGATGTAGCCATAGACTTGGCCACTAACTGTCGGGTCGAACGTCAGGCCTGCTCTTGTTGCCACGTAATTGCCTGGAGCACCCATTGCAAAGTCGCCGAGGCTCTGAAATGCTTCGTAGAACTCGCCTGCAACACCTGCAGTGCTGTCATAGCGATTGACATAAAAACGTTTCTGATCGAGCGCGTCAAATTCGGTAAATGGAACACCATCTTTCAAGATAGTGAAATTAAGCGTGACATCCCATACTGCACCGTTTGGAGTGCTGGTGAAACTCGTGAATATCAGCTCAAGCGCACTTGCATCTGAATAAGCTGCATAAATATCCTGATGACCACCACCAACGCCATCGTGGCAGGTGCCACAAGATTCGGGCTTGGCCGAATCGATCGCTTTCTGGATGTCATCGGGAACCGGGCCTGGGGGTCCTGGGGGTCCAACTGGACCGACTGGTCCTGCAACGCCAGGTGCACCAGCGGCACCGTCACTGCCCTCGCAGCCACTAAGCACAAACGCAAATGCGGTCACTACGAGGAAAGACCAGGCCGAAGCGGAAATTCTGCCGAACCTGTTCATAATTTTTCACTCCTATTGGAAAATTTTTCTCTTAAACCGGCCGCGACACTCATTGCGAGTGGATGGTCGTCCGGATCGTCCAGACCATAGATTCATGCGCAGATGGCATCACTGATAATTGTCATTTTCGGGCGAAAATAGTGAGGTGGATTACACCTACGCATAGACCGCAACTCGCGGTCAGTCGATGCTTAAACTACGCATCGAAGACGCGATTGATGATTGTCAGATTCAATTAGGTAGATTCCGAAAATTACTGCTTCAAACCCTTATCGCTGGCATTTTTCGGATATGTTCCGATCGTTATCAGACCTGTGGCTGTGAAGTAATGAACTGCGGCAATATCGACTGCCCGTTTACTAATAAGTCGGCACTCAATGGAGAGCTGCCCACTGACGGGCTGGATTGCCTGATCATCGACGCAGTCATGCAGGTTAACTACTCCAAAGGCGACATCCTGTTCTCCCAGGGGCAGCCGAGCTGCTGTGTTTACGCGCTAACGAACGGTATCGTCAAGATCACCTGCCTGACAGCGGACGGGCACGAACAGATCGTCGGGCTCAGCAGTCCACGCGGTCTGCTGGTAGGCCTCCAGTCCCTGACCGACAGCCACTACGCATATTCGGCGGTAGCGGAGACAGACGTGGCCGCCTGCAAGATCAAACAACGCGCATTGATGTCCACTGTTAGGCATGATGGCGAAGTGGCCACGAGCTTGGTCAAAGCAGTCAATATCCAGCTTGAGAATAGCCGTGCTTTGCTGCGCGTTATAGGACATCACCACGCTGCAGCAAAAATCGCTGCGTTCATCCTGCTGATCATCCCTGACTCAGACCACGGAAGACACCGTTTTAAGCTCCCGTTTTCTCGTAGCGAAATAGCGAATCTGCTCGGGCTGAGTGAGGAAACCGTGTGCCGGCAAATGGCAATAATGAAGCGCAATGGCATCCTCTATGCACCGCGCGGCAGCATCGAGATTCTCGATTGGGACGAACTGCAGGAAATCGCCGACGAGGTACACGAGGCGGCCTGACGTCGGGAAGAAGAGTCGCAGGAATTAAACAAAAAAATGGCCGGCACTCCAGCGCGAGTGCCGGCCATTCCGTTACTTGCTATCCATCAAGTCTCTGACGAGCTATCAGGCCAATCGTTGCAAGCAACAAGAGCAGCGGTAAGGTCGGATCGTGCGATCCGTCCGGGTCGTACACACAACCACCGCTCTTCTTCGGGCGTGCGTTGATAGCAAGACTTACCGAACCCGAGTTGTTGTCGAGAACCGGGTCGTTTTCGTCAGCCGTAACGGCGCCCTGTACGCTCTCCGTGCCAACAGTGTTAGCTCTCATGCTGATACTGAAGGTTACGCTCTGTCCGGCAGCCAGGCTTGCTGCTGCGCATTCGAGAGCGCCGACGTTGACCACGCAGTCTGCCGACGAGACGAAGCTCGCATTAGCAGGCAGCTGCAGCGTGGCAAGAACATTAGTCGCATCCTGCGGACCGTTGTTCGTTACCGTCACGGAGACACTAAAATCGCTGTCGACGAATATACTTGCCGGACCGCGCCCCGAGAGCGCCAGATCGGCGTTGGGGATGGCGGTGGTCGTCGATGTTGCCGAGTTGTTGCTGGCGTCCGGATCGTTCTGGTCCGCGACCGCAATGGCCGTGAATTCCAGATCACCGGATACGTCGGCTGACAACTGGATCCCGATGACTGCCGTTTCTGCCACAGCGAGCGTACCAATGGCACACACGATTTCGCCGGCATTTTCGCTGCAGTCTCCGAGCGTGGAGTCGGCGGCAACGAAGGATGTGCCGGCAGGGACAACCATGCCTAGCCGCGCAGTCGATGCCTCATTCTCGCCGTTATTGACGACGGTGAAGCTCAGGGTGACTGTGGCTCCCTGATCGACCGTGACGGGTAATGGATCCACAGTCAGCGCAATATCGGCATTACCGAGTACGAACACGCTGCTCATTACCGTATTATTGGCCAGGATC
>Ga0224504_10000807_pt1 | contig 14107 bp, 7 predicted proteins | sample SF_Oct11_sed_USG_3_FD_170160 | JGI IMG/M metagenome (GOLD analysis project Ga0224504, IMG submission 170160) | Sediment microbial communities from San Francisco Bay, California, United States - SF_Oct11_sed_USGS_24 | ecosystem: Environmental > Aquatic > Marine > Sediment | place: USA: California... | reverse complement strand
AGTCGCTGATCGGCGTTGTCTTCCCTAAGCAGGAGTCGGTATTCGGCTCGCGAAGTGAACATCCGGTAGGGCTCTTTAGCCCCCAGGTTGACCAGGTCATCAACCAGAACACCCAAATAACCCTGGTCACGACCGATAATCAGCGGCTCGCGACCGGTGACCTGTAACACGGCATTGATTCCTGCCAGAAGGCCCTGGGCGCCGGCCTCTTCGTAACCTGAGGTTCCGTTAATCTGGCCCGCATGGTAAAGCCCGCGCAAAACCTTGGTTTCCAGGGTGGGCTGCAGTTGAATCGGATCGACGTAATCGTACTCGATGGCATAACCAGGCCGCATAATCTCAACCTGTTCCAGGCCCGGCATGGTCCTGAGGTAGGCCATCTGTACATCGACCGGCAAGGAGGTGGACACACCGTTCGGGTAGATCTCGCCGCTGGCAAGCCCTTCCGGCTCCAGAAAAATCTGGTGTTGTTGTTTATCCGGGAAGCGCATCACCTTGTCTTCGATTGATGGGCAATAACGCGGTCCGACACCTTCAATCACTCCGGAATACAACGGTGAGCGGTCAAGGCCACAACGAATCACTTCATGGGTCTGGGCGTTGGTGTAGGTGATATGACAAGGTACCTGGGGACGGTCTATGCTAGGGGTGTCTGCTGAAAAGGGCTTCGGGTTTGGATCTCCCGGCTGGGCTTCAAGTCGCGAAAAATCAATTGTCGACGCAGCCAGGCGCGGTGGTGTGCCGGTTTTCAGGCGTCCGACACTGAACCCAAGGGCGCGCAAGTGATCCGACAACCCCTCCGAGGGCGGTTCTCCCGCCCGTCCGCCAGGGTAATGGACCAAGCCGACGTGGATCAGGCCGCGCATGAAGGTGCCGGTGGTCAGAATCACCGCCGGGGCCATAAAGCGTAAACCGTCCCTGGTCTCAACTCCACAAACCCGCTCACCCTCCACAACCAGCTTAACGACCTGGCCCTGTTTCAGATCAACACCGGTTTGCCCTTCGATAACCTGCTTCATGCGGGCACGATAGAGATCGCGGTCGGCCTGGGCCCTGGAGGCCCTGACAGCCGGGCCCTTTTTCGTATTCAGAACACGAAACTGGATTCCGGTCGCATCGATATTTCTTGCCATCTCGCCGCCCAGCGCGTCGATCTCACGCACCAGGTGCCCCTTGGCCAGGCCGCCAATAGCAGGGTTGCAGGACATCTGTGCCACAGCATCCAGGTTGAGGGTTAAGAGCAGGGCTCGACGGCCCATGCGGGCGACCGCGAGAGCTGCCTCACAACCGGCATGGCCAGCACCAACGACTATGACATCGTAGTTTTCTGCCAAAACAACCTCATCCTCAAAAACCTGCGTTAAGCCCGGTGTTCCACGTGAAACAAGGCGTAAAGAGCCCCGGGCCACGTTTCACGTGGAACAACCCGCTATTTACCGATACAGAAACGGCTGAAAATCTGTTCCAGGATCTCGTCCGGCGTGGTTTCTCCGGTAATCCGTCCGAGCGCGCCGAGGACCTCGCGCAGGTCCATCGCCAGGCACTCGCGAGGAGCGGCCGAGGCCGCCGAGACAAAGAGTTCATCAAGCGCCTTTTTCCCACTCAACAGAGCGTCACGGTGGCGACGTTCGGTAATCACGACCCCCTCGTTGTCGGCGAGTGAGGAATCTTCCGCGAGGTGCCGGACAATTGCTTGAGCAAGGTCGGCCAAGCCCTGATTATACTTTGCCGACACGGCAACCCGGTGTTCAAACCCGGCAAGCCCTGAAACATCACAATGCTGGGCCTGGTCAGATTTATTGATGACAACCAGGGTCTTGTCCGGACGACACAGCTCAAGGGCCAGGAGGTCTTCATCGTCTAGCGGTACAGAGCCATCTATCACCATCAGAATCAGGTCTGCTGAAGACGCCTTGTGCCGTGCCCGGCGTACACCTTCTTGCTCAACTGGGTCATCCGTATCACGCACTCCGGCAGCATCGATCAGACGCACCGGGAACCCGGCCAGCACAAGCTGTTCTTCCAGGGTGTCACGGGTCGTGCCAGCAACTTCAGTAACGATGGCCCGGGATTCACCAAGTATGGCGTTCATCAACGAGCTCTTGCCGACATTCGGACGACCCAGGATCAGGATACTGACCCCCTCACGCAGGACCCTACCAAGATCGAAACTTTCGGCCAGGGCGTGCATCTGTCGTGCAACCCGGTGAAGCGGATCGAGCAGGGCCGGGAGATCCAGTTCACCAACCTCGTCATCTGGAAAATCGATATGAGCTTCCAGTAGCGCGAGGGCATCTTTGACTTGCTGTGAAAAAAGGTGTATCTCGCGGGATAACCGGCCTTTTAGCTGGTCTAATGCAACCCGGCTCGCTCGCTCCGAACGGGCCCGGATCACTTCGATCACAGCCTCCGCCTGAGCCAGGTCGAGACGACCATTCAGAAATGCGCGCTGGGTAAACTCACCGGGACCGGCCATCTTTGCGCCGGTTTCAAGAAAAAGGTCGAGAACGCTGCGCAGAACCTGGCCGCCGCCATGGCAATGAACCTCGACGACATCTTCACCAGTGTACGAGCGGGGACCGCGCATAACAACCGCCAGGACTTCATCAACCAGCTCATCGCGGTTGTTGTAAAGACCACCCAAATACAGCCTGTGCGATTCCATCTTTGCGGGAGTGGTGGTTTTGCTGCGGAAGACCTCTGCAAGGCAGGCGGTGGCCCGTGAACCAGACAGGCGGACGATGCCGATACCACCCTCGCCGGGCGGAGTCGCTGGAGCGACAATCGTATCGGTTGACAGCATGTTAGCCCCATTTCTGCAGAGCGACGACCTTGCGACCCCTCTCGTGATCCTTTGATCGGGATTCCGGGCCAGGGTTCTGCTTGAAAAGGTCATGCAAAACGCGGCGTTCGTTGAGCTTGCGGGGTGGGGTGGTTGCCGGCCTGCCGGCCTGATGCACCCAGGTGATCAAACGCCGAGCCCCGCGGTTGAGACAGTCTGTGCGATGCTGACGGTAGTTGCTGGCCGTCACTTCAGTGGTCAGGAGGTCCGGCTTCATGGCTCAGGTTCAGGCTTTTTTACGATGGATAAAATACTGCTGAAGTATCGTCAGAAGATTATTCACCAGCCAGTAGATAACTAAACCCGAAGGGAAATTAAGAAACATGAACGTGAAGATGATCGGCATCATCATGAAGATCTTGGCCTGCATCGGGTCAGCCGTCGTCGGTGTCATTTTCTGCTGCACAAACATGCTCGCGCCCATCAGCACAGGGGTAATATAGTAGGGGTCTTTAGCCGAAAGGTCCGTCAACCAGAAGGCGAAGTCAGCGTGACGCAAGGCTATCGAATCAAGTAAAACTTTGTACAGGGCAAAGAAAACAGGTATTTGCACCAGCATCGGCAAACACCCGCCGAGCGGGTTGACGCTGTGGGTCTTGTACAGCGCCATCATCTCCTTGTTGAGCCGCTCCTTGTCACCGGAATGTTTCTCCCGCAGCTTCTGCATCTCCGGCTGCAGCTTCTGCATTGCCTTCATCGATGAGTAGCTCTTGTGTGTCAGCGGCCAGAAGATGATCTTGATCAGGACCGTCAGAAGGATAATGGCGACCCCGTAATTCTTGAAGTACCCGTAGAAAAAGGTAAGCACCAGGAACAGTGGCTGGGCGAGGATGTTGAAAAAACCGAAGTGTACGACCTTGTCGAGGTTGTGACCCGCTGCTTTGAGTTGTTCGGCGTCTTTCGGGCCGATGAAGACCAGGTAGTCGAGAGCTTTACGTTCGCCGGGTTGCAGGGTGATAACCGGTGTTTCGATCAGGTTCTCGACTGCGTCGCCTTTGCGGCGTATTTCGATACGCTCGCTCGAGCCGGTTCCCGGAACCACCACGGAGAGGAAATACTTGGTCTGAAAAGAGGTCCAGGAGACATCCGCGCCGTAAGCCACAGATCCCTCTTTCAGGTCATCGACGTCAACTTCCTCGATTTCTTCTTTGTTCAATGTTGCCGGACCGATGAACGAATACATGTCATACATGTTCGAGTCCTGGTTTTCATCCCAGTGCTGCACCAGTGCGAAACCGAGACTGCCCCGTAAAGGCGTTGCCGCCGTGTTGGCCAACTCCATTGTTGTATCAATAGTATAGCGATCACCGAGCAACCTGTAGGTCTTCACATACTGCATGCCGTTGGCGGCAACATGTTTAAAACGCAACTCATATTGTGCGTCTCCGTTGATCTCGACCAGGTTTGCCGACGCGGTCTCGAAGCGGGCATCTTCGTTGAGAACAAAACCCTCTGTGCCGGTCGTGCGCAAGGTTGCATAGCGCAGGGGGCCAGATTCGAACATCTGGACAGGTGGGGCATCTTCTGCTGCTGTGGCCTTGTAATCCTTTAATTTGAAAGAAACCAACCGGGCTCCCTGCGTGGTAAAAACCGCCTGGTACTTGTCGGTTTCGATGGTTATTTCGCGGCCCGGCACAGAGTTGTCGGTCACAGCGGGAGAGACTGTGCCCGCTTCATTGAGCGGCTGAATCTTCGCCGGCCCAGGAGTAATTGTCGGAGCCGCGGTCTCGGCCGTTGCCTGATCGGCGGCGGGCGGCTCGGTTGGCGTCACCTGTTCCTGTTTAACGGGTGGGAAAAGTATGGAAAACCCAAGCCATACCGCTAACATAAGGGACATGGCAAGGATAAGGTTTTTATTTTCAGATGAATTCATGACAAGAAAATCTCCTGGTTATGTAAGGTCCCGGTCAACAGGATCGTAGCCACCCGGATGCCAGGGGTGACACCTTGCCAGGCGCTTGACTCCCAACCACAGTCCATGTGCAGCACCATACCTGTTTACAGCATCCAGAGTATATCTGGAGCAGGAAGGGTAAAAACGGCAGGCTGGCGGCATCAAGGGGGAAAGACAGGTCCGGTAAAAGCGAATGCCCGCTATGGCTAACCGCTTAATCATGTTGATCGGTCTCCAGGCGGGCAAAGACTGTTAATAGTTCCCGGTCCACATGCAAATGATCCAGGCGTCCGGCTTGGCGTTTGGCGACAACGGAAATGTCCATGGCCCGACCGAACTGTTTATGGTGATGTCTGAAAAATTCTCGAATCCAGCGTTTGAGCCGATTCCGGCAAACAGCATTACCAACCTTGCGACTCACGGTTATACCCAGGCGGGAGCTGTCCCGACCCGGGCTGCTAATCACAACAAAATGAGTCGTGTGATAGCGTTGTCCTTCCTGCCAGGCCCGTTGATATTCGCTGGACCGACAGATCCGGTGCGTCCTGGGGAAGGTTTGTTCACCTTTCACTTATGGTTCGGTTTTACTTGCTCGAAATTGTTGCCGCCAAGCGCTTGCGGCCCCTGGCGCGCCGACGCCTGATAACGTTTGCGCCGGCTTTGGAACGCATCCGTTTGCGGAAACCGTGTGTACGCTTGCGACTGATTCTGCTTGGTTGAAATGTACGTTTCATGGTCTTATCTGCTCCCGTTTAACAATCAAGATCTTGAATTTTGTGAAAAGCACTTTTAAGCATAGTTGTCAATTAATGTCAAGAACGAAAAACTTTCGCAATATTGAACTGTTATTATCAAGAGAATTTTCCCTTGCAATAAAAAACCGGCTCTGTTAGTCTTTGTTCCAAGTTTTCCACCCGATTATTTTTAACTAACCCATTGATTTTAGGTTGTTTTTAAGTTATCCACAGCTGTTTAAAAGTTTGTGGATAAATCCGTCGCCACCATCTCCGTCCGGAAACCGGTGAGTGATAACTGACGCAGGCATGAGCAAACTCTGGGAAGACACCCTGACACACCTGGAACTGAACCTCAGTTCGCAACATTTTTCTACCTGGATCAAACCCTTGAAACTCGTCAAAATCGAGCAGGATATGGTTTACCTGGAAGTTCCCAACCGGTTTGTTCTCGACTGGGTTAAAGACAATTACAGCAAGCTTATTCAGAAGATTCTTGAAGAACTCTCTGCCGTGAATTATCGACTGCAGTTCAGTGTAACCGGTCAAGCTAGGGATGGTTTACCCCGACCCGGTGAAAAAACAGAAAGCCCTAACCCTCCTGTCAATAGTCAGAAAAAGGCTGTCAATAACATTCATTCAGCAGATATTAACCTGAACCGCAAATATTCGTTCGAAGAGTTTGTGTCCGGTTCATCCAACCAGTTTGCTTATGCTGCCGCGATGGCAGTCGCCAACAATCCGGCGACGACCTATAATCCTCTTTTCATCTATGGTGCCGTCGGACTGGGCAAAACACACCTGGTGAACGCAATTGGCAACGCCATCTTGAACAAGTCGCCACAGATGCGGATATGTTATTACACGTCCGAAAAATTCATGAACGAATTGATTAATTCGCTACGTTATAACCGTATGGATGAATTCCGCAATAAATTCAGGTCTATGGATGTTCTGCTGATTGATGATATCCAATTTATTGCCGGCAAGGAACGTACCCAGGAAGAGTTTTTCCATACATTCAACGCTCTCTATGAATCTCACAAGCAGATCATTGTCACCTCGGATAAATTTCCCAAAGACATTCCCGGATTGGAAGAGAGGTTGCGATCCCGTTTCGAGTGGGGCTTGATTGCCGATATACAGCCGCCGGACGTTGAAACAAAGCTGGCCATCCTGAAAATGAAAGCAGAACAGAACAGCATCAAACTGCCAGAAGAGGTGTCTTCTTTTCTTGCCAATTCAGTTTGCAGTAACGTTCGGGAACTGGAAGGTTATCTGATCAGAATAGGAGCTTACGCAAGCCTCACCTCAACTCCGGTTTCTATTGAAATGGCGCGGGATGTTCTCAAGGATATCCTGGTTGAACGCAACAAGGAACTCACCGTAGAGGAAATATTGAAAAGAGTCAGCAGTCATTTCAATATAAAAATTTCCGATATAAAATCTCCAAAGAGATTAAAGGCCGTGGTCTTGCCAAGGCAGATCGCCATGTATCTGTCACGACAACTCACCTCTTCTTCCTATCCGGAAATTGGCGAACGATTTGGTGGCAAAGATCATTCAACGATAATCCATGCCATTCGCAAGATAGAAAAGCTCATTGAAGAGGATTTTCAATTAAACAGTACAATCGAAAATTTAAAAAAGGAACTGACCAGTTGATAAGTTGTTAACAACAGGGGTTAATAACCTGGGGACATGTCAAGCCTAAATAAAAAGACCTACTTATCCCCTTTTGGCAAACAACTTTTACCAGAAGTTATTATGTAAGTAACCTATTGTAATTAAAGGATAAATAACGTTATACAGATATCAACAGCACTTATTACTACTACTATATTTTAATTATTTATAGGTTCTATACTAATAAGAATAACCTGTTGATTGAGGAGGACATCATGAATTTCACCATAGAAAAAGAAGTTTTTCTCAAAGGATTGGCAAGAATCCAGGGAATCGTCGAAAAGCGCAATACCATTCCCGTTCTTTCCAACGTTCTTTTGGAAGGCGTGGATGGTGAACTGTGTTTGACTGCAACGGATCTAGAAGTTGGTATGCAATCAACCTACCCGGCAAAAATCCGCAAACCGGGGAGAATAACGGTCTCCGCAAAAAAACTTTATGAAATAATCAAGGAATTGCCAGACAGTGAAATAAGCTTCAATGCCAAGGATAATTGCTGGATAGAAGTGGAGTGCGGCAAGGCACAATTCAATATTGTCGGTCTTTCGGCAGATGAATTTCCCAATTTTCCCAAACCAGATAAAACCAGTTTTATTTCTATAAAGAGTTCTCTCTGCAAGGAAATGATAGAGAAAACCTTTTTTGCCGTTTCCCAGGATGAGAGCAAATACAATCTGAACGGCATTTTCTGTCAGCTTCAAGAAGGCACTGATAAACTGCGTCTGGTTGCCACGGATGGTCATCGCCTCTCGATGATTGATAAAAGTATAGAAAAAACAGCAAGTGATGAACTGAATCGTGGCGTGATCCTGCCTCGTAAAGGCATTCTCGAACTGAGGAAACTTGCTGAGGAAGGCGATGGAAATATTCAGTTAGGTTTCATGGACAACAATGCCGTGGTCGGTAAAGATCAGACGGTAATTATAATGCGTCTGGTAGATGGTGAATTTCCCGATTACGGCAGGGTCATTCCAAAGAGTAATGAGCAGCAGGCTTCGATCGCTGTCGACCCTTTCCTGCATGCCTTGCGACGCATGATTATTGTTTCAAGTGAAAAATCCCGCGGCGTGAAGATGAACCTGAAAGATAATCTTCTTGAAGTGTCATCATCCAATCCTGAGTTGGGTGATGCACGTGAAGAGTTGGATGTCGAATATCAGGGGCCGGAGCTTTCAATTGGTTTCAATGCACGTTATTTGCTGGATATATTGCAGGTTCAGGATCAGGATCGGATTAATATTATTCTCAAGGATAATCTGTCGCCGGGACTGATCAAGCCGGTCGATGATGATGGTTACCTGGCGGTAATCATGCCGATGCGACTCTAACAGGATTACCAGAGAAAAAGCCTTTTAATACAGGGCTTTTTTCTTGATGGGAAGTATGATTCTCGACAATCTGAAGCTGCGTTGCTATCGCAATCTGGCAGATGTGGATGTTTCGTGGAATGGCCACTTCAATGTCATTTATGGACAGAACGCCCAGGGCAAGACGAATCTCCTAGAAGCGATTTATCTGCTTGGTCACCTGAAGAGTTTTCGTGGCGCACGTGGGCATGAATTGATAAAACATGCCGCCGAAACAGCCTGGGTCGGCGCAAAGGTTGAAAAAACCGGTGTTCAGCATCAGTTAGAAATAGCTTTACAGAAAACCGGCCGGAATCCACGGATTAATGGAAAAACAGTAAAGAAACTCAGTGATTTTCTCGGTTACATGCGAACCGTCATATTCACACCGGAAGAATTGAACAGTGTGAAGGGTTTTCCGGCCGGTCGACGGTCACTTCTGGATCGGGCTATATTGCAGACCGACCCGGCTTACCTGGATCGGGTTCAGGAATACGACCGGGTTTTACGCCAACGCAATCAGCTTCTCAAGCAACAGGCCGATGATGACCAGTTGGCGCCTTGGACCGAGTCTCTGGTGCGTACCGGTAGCCGTATCCGACACGATCGCTTGACATATCTCGCAAGATTTTTACCCAGGCTTTGTCAGGCATACCGGGAAATAACCGCCGGAACGGAGTCGGCAGGTTTGAAATATTCTGTCGAGGAAAACTCCATCGAGGGATTGTCAGATTACCTGGTGGAGGCGCTGCAGCGGTTGGCGCCACGGGAAAAAAAGCTGGGGTTGACACTCGCCGGACCCCATCGGGACGATCTGGATTTTCTGGTTGAAGAAAGGTCGTTGCGCTGTTTCGGTTCACAGGGACAACAGAGATCCTATCTGCTGGCTTTCAAGGCTGCTCAGGTCATGGACCTCGAAAAACAGCTGCAGGACCCGCCGGTTTTACTGCTTGATGATCTGGCGAGCGAACTTGATCTGCGTCGCCAGGAAGGTTTTTTCAATTTTCTGCTGCAACGTAGTGGGCAGATTTTTCTGACCTCGGCACAGCAAACACTATTGACGGATGCAGTACGACAGAAGGCAAGCTACTATAAGGTTGACCAGGGTATGGTCAACGAAATATCCCGGAACGAGGGTGATTATGACACAGGATTTGAAAAAAGATTACAGTGCGGACAGCATCAAGGTGCTCGAGGGTCTTTCGGCCGTCCGCAAGCGTCCGGCCATGTACATCGGTTCAACATCGATCCAGGGTTTGCACCACCTGGTTTACGAAGTGGTTGACAATTCGATCGACGAAGCCCTGGCCGGCCATTGTGACGAAATCAAGGTTATCATCCATGTCGACAATTCCGTGACCGTGACTGATAACGGCCGCGGTATCCCGGTCGATATGCATAAGACCCAGAAGAAGCCGGCCGCAGAGGTGGTTATGACCGTGCTGCATGCCGGCGGCAAGTTCGACAGTGACAGTTACAAGGTCTCAGGCGGCTTGCACGGCGTCGGTGTCTCGGTCGTCAACGCCCTGTCAAGTCGCCTGGAGCTGGAAATCCGCCGGGACGGCAAGGTTTACCGACAGAATTATGAACGCGGCGTGCCGACCTGTGAACTTAAGGAAGATGGCAAAACCAAGCGTCGCGGTACCCGGATTATCTTCTGGCCGGATCCGGAAATTTTCGAAACAACTGAAGTCTCTTTTGAAACGTTATCTACGCGGTTGCGCGAACTGGCTTTTCTCAACGCCGGCGTCAAAATCGAGATCGTCGACGAACGCAGTGACAAGAGCCATGTCTTTCATTACGAAGGCGGCATCGTCTCTTTCGTCGAATACCTGAATCGTGCGAAAACCCCCGTGCATCCGAAACCAATCCTGTTTACCGGCGCCAAGGAAGGGGTCGAAATCGAGATCGCCATTCAGTACAACGACGCCTACGACGAAAAAATATTCTCATTTGCCAACAACATTAACACTCACGAAGGCGGTACCCATCTGAGTGGTTTCAAGGCTGCGCTGACGCGGACCATGAATACCTATGCGTCGAATAACAATTTGCTGAAAAATATGAAAACCGCAATTTCCGGAGACGATCTGCGCGAAGGAATGGCGGCGGTTATCTCGGTTAAGGTTCCCGATCCACAGTTTGAGGGGCAGACCAAGACCAAGCTGGGCAATTCCGAGATCAAGGGGTATGTGGAAACGATAATGAACGAGAAGCTGGCGGAATTTCTCGAAGAGAATCCGCCAATTGCCCGCAAGATCCTTGAAAAAGGAATAGATGCCGCGCGGGCTCGCGAGGCCGCGCGCAAGGCCCGTGACCTGACCCGGCGAAAAGGTGCTCTCGATGGACTGGCCCTGCCGGGCAAGCTTGCCGACTGTCAGGAAAAGGATCCGGCTCTGTGCGAACTCTACCTGGTCGAGGGCGACTCGGCCGGTGGCAGCGCCAAACAGGGCCGAGAGCGGCGTTACCAGGCGATTCTGCCGCTCAAAGGCAAGATTCTCAACGTCGAAAAAGCCCGTTTTGACAAAATGCTTACATCCAATGAGATCCGGACCCTGATTACCGCCATGGGCACCAGTATCGGTAAGGACGATTTCGACATTGCCAAGCTTCGTTATCATCGCATCATCATCATGACCGACGCCGATGTCGACGGCTCGCATATCCGTACCCTGCTCCTGACCTTCTTCTATCGTCAGATGGAAGAAATCGTTACACGCGGACACCTCTACATCGCCCAACCGCCACTTTACAAGGCCAAGCGTGGCAAACGCGAACTCTATCTCAAGGATGAAGCCGCCTTGCAGGAGTACTTGCTCGACGAAGGGGTCGAGGGGATGACCGTGCATCTGGAGAAGAGCGGCAAGGTGTTGCGCGGCAAACAGATCATCCCGACCCTGCGCAACATCATCGAGTTCAACCAGCATTTTGACAAGATGGTGCTTAAAGGTGTCAACCCGGAAGTCCTTGAAATCTTTGTGCGCGGTAAACTGCAGAACGGTTTTGCTGACATGCTCGACCTCGAACCGCTGGCGGTTAAGTTGCGCCAAGTGGAACCGGCGGCCATGTTCCAGGTACAGAGTGATCCACCGCGCATTCTATACCAACGCGGCAACCTGCGTTCCTATATAGACCAGAAAACTCTTGAGAGCCTGTCGATGTACGAATACAAGCTGCTGCTCCAGGCGTACAAGCAGGTTGAAGATATCTGTCAGAATGGCAGCGCTTTTATCAGCCAGGACGACAAGGATGCCGAGGAGGTGACCTCGCGTCAGGGTTTGTTGGAGTATTTTTTCAGTCGTGCTAAGAAGGGCCAGTATATACAGCGCTATAAAGGGCTCGGGGAGATGAACCCGGAACAACTTTGGGAAACCACCATGGATCCCGATAAGCGCGTTCTGCTGCAGGTCAAGGCAGAAGATGCCCAGGCGGCAGACGAAATATTCTCCGTTCTGATGGGTGACCAGGTCGAGCCACGGCGAGAATTTATTGAAAGCAACGCGTTGAACGTGTCGAATTTGGATGTTTAATTCCGAGGCGGGAAGCTCGAGGCGCGAGACGGGAAAATTCGCGCTTCGCACTTCGCACCTCTGATTTTCCGGAGGAAAATCTAGATGCTCTCAGAACAGAACCGCATCACAGTCAACATCGAAGACGAAATGCGCAAGTCCTACATGGACTATGCGATGAGTGTCATCGTCGGCCGCGCTCTGCCGGACGTGCGTGACGGTCTCAAGCCGGTCCACCGCAGGGTGCTGTTCGCCATGAACGAACTCAGTAACGACTATAACAAGCCGTACAAAAAATCGGCCCGCGTGGTCGGCGACGTGATTGGTAAGTATCACCCTCATGGGGATTCGGCCGTTTACGACACGATCGTCCGCATGGCCCAGGAATTCTCCATGCGTTATCCGTTGGTTGACGGCCAGGGTAACTTCGGCTCGATCGATGGCGACTCGGCCGCAGCGATGCGTTACACGGAAGTCCGTATGGATCGCCTGGCCCATGAGTTGCTCAACGATATCGACAAGGAAACAGTCGATTTTGGCCCAAACTACGACGACTCTCTGGAAGAGCCCCTGGTTCTGCCTTGCAAGTTCCCGAACCTGCTGGTCAATGGTTCCGAAGGGATCGCGGTCGGTATGGCGACCAAGATTCCGCCTCACAACCTCGGTGAAGTAATCAACGGCCTGATCGCGATGATCGACGATCCGAAAATTGACGATGAAGCGTTACTGCAGCAGATTCCAGGACCAGACTTTCCGACGGCCGGATTTATTCTTGGCCACGAAGGAATACGCGAAGCCTACCGCACCGGGCGTGGCATCATCCAGATGCGTGCCAAGGCGATGGTGGAACAGAATCGTCGAACCGGCCGCGAAAGCGTCGTGGTCAACGAGATTCCCTTCCAGGTCAATAAGGCCCGCCTGATCGAAAAGATCGCCGAACTGGTCAAAGACAAAAAGATCGAGGGCATTTCCGACCTGCGCGACGAATCGGATCGCGACGGCATGCGCATCGTCATCGAGCTGAAAAAAGACACGATTCCCCAGGTCATTATCAACCAGCTGTACAAGATGACACCGATGCAGTCCTCCTTCGGGATCATCATGTTGGCGATAGTTGGCGGCCAGCCGAAGGTTTTGGCGCTGCGTCAAGTGCTCGGGTACTTTATTGAACACCGCAAAGAAATCGTGACCCGACGAACCATTTTTGAGTTGAAAAAGGCCGAGGCGCGTGCCCATGTCCTCGAAGGTCTTAAAATTGCTCTCGATAATCTCGATGAAGTGATTCAGGTTATCAAGAGCAGCGCCAATCCGGCGGAAGCCAGAGAACGCCTAATCGCCAGGTTTGGTTTGAGTGAAATTCAGGCCCAGGCAATTCTCGATATGCGCCTACACCGGCTGACCGGTCTCGAACGTGATAAGATTATCGACGAATATAACCAGGTCATGGCCCTGATCAAGCGACTCAAGGAGATTCTCGGCAGTGAGGTCGAAATTCTCGATATCATCAAGGTTGAACTGTTGGAAATACGCGAGCGGTTCGGCAATCCAAGACGGACCGAAATCATCGCAATGGCCGCCGACCTTTCCATCGAGGACCTGATCGTCGAAGAGGATATGGTGGTCACGGTATCTCACTCCGGGTATATCAAACGCAACGCAGTCTCGCTCTACCGGGCGCAACGACGCGGAGGCAAGGGCGCAACCGGAATGCGACCCAAAGAAGAGGATTTTGTCGAAAATCTCTTTATCGCCTCGACCCACAGCTATATCCTGATCTTTACCAGCAAAGGCAAGGTCTACTGGCTAAAGGTTCATGAAATCCCGCAAGGTGGCCGCGCTTCGCGCGGTAAGGCGATCGTCAACCTGCTCAACCTGCAGGATGACGAGAAAGTCATGACCATCCTGCCGGTTAAAGAGTTTGAAGAAGGCAAGTTTATTATCACTGCCACCCGTAAGGGCACGGTGAAGAAGACCGACTTGATGGCTTATTCCCACCCGCGTCAGGGCGGCATCATTGCCTTGACGATTGATGAAGATGACAGCCTGATCGCGGCCCGCCTGACAGACGGCTCCATGGATATTCTGATGGCCAGCCG
>Ga0224504_10000806_pt1 | contig 14119 bp, 10 predicted proteins | sample SF_Oct11_sed_USG_3_FD_170160 | JGI IMG/M metagenome (GOLD analysis project Ga0224504, IMG submission 170160) | Sediment microbial communities from San Francisco Bay, California, United States - SF_Oct11_sed_USGS_24 | ecosystem: Environmental > Aquatic > Marine > Sediment | place: USA... | reverse complement strand
CGGCGCATTCCAGGCCGCGCTCGGTCCTGGTGGTCACGCTGCTGGGCGTGGGCGTCAACGCGCTCGGCAACTATGCGCTGATGTTCGGCCACTTCGGCTTTCCCGCGCTCGGCCTGGTCGGGGCGGGCATCAGCAGCGCTCTGGTCAACGTCTTCATGTTCCTGGCGCTGCTCGGCTTCGTCATGCGGGACCGGCGGCTGCGCCGCTATGCCCCGCTCACCCGCTTCTGGCGTGCCGACTGGGCCCGCTTCCGCGAGATTGTCAGGATCGGGGCGCCGATCGGCCTCACGATAATGGCGGAGTCCGGCATGTTTTCGGCCGCCGCCTTCCTCATGGGATTACTCGGCACGACGCAGCTGGCAGCCCACGCGATCGCCCTGCAGTGCGCGGCCGTCGCCTTCATGGTCCCGCTCGGCATCAGCCAGGCGGCCACCGTGCGGGTCGGGCTGGCCGTCGGGGCCGGCGACCGAGCGGGCGTGGGGCGCGCCGGCTGGTCGGCGCTGGTGTTGGGCGCCGGTTTCGCGGTCTTCAGTGCGCTGGTGTTCTGGCTGCTGCCGCGCCCGCTGGCTGGTCTGTTCCTCGACCTGGGCGCCCCCGAGCATTTGCCGGTGGTCGAGCTGGCGGGTTCGCTGCTCGGGATCGTCGCCCTGTTCCAGGTCTTCGACGGGGCGCAGATCATCGCCGGCGGCGCCCTGCGGGGGCTGAAGGATACCCGCGTTCCCATGATCCTGGCCACGCTCGGCTATTGGCCGGTCGGCTTCGGCACCGGCGCCCTGCTCGGGTTTGCGTTCGGTTTCGGCGGCCTCGGCGTTTGGGCCGGGCTGGCGCTCGGGCTCATGGTCGTGGCGGTCCTGGCGATCTGGCGCTTCCATCGCCGGGACCGCTGGTCGACGGCCTTTGACGGGCCGGTACCCGCCGACTCCTGAGCGCTGCGGGCAGCGCTCTACGGCAGCCAGACCCACATGATCATCGGAACGGCGACCGCGACGATCAGAATTTCGAGCGGTATGCCCATTCGCGCATAGTCGCCGAAGCGATATCCCCCCGGGCCCATGACCAGCGTATTCGACTGATGGCCGATCGGCGTCAGGTATGGGGACGCGCTGCCGACCGCCACGGCCATCAGGAAAGGATCGACGGGCAGGCCCAGCTGTTGAGCGATGCCGACGGCGACCGGGGCCATCAGTACGGCCGTGGGCGTGTTGTGTATGAGGTCGGACAGCAGCATCGACGCGACCATCAGCAATGCCAGCATCGTCCAGGTCGGCACCGCCCCGGCCAGGGAGACGATCGCCTCGGCGATCAGCGTCGTCCCACCCGTCGCCTGCAGCGCCTCGCCGACCGGAATGAGCGCACCGAGCAGCAGGATGATCGGCCATTCGACGGCATCGTATACGTCGCGGAGCGAAAGCGTCTTGGTGAGGATCAGCGCGGCGACCGCGGTGACGAAGGCGATCTGAACCGGCACGAAGCCGTAGGCGGCGGCCGCGATGGCCGCGCCGAAGATCCCCATCGGCAGGAGGATCCGCCGCCGGCGGGCGACCTTCAGGCCGCGCTCGGCCAGAGGGAGGCACCCCAGGGCGGCCAGGACCTGCTGCAGGGTGTTCCGTTCGCCCTGGAGCAGCAGGACATCGCCGGTCTTGAACCGGATGCTGCCGAGGCGCGTCTTCGGGGCCTGGCCGCGGCGGGCGACCGCCAAGAGGTTGATGCCGTAGCGGTCGTGCATCCTCAGGCCGCGCATCGACTGCCCCTCGATCGGCGAGTTGGGCATGAGCACGGCCTCGACCACCCGCACGTCGTCGGAGCGCAGCTGTTCGGCCCGGATCTCCTGTTGGCCAGTCTGCTCCAGCTTGGCGCCGTCGAACAGAGGCTCCAGCGAGGCGGGGTCGCCTTCCAGGAGAAGAATGTCGTTCGGCCGCAGGCGTTCGACGCTCGACGGGGCGAGCACCCGGCGCTTGCCGCGGATGATCGCCATCACGGTCACCTCGTTCTCGCACAGCTGCTCGATCTTGCGGACCTGCTCGCCGGCGAGAGTCGATTCCTCCGGCACGATGGCCTCGGTGATGTAGGCCTCGATGTGGAACCGGTCGTTCTCGTCGGTCTCGCCGTGCCGGTGCCGTGGAATGAGGCGCCAGCCAACGGTCGTGATGTAGACGAGTCCGACCGCTGCCACGGCGAGGCCGACCGGCGCAAAGTCGAACATCTTGAAGGCTGTGCCGGTGTATTGCTCGCGGAAGGTCGCAATGACGATATTCGGCGGCGTGCCGATCAGCGTGATCAACCCGCCGAGCAGCGTCGCGAAGGACAGCGGCATCAGCACCTGGGACGGGGACCGGCCGGCCCGGTATGCGTTGCGCAGGGTGACGGGCAGCATCAATGCCAGGGCACCGACGTTGTTCATGAAGGCCGAAAGAACCGCGGCAAGGCTGCTCGTCGCGGCGATCTGGTGACGCGTGCTTCCGCGCGTCGGCGCGAGAAGCCGCGCCAGGTGATTGACCACGCCGGAGACCTGCAGCGCCCGGCTGATCACGAGCACCGCCGCGACGGTGATCACCGCCGGGTGGCCGAAGCCCGAGAAGGCGGCCTCCGGCGGCACGATGCCGAGATAGACCACCGCCAGCAAGGCGAGGATGGCGACGATGTCGTAGCGCCAGCGGCCCCAGATGAAGAGGGCCATCGCGGCGGCCAGGACAACGAAGACGGCTGCCTGTTCGAAGGTCATCACGGCCCGGACTCAACCTCTGGCTTCCACCGTCACCAGCGTAGCAAGCACGGCGAAGTACGGCTATAGGGGCCGATACCGGCGGTCCAAGCGGTCGATGGGCGCGAGAGACCGGCGGCACCCTACGCGACAAGGAGCGACGAACCCGGATAGCCTCTCCGACCGTCCACCGCCGCGCTTGCCAAGCGGGGGCAAAATCCACAAGAGTGTTCCATGACCGCACCGCCTTCCAGCGACGCAGCCGCCCCTGCGGTGCCGGCCGCCGCCCAGCCCGCCGCGCTGTGGTGGGCGGAGGTCCGGGCGACCGTTCACCTGGCCCTGCCCTTGATCGTGACGCAGCTGGGACAGGTCGCGATCCGCACCATCGACACGGTGATGCTGGGCTGGCTCGGTCCCGAGCAGCTGGCCGGCGGCGCCCTCGGCATCAACTTCTATTTTCCGCTCTACCTCTTCGGCCTGGGCGTCGGCGTCGCGGTCTCGCCCATGGCGGCGCAGGCCCTGGGGGCCCGCGACTTCCGCGCCGTGCGCCACAGCGTGCGTCAGGGCTTTTGGGCGGTCACCCTGATCGGTCTCCTGTTCAGCGTGCTGATATGGAACGCGGCGCCCTTGCTGCGCCTGTTGGGACAGGCGGAGAACAGCATCGTCCTGGCCGAGGCCTACCTCCATGCCGCCGTGTGGGGCCTGATTCCGAGCCTGTTGGTGATCGTGCTGCGGGCTTTCGTCGTGGCCCACTCCCGGCCGCGGGCCGCCCTGGTCGTGATCGTCGCCGGCGCTTGCCTGCACGCGCTCGGCGACTACACCCTGATGTTCGGCCATTTCGGCTTTCCGGCCTTCGGGGTCGCCGGTGCCGGCATCAGCAACAGCCTGGTCCAGTGGCTCATGCTCCTGGCGCTTCTTGGCTACACCCAGTGGGACCGCCGGTTCCGCCGCTACGCCCTGCTCGCCCGCTTCTGGAGCGCCAACTGGCCCCGCTTCCGGGAAGTGCTGCGGATCGGCATGCCGATCGGCCTGACCATCCTCGCTGAATCGGGGCTTTTCGCCGCCGCTCTCTACGTCATGGGCGTGCTCGGCACCGCGCAGCTGGCGGCCCATGCCATTGCCCTCCAGTGCGCCGCCGTGGCCTTCATGGTGCCGCTCGGCATCGGCCAGGCGGCCACGGTCCGGGTCGGGCTGGCGGCGGGCCGGGGCGACCGGCCGGCGGTCGGGCGGGCCGGCTGGATCGCGCTTGCCCTGGGCGCCGGCTTCAGTATCGCGCCGGCCGCCGTGTTCTGGTTTCTGCCGCACACGGTCATCGACCTCTTCCTCGACCTGAGCGCCCCCGGCAGCCTCGAGGTCGCGGCCATCGCCGTGTCCTTCCTCGCGGTCGCCGCCGTTTTCCAGCTGTTCGACGGATTGCAGATCATCGCGGCCGGCGCCCTGCGCGGCCTGAAGGATACCCGCACGCCCATGCTGGTCGCGCTGGTCAGCTACTGGCCGATCGGCTTCGGCGCCTGCCTTCTGCTGGCCTTTCCGGCCGGGCTGGGCGGCCTCGGCATCTGGCTCGGCCTGGCGCTCGGCCTGGTGATGGTGGCCGGCCTGCTCGTTTTGCGCTTCCACCGCCGCGAGCGGTTCTGGCGCCCGCCGACTCCGGTCAGCCCCCCGGCCGGCCTATGACGGCACGTGGCAAGCAGCGGGCCGATCAGTTGCTCGTCGAACGCGGTCTCGCGGAGAGCCGGGCCAAGGCGCAGGCCCTGATCCTGGCGGGCCAGGTCTATTCCGGGACCCGTCGCGTCGATAAGGCGGGCCAGCAGGTCCCGGAGGACGCGCCGCTCGGCGTGAAAGGCCAGGACCACCCCTGGGCCAGCCGCGGCGGTCTCAAGCTGGTCGAGGCCCTGGACCGCTTCGCAATCGATCCGGCGGGCCTGGTCTGTCTGGATGTCGGTGCCTCGACCGGCGGCTTCACCGACGTTCTGCTCGCCCGCGGCGCCGCCCGCGTCTACGCGGTCGACGTGGGCCACGGCCAGCTGGCGTGGAAGCTGCGCCAGGAGCCCCGGGTCGTCGTGCTGGAGCGGACCAACGCCCGCTATCTCGGCGCCGAGCAGGTGCCGGAGCCGGTCGACCTGGTGGTCTGCGACGCCAGCTTCATCGGCCTGCAGACCCTGCTGCCGGCGCCGCTCGCGCTGACCCGCCCCGGCGCGCGCCTGGTCGCGCTGATCAAGCCGCAGTTCGAGGTCGGCAAGGGCCGGGTCGGCAAGGGCGGCGTGGTGCGCGACCCGGCGCTGCACGGCGAGGTCTGCCGGCGCATCGAGGCCTGGCTCGACGGCCTGCCGGGCTGGTCCGTGCTGGGCCTCGTCGAGAGCCCGATCACCGGTCCCGAGGGCAACAAGGAGTTCCTGATCGCCGCCCGGCGCGAGGGGCCGCGGGACAGGCTTTTTTAACGATTTGTCCTCTATTGTTGTCCCCTTATGTCCTTGCCCGCCCTGGATTTTCCCGGGTGGCGCTGAGATGGAGGGGCAACGATGCGCCTAGTTTCCCTTGCCGTACTTTGTACGGCCCTTCTGCTGCCCGGCCTCGCCGAGGCGCAAGAAGCTATGGCTCCGAATGTACGCGTACGAGTGGGCGAGCACGGGGGCTTCAACCGCGTGGTCTTCGACTGGCGGACCCGGGTGCCCTATCGCGTGGAGAACGGATCGAACCAGGTGACCGTGCACTTCGAACGGCTGGCCACGCTCGACCTGTCGGGCTACCGGCACAACCCTCCTCCCTTGGTCAAGAGCCTGGCATCGCGGCCGGACGGCGGCGAGCTGGCCGTTCAAATCGGGATTCCGGCGGGCGCCACGCTGCGCCACTTCGAACACGGCACCAAGGTAGTGATCGACGTCTATGCGCCGCCGATCAACGCCGCAATGGCCGGGGACGTCCGGCCGATGCCGGCAATGCCCGAGAAGACGGCGATTCCCGCAAAACCGGCCGAGCCGGCCGCGAAGCCCGCCGGCTGAGCGCGGCAGCCGGTCCTCGCCGTCCGGCTAGGCCCCCAGAGTCTCGAACCGCGCGTCCTTGGTCATGAAGTGCTTGTGGAACCAGGACGACAGGCATTCGTCCAGGGTCTTCCCGCAGGTCTCGCAGGCGCCGGCCTCGAAGGCGTCCATCATGAAGCGCAGTTCCTCGAGCAGCTTCTCGTGGTCGGTCTTGTGGAGGTCGTAGAGTTCGTACTTCTTTTCGCGCATGAGCCGTTCTTCCAGCGCGAAGTGCGCGCAGATCTGGGCATAGAGGTCGCCCAAACATTCCGCGACCCGCTCCTCGGAGCTCTCCGGGCCCAGGTTGGCGCAGGTCTGGTTGATCAACTCGACGAGGCGCCGGTGCTCGAAGTCGATGTAGACGATGCCGGTCTCGAACTCGTCCTTCCAGTCCAGGAGAGGCATGGCCGATCTCCTCGCAGTCGCTGACGGTCCCCATTGTGTCACGTCGGCGCGCGGGCGGCGAGCGCCGAATGGAATCACCTGCGCTCAGTCCTTTACCGGCCAGGCGCCGGTGGTGCCGGTCAGGCGGTACTTGGCGCTGCTGGCGTCCGGCGTGTCGCCGTTGCGCCGTCCCTCTTGCCGCGGTTTGTCCACTTCGGCCAGCAGCGCCTCGATCCTGGCCTCGAAGGCGGCAAAGGGCTTGGCGCCGACGATCTTCTCGCCGGCGATCGCGTCCGCCGTGGTGTGGCCGAGCACGAAGCTGGGCGTCCCGGTGATGCCGACGCGCCCGGCCTCGGCCGCGTCGCCGTCGATCGCCTCGAGGTGGCGCTCGCTCGCCAGGCAGTCGCGGAAGGCGGCGATCTCCAGCCCGGCCTGCTCGCCATAGCCCGGCAGGTTGGCGGCCTGCAGCCGGGCGGCGTTCTCGTAGAGCTTGTCGTGCAGGGGCCAGAACCTGCCCTGCTCGCCGGCGCAGTGCGCCGCCTGGGCCGCCCCGCGCGCATTGGCGTGGAAGGCGAGCGGCAGGTCCTTGATCACCAGGCGCAGCTTGCCGCTGTCGATGTAGGTCTTCTTGAGCTCGGGAAAGGCGGTCTTGAAGAAGCGGTTGCAGAAGGGGCACTGGTAGTCGGTGAATTCGACCAGGGTGAGCGGCGCCTCGGGGTCGCCTAGCGCCGGGCGATCCTTGGCCGAGACGCTGACCCTGGCGGCCGCCTGCGGGCGGGTGGCCTGGGGCCGGGCCGCCGAGGGGGCCGACGGCAGGCCGCGCCCCTCCATGCGCTCGAGCAGCGCGCGGATCGCCTTCAACTCCTCCAGGATCGCCTCGCCCTGCTCCACGCTCATGCCCTGGGCCCGAGCCGGCGATAGAGAACCCGGACCCAAGACCAAGACCGCCACGGCGGCCAGAAATCCCGCGTATATCGCTTTATTCACCGGCTCCTCCCTGGAGTCTATGGCGCCAGGCAGGTGCCCGCCCCGTCGCACACCTCTCCACTGGGCCCGCAAGAGGTGCCGTTCGGGAGGTTGGTGAAGACGCAGCCGGTGACCGGGTCGCAGGAATCGGTCGTGCAGATGTTATCGTCGTCGCAGACGAGCGGTGCCCCACCGACGCAGATTTCCGACTGGCATTGATCCGGCACCGTACAGGCGTCTGCGTCGTCGCAGAGGGTGCCGTCGGGAATGCCGACGCAAGAGGACCCGCCTTCCAGGAAACAGGCATCCGAGCAGCCGTCGCCGTTGATCGCGTTGCCGTCGTCGCACTGCTCGGTGCCCGACCCTTGATTATGCAGGACCCCATCGCCGCAGGTTGCCACCTGGCAGGCGTTGATACAGTCGTCGTTGTCGTTGGCATTCCCGTCGTCGCAGGTTTCGCCCGCGAAGGCCTCGGTCACGGTGTTGCCGCAAATGCAGACGCCCTCGTCGGTGCTCGAATTGCAGTTGTCGTCCGCGCCGTTGCAGACCTCGGCCGCGCCGGGATTGACGTCGGGGTCCGCGTCGTCGCAGTCGCCGCCGTTGTCGGCGGTGTTCGGCGGTTGCGAGCACGCGAAAATCGAAGAGGCCGAATCGCCGAATCCGTCGGCGTCGAGGTCCGCGAACCATTCCGTTTCGCCGATCGCGCCGGGCTCGTCGATGCTGGCGTCGCAGTCGTCGTCGATACTGTTGCAGACCTCGGCCGCGTCGGGGTTCACGTTCGGATCGCCGTCGTCGCAGTCGCCCGCGCCCACGGTCCAGCCGTCGCCGTCGCCGTCGGCGGCACAGACTCCGCCAACGCAAATCTCACCGCCCACACAGACGTTGCCGCAGGTCCCGCAGTTGCTCTCGTCGGTCTGCAGGTCGACGCAGGTGCCCGCGCAGTTGGTCTCGCCCGGCGCGCAGGCGACCAGCTGCTCGGCGCTGAAGGCGAAGGGTACCGCGCGGAACGGCAGACGCGGCGTCATCTCCGCGTCGCCGACCACCGTGACGCCGAGGTAGAGCGGTGCGGTGAAGAAGTTCGGCGGGAAGGGCGTCGCCGTGCCGAGGTCCACGCTGAACACGCCGTTGGTCACGGTGACCGACTGGGTCTCGCTCCACAGGGCGCTCGCCGCCCCGGCGCTGTCGTAGAGCGAGAAGGTCATGTCGAGCGTCGTGTTGATCGGGGTGCCGGAAGCGTCGGTCAGCGAGCCCTGATAGTTGATCGCCGTCGGGACCGCCGAATGGCCCGGCCAGGAAACCAGCAAGAACAGCCCCGACACGACCAGGGCCGCCGTCCAGCTGCCACGCGAAATCGCCCGTGTCATGGTCTTGCCCCCGTTTCCGCCTGCATTCCCTGTACTTCATGTCTAGTCGTAAGATAATACTACGCTAGTTGTGGTTAATTGGCCAGTGCCGGCGAAGGTGTTGGCGTCCGAAAGGCCGCCCATCGGGACCGGACTCCGGCGATTGTTTCCTATGCGGCACAATGTTTGGGATTCCAGATTCTCCGCCGACAGTGGTCGGAAAGAAACCAGAAAGCCTCTTGACCGCGCTTCGGGACATCGCCGCGACGCGTGAATGCAACGCTACTGTCCAACCGCAGGGCAGCGTATGGCTGTACCCGGCTGTCCGAGGCTTCGCCAAAGCGTGCCTGCATAGGTCCAGTGACCTGAATTTGAAGTGCCCGCCGGAGCGCTCGTTCCTGAGCGTGCCGGACTCCCTGCATTCCCGGAAAGGCCGTCCCGACATCGGCTCGGTTATCCGATAGGCGCCGCGCCGACGGGCGCGCCTTACTCGCCGCCGAGGAAATCCTTCATCCAGCGCCGGTAGTCCTCGGCGCGGGTGACCTGCTTCATGAGCTCGGCGGATGCGAGGCCCTCGAGCTCGGCCGGCGGGGTGCCGTCGCGCAGCGCCTTCAAAGTCTCGGCGACGGCGCGCACGGCGGCCATGAAGGGCTGGTGGCCTTGGAGGCAGACGCGCACGCCCTTGCCGCCCAGATAGTCCAGGTCCATGACCTCGGGCCCGGCGCCGCCGAGGATGAGCGGCAGGGTCACCGCCGCGGAGATGGCCTCCAGCTGGTCGCGCGTCTTGAGGCCGACCAGGAAGATCGCGTCGACGCCCGCGGCCTCGTAGGCCTTGGCGCGCGCGACCGCGTCCTCGATGCCGGTCACCGCGACCGCGCTGGTCCGTCCGGCGATCACCAGCTTGGGGTCCCGGCGGCCCTCGAGCGCGGCGCGCATTTTGCCGACGCCCTCCTCGACGGACACCAGCCGCGTCTCGCCGAGCGCGCCGAAGGGCTGGGGCAGCTCCGTGTCCTCGATCGAGAGCGCGGCGACGCCTGCCGCCTCTAGCTCCTCCACCGTGCGCGTGACGTTGAGGGCGTTGCCGTAGCCGTGATCCGCGTCGACCAGGAGCGGGAGAGTGCCGGCGCGGCAGATGCGATACGCCTGCTCGGCGAACTCGCTCAGCGTCAGCACGATCAGGTCGGGAGCGCCGAGCACCGTCATCGACGCGACCGAGCCCGCGAACATGCCGACCTCGAAGCCGAGGTCCTCGGCGATGCGCGCGGAGACCGGATCGAAGACGGAGCCGGGGTGGACGCAGCGGTCCCCGGCGAGGAGCGCGCGAAAACGTTCGCGCCGTTCGGTCCAACGCATTCTTCTGGCCGCCCTGTCGTTGCGTGTTGGCGGCACGCTAGCCGCAACCCGATCGAACTGCAACACCGCCAGGTGAATGGCATAAAGCCTTCCCCCTCGACGGGGGAAGGTTTGGATGGGGGTGGTCAAGGCCACGCGCACTGCGCTCGGAGGTGTCATTCCGATCCAAGAGGCCTGTCCCCCCTCCTCGGTCCTCCCCCGCAAGGGGGGAGGAAGAAGATGTGCGATTCAAGCGATTGCCCTGGGCGAAGCCCCGGCCGCGTGACGCCTTAGAAGTTCAGCGAGATGTCCCGGTGTTGCGAGAGGCAGCCGACGATTTCCTTGACCTGCTGTACGGGCAGGCGCGGCTGCTGGCGCAGGCCGATGGTATCGCGGATCGCCACTTCGTAGGCCTCCAGCCCGGGCAGAAGATCTGTCTTGGCCTGTCTGCGCCAAGCCATTTCAGCGGCATGTTCGGCAAGCGCCATGTCGATGAGTTCGAGCGCCTTGTCCGGCTCCGGTGTCTTGCCTCTGATCGCCCGCCGGGCCTTCGACAAGAGTGAGCGGATATCGCCAGCGCCGTCGATCTTGCCGACCGCCCGTGCGACCTCGTTGATCCGCTCCGCGGCCGTTTCCGGGTCGGCGCTCTCGACGATGTCCTTCAGATCCTCCATGCCGTCCCTGGCTGCCTCCAGAAGATCGGTGGCGGCGATGATCGTAACGATCTCACTGATTGGCCCGTAGGCGCCGTCGACGTTGCGGCGGTATGCCCCGCGCGCGTTTTCCCCTTCTTTCTGAAGCGCCTGAATCGCATCGCTCCGCTCGGCCCAGCTCTCCGGAATCCGCGCCCGCAGATCCTTTCGTCTGGCCTCGAGGTCCCGGACCTCGGCTTCGACGGCGGGCAAGGTCGCCTGTTCCTCTTCCGTTGCGCTCGACATGCGCGCGATCCGGCTCTCGGCCTCCTCGATCCTGGCATTGATCCTGGCGATATCCCGCTGGATGTCGCGAACCCGGTCGCGCAACGGCGTGTAGGCGCCAGCCTTGGCGGCGACCGCGGCCTCCGCCGCGCGGACGTCGGCGACAAGCGCGAAGGTCTCGCCGGCCCGTTCGAACGCCCTGGCCGCGTTCTTCTGCATGTCCTTCGGCAGGTAGGACAGGTCGAGCCGGCGCGCCCCGCCGATGGCCGCCATGAGCTCGGTTTCACGCGCGTCAAACTGTTGGAACAGATAATCCTCCAGGCAGTACTGCAGGCGCGGATTCTGCGGTGGCGGCGCGGTGTCGGAGGTCAGGGAGATCCGGTTCGGCAGGAAGTTGACCAGCCACGGGCTGGCGCCGACGATGGCGAGGCCGACAAGCTGCAGGCAGATGAAGGCTACGACGCCCTTGTAGATCTGGACCGTACGGACCACGGCGGGCGCGACGCCCCGCAGGTAGAACAGGGCGAAGCCGAAGGGCGGCGTCAGGAACGACGTCTGGATGTTCAGGCCGATCATCACCCCGAGCCAGACCGCGGTGATGTTCGCCGAGGGATCGGCCAGCAGGATCGGCGCCACGATCGGCACCACGACCACGGCGATTTCGATGAAGTCGAGGAAGAAGCCGAGGAGGAAGATCACCGCCATGACGATGATGAACTGGACCCAGAAGCCGCCCGGCAGGTTGGTCAGGAAGTCCTTGACCAACTCCTCGCCGCCGAAACCGCGGAAAGCGGCCGTCAGCATCGCCGCGCCGAGAAGGATGATGAACACCAGAGACGTCGTCTTGGCGGTTTCGACCATCACTCCGCGCAGTGTGTTTTCCGTCGTCAGCGTTCGCCAGAAGCTCCAGACGACCGAAACAACGAACCCAACCGTCATGACGCTCGCCAGACTCAGGGAGACGACATCACCGCCGGTATTGATGTTCTTGACGTTGATGGGGTGGATGTTGGCGATCAATGCCAGGGCGGTCACCGACACGATGGACAGAATGGCAGGCCAATAGGCACCCGACCTGCCTTCGCGCAACCGATAGCCAGCCATGATCGTTGCGCCGACCGCGCCGATGGCGCCGGCCTGATTGACCGTGGCGACGCCCATGATGATGGAGCCGAGCACGACGAAGATCAGCGCCAGCGGCGGCACCAGGATCAGCGCCACGCGCGCCGCGAATCTCGCATCGTACTTGCCATCGAAATGGACGGCGGGCGCCATGTGCGGCCGCAGCAGGGACAGCACCAGGATGAACAACATGTAGAGGCCGACCAGGACGAGCCCCGGGATGAAGGCACCCATGAACATGTCGCCGGCGCTGGTCGACACGATGTCGAACTCCGACGGCATGGAAATCTCGCCGGTCGCCGCCTTGTAGAGGCCCTTGCGCGTGGCGCCGGCCTGATCGACGGCGCTGGCCAGCTGGTCCGCCAGAATGATCAGTACGATGGACGGCGGAATGATCTGGCCGAGCGTGCCGGACGCGGCGATCGTCCCGGTCGCTAGAGAGTTCGAATATTTGTTGCGCATCATGGCGGGCAGCGAGATCAGGCCCATCGCCACGACCGTGGCGCCGACGATGCCGGTGGTCGCCGCCAGCAGCGCGCCGACGAAGACCACGGAAATGCCCAGGCCGCCCGGCATCGGGCCGAACAGCTGCGCCATGGTCACCAGCAGATCCTCGGCGATCTTCGAGCGCTGCAGCATGATGCCCATGAACACGAACAGCGGAATGGCGATCAGCGTGTCCCGCTCCGCCTCCCAGTAGATACCGCGGAAGTTGGTCACGCCGGCGGTCAGCCACTGCCACGGGCCGCCCTGTGCGAAATAGGCGCTGGCGTCACCCGCGAACAGCCAGCCAGCGAAGGCGGCGGCGCCGATGGACAAGATTGCCGAGCCGGGCAGCGAAAACGCCACCGGGAACCCGGATCCCAATGCCCAGATCATCAGCACGATCAGCAGAAGGAGAAAAACAAGCTCCATGGCGGCGTCTTTGTCTCTTCCAGCTCTATTGCGAAATGTCCGGCTCGTGCTCCCGCCCGCCCGGGTCGCCGCGGCAATCGGCGACGCCTTCCAGCAGATAGGCGGCGAACTGAATCGCCATGGTTACGGCGAAAACGGCCAGATAGGCGGCCAGCAGGTACTTGACGTACATGCCGAAACCCGATTGCGAGACTTCGAGCCGCAGGATGGGGCTGGTGATTATGGCGGTCGATTGGCCCAGGCCGACGACGAGGATGACCCAGCAGAGCGGAAGTCCCAGCAGCAACGCGCCCACCGCATTGACCAGGCCCTTGGTCTTGTCGGTAAAGCCGGAATAGAGCACGTCGACCCGTACATGGCCTTCCTCGACCAGGGTATAGGCGCTGGAGAACAGGAACAGCCCGCCATACCAGAAGCGGACCATGTCGCCCATGAAGGCCTGCTCGTAGGAGAACACGAAACGCGAGACGACGATCTGCAGTTCCGCCACGACGACCAGCAGCGCCAGCCACGTGAAGCCCAGCGTACGCGTGACCGCGGCGAGGACCAGCGAGGCCAGGATCAGCGGGAAATGTACATAGGGCGCGCGGAACTGGCTGCGGCCAAGCTGCGTGGTGATATCGGCGCCGACGAAGAACTCCAGCAGTTCCTCGACCCGCAGGAACGATATCAGCGCATCCGCAACCCCGACCAGAAACACGACCCAGAACGCAAATCTCGCGATATAAGCGGCGATCGCCGAAATCGCCTCGTTATCCTGACGCAGCGTGCGATCCCTGGACCGCAATACGAAAACCGCCGGCCCTGCAACCGACAGCAGATAGATCACGATCTGCAGCCATGCCGCTGCGGAGCCGTCCGGTCCGAATGCGCTGCCGGCGCCGGGCCATTCGCGCCAGAACGTCAGATAGATATTCAGCAGATAGGCGAACAGCGTCCCGACGATCGTCCACGCAAGGAAGCGAAAGCCCAGCACGGAGTTTGTCCAATGATAACCGCTGGCGATCCGGTCGGACTCTGAAACTGACATGGGGCTGCGGCCTCAAAGGCCGTGGGGCGGAGGCTCACTCCGCCCCACGATCTGTCGTTACGATCCAGGGCTGTCAGAGGCCGAGGACCCGATTGCGCTTCAGCGAGTAGCTGACGTCCGAAAGCTTCATCCAGCCGCCCACGTTCTTGCGGGCGTCGGCAAAGCTGCCATGGACCTTCTTGGCAAGCGCGCTGTGCGCGCGGGTCTCTTCCATGACCTGCTCGGCGGCCTCGCCGAAGCTGTCATAGACGTCGTCGTTGAACTCGCGCAGCTTGACGCCGTGCTCGTCGATCAGCTTCTTCAGATAGGTCGCGTTGTTGGCGTTGTTCTCCGACATCGCGATCTCGCATTCCATCTGGCATGCGGCCTCGATGGTCAGCTGCTCGGTCTTG
>Ga0224504_10000805_pt1 | contig 14123 bp, 3 predicted proteins | sample SF_Oct11_sed_USG_3_FD_170160 | JGI IMG/M metagenome (GOLD analysis project Ga0224504, IMG submission 170160) | Sediment microbial communities from San Francisco Bay, California, United States - SF_Oct11_sed_USGS_24 | ecosystem: Environmental > Aquatic > Marine > Sediment | place: USA: California... | reverse complement strand
CAAGATTCCATGCTTCTTCTATATCTTTTGCTGAAGCTTGCTGATACTTTTTAAGATGAGTTAAAAACATATCAAAAGTACCTCTTTCTAATGATGCATATAATGCAGATTGAAATGCAGCAAACTTTGTATCTTGTATTTCTTTAGTAGTATGCTCTTCTGGGTTATCAATTACTTTAGACATTAATCCTTGTTGAGCATGATTACTAACTCTAGGATCAAAAAAGTAATTTGCATCTTTATATAGTGTATTTAATTCCTTAACTATATCATCTGCCATTTCTTTTCTACCACTTATGTACTCTTCAAACTTTGGACCTTTTTTAAAGTAATCATTATAACCTATAGTAGCATAAGTTTTAATTTTACCAGGTGCTTGTAATATAGTACCCATTAAAAATCCTGACATAAATGTCTCTAAACCTTGAGAGCTCCATTGTTTAGCAATAGCATCACTTACAATACCTGCACCATATCTAATATTTCTAGCATCGGGGTTTTTAAAAGTTTCTAAATAATAATCTTGAGTAGATTCTTGTAATATATCTTGTGAAACTTCTTGAAAACCTTCCATTACATTTGCTTTAAAGTAGTTTAAACCTACTTTACCATATGATTTAGGTTTTCCTAATGACTTTAATGCATTTATAAGATTAATTTTTTCTTTTACAAATTCACCTTGCAATCCTTTTTGACCCGGTTTAAATAAAACTTGATATTCTTTACCAACATTAGTAACTGTTTTCCCAAATGCAAACTTTGGAACTCCTTTTAAAAAACTTGCTTTTGTTATAGAAGGAAATACTAACTTATTAGTATAATATACTAGCATTGTATTATTATGAGTATTCCACCAAGATCCCCTAGAAGCTTCCATCATTAAGTCTTCTTGTTGTTCTAAAGTTGGAGCATTACCACTTGGATTTTTTATTGGATCATTTAAAAATTGATTATACAATTTATCGTAAAGTTCATTTCTAGTAAAACCACCTTCTAATTTACCTTCTGATAATGCCATATTCATAGCCATAACATCATGCCAAAATGCACCAGCAGTAGTTGTACTTCTTGCCGCATTAGTTAAATTACTAGTATTTTTTAAAGCAGTAGCTGTATTTTGTAAAGGATTGATAAAATTACCAAAGTTTGTTCCTGCTTTTTTCCAATATTCTTTTGCTTTAGATAAGTTAGAATAACTATTTACATCGTCTAATAGTTTACCTGTACCTTTAGCAAGATTTTTAAATGCTCTTGGTAAGTTAGATAATTTTCTTAAACCTGTAAGTGCTCCTCTTGCTGCTCCACCAGGACCTCCAAATAAACCTCCAATTAAAGCACCTTCCATTGCACCTTCTGTTAAGATACCCATAGAATAAGATGCTGAGTTTAATAAGTTTACTGTAAATCCACCTAATCCACCTTTAGTAGATTGACCTAATGAATTATAATATTGATAGTCTCTTGCTCCTTCAGGATCTGCATAAAATAATCCATCACCATCTGCTATACTTTTGTAAGATTTAATAGGATCTATTATACCTTTAGTAAACATTGGCCAAGCAGAATGTGTTGCCCATCTTTTTAAATCATCACCAAAAGTAGTATTCTGATTATACCAAGTCTCATTATCTATTAAAGGGTCAAATCCAAGTTTATTAAATGTTTCTTGTCCGTATGCTTTATACCTATCTCTAAAGGTACCACTAGGTGTAGCATCATAAGCATAAGGTGTTGCATAATCACTATAGTCAGTAAGACTATTAAGTTCTTGATTTACTCTATTGGCTACAGCTAGACCAGGACTTATTACTCCTTTTTGTGCTAATTGATTAATTGCAGAAGGTGGTACATTAGGTGATATACCAGCAGTATTATCCTTAATAAAATTAGTAGGATTAACAAAATTATCTTCCCATCTTAAAGTAGGATCAATAGGTTGATCTATTCTAGCAGGATTTAAAAAATCACTTTGTGCAGCTAATTGATCTAAATCTGCATTTTGATTACTTAAATTTTCAGCACTATCTATTGTTTCTTCTGCCATTTTAATATTAATTATTTATATCCCAAAATGAATTATTCATTGAAGAAAAATTATTTATAGCTTTTTGCACAGCTTCTTCATTACCACTATTTACAATATCTCTAAATGTTTGAAAATTTATTGTTCTTATTTTTTTTAATCCTTCAAATATTGTTAATTCGTTTTCGTCAATTAGTTTTCCTGATTTACTATCTATATTCTTATTAATTCCCTGAGTTATCATACTTCCATCTGGATTTAATATATTATATTCACCGTTAATTATATAATCACCAGAACCTCTAGATTTTTCTATATTATAGAAACCAGAACCTGCGGGATCTTCAAACTTTATTGGTTTACTGTTTAAAACTATTTCTGTAGGTGATAGGAATTGATTTGAAAACAAAGGATTAGAACTCCAAGTTTCTTTTGGTGCAATAAAAGTTATACCATTCATTGCTATATCAGTTTGAACAGCTTTTACAACTTCTGATTTTAAAGCTTCTCCACTTTCATTTGTCATACCTTTTAAAATATCTTCAAGTAATTCTAGTGGTGGATTAATAGTCATAGAACCAAGGTTACTATTTTCCATTGATACTGAACTACTTTCTATATTAAATGGCATTATATCTCCTTTATTAATTCGATTTCCTAACTGTTCAATAAAATATAATGCTTGCTTTTGACTAATTCCAGGATCATCTTCTAAATTACTAGGTTTTATATTACCTTTTGTTGTAATCCTATAATCAGTAATGTTTCTATTCCAGTTAGTTCTATTTATAATATCCATCATACTTCTCACAGCAATGTTTCCAGGATCCATTCGTACAGATGGCATAACTTTCATAGAAGCTGTCCCACTTGCATAACTAAATTTATCTGCATCTATATCTCCAAGTTGACTTTGATTTACTGTATTTACAAAATATGATTTTAATGAGCCTTTTTTATTTGGAGTACGTATTAAACTTTCATATGACATATCAAAAATGTCTTTTGTCCAAGATGCTGTTCCTGTTTTTTGATCTTTATCATCACCAAAAATCAAATCTGCTGTACCAGTTATTGGAAAAACATAATTATACCAACTTCTTTCTTTTGGAATATCTTTTTTTATACCAATGTCAAATCCAAGAATATTATGAATTTCATTATCTATTTCAGGAGCCATTGCATCTAAATCTTTTTGGTTTCCATTAGCCTTAACTGTATAATAATACATTAATGCATCTACAGCTTTATTAATTCTATCTTGACTATAATCAACATTAGGATTATTTTTTGAAACTGTTGCGCTAAACTCTTGAATATCTTTAGTTAATTTATTTTTAATTAGATTATAATTTTCATTTTTAATTTGATCTATAGACTTATCCATACGATCCCATTGATTAAGAAGTATAATTGATTTATCATTAGAGTATTTTAATGCAAGATCATCTTTATTATCTTTAGACCATATTTCCATTTGTTTATTAATATTATTAATTCCCTTATTATTAATATTATTTAAAGTAAATTCTTCAGGATTATTATTATAATTTTCCATTATACTTTTCCATGCATTTACAAGTTCATCTTTATTAACTGTATTTTTATTTTTTTCTATTAATACATTACGAGCCAACTCATTAGTTGGGTCTATATTATTAATAAAAACTGCTAATTGAGCTTTTCTAAATTTTCCTCTATCTACACCTTCATTTACTATTTTCATTATGTGTTCTACACTACTAGATGTCTTCATTAGAATTGCTGTATTTAATGTCTCTCTATTCATCTCTTCAAAAGATGTATTATCCTCACTAGTTTGACCAGCATCATTATTCCCTTTAGTTTGAATTAAATTAAAACCATTTACTTGAGGGTCTGTAATTAATTTTCCGTCTAGACCATAACTCCAGTAACCTTTTTTTACAAGATCATCTGTAGTTGCTTGCAAAGCCTTTTTATCTGCAATAAGTTCAATTTCTTTTTGCTTATACGCATGTTTTAAATTAGCTAATCCTACTTGATTTACTTTGTATGTAACTGAACTATTTACATCTGCATAATTATTTGCTGCTGCTAATATATCCTGTTGTGCATAAATACTAGCATAACCAGCATCTACTTTCATTCTATCTAAATCTAAATTAGAACCATCATCAATATACCCTTGCTGTGTAGCAGTAGATTGATCATCATTAAGTTGATTATTTAATTTACTAGTATTATCTGCAATAGTAGATTCTACACGGAGTAAATCCTCTAAAGAATTACCATAGCTACTTTGATATGGATTTAAATTATTATTTTTAACATTCTTTTCTAAGTCACCTTGAAGATTTTGAGTAGTTTCTAAATTATCTTGTGCCTCACTATTTTCTTTAAAAGCATTTGTTTTTAACCAATCCATTTTACTACGGATGTATTCTTTTTCAGCTTCTTTAGAATTTCCAAATTTTTCTGCATTTTCATATGCATAACTCATTCTTTCAACAAATGCTCTTTCTCTATACATATCTTGTATATCAGGTCTATTTGCATATTCAGATTTAAATAATTGCTGGAGAGTTGGTAAAATAACATCTCCATTTTTCTTCCTAATATTATATACTGAACTATAAGGAATATCTACTGTCTTACTAATATTTAATTTTTTAGCTAAATTTTTGTATTCATCTTGAGCTCGTACATAAGGAGTATATTTAGCATTTTTAATATTTAATGTTTCTTCAAGAGTAGCATCTCTAAACATTTGTCTTCTTAACTCTAACCCTTTTATTCCTGTAGGCCAATACTGATTTCTTTGTTTTTCATCTTGTGATTTTGTTAAAGCATTTGCACTATTAAACTCATTAGTCCAATTTTTAGTCCAAGCCATATCTTTCATAAGATGCTTATCTTCATAAAAAGGTCTAAAAACTTGCATAGCTTGATTAACATTTTGCTCTAATGATAAATCTAAACCAGAGACTCTCTTAAGATTAAAATCAATTTGTTTTAATAACTCATCTTTCTTTTCAATATTTTGACCATTAGTTAAATCTGCACCATATAATTGACCATATAGATTATTTAATTGTTTCCAATTACTATCATATTGTGTTTGCTTTGTTTGTAGAGCATTAGCATAGAAATTATAATCAGGTTGAAAAGGCTGATAATCTGGTATAAAATCTGTTACTCCTTGTAAATACGTTGCCATAATATTGTTTCTGTAAAAATATTAAAATTTTTTAAGTTTAGTAAACTTACTAAGTTTATATGCCGTCATCAAACCATGGATTAAAATATACATAACCTCCTGTATTAAATTCAGGATACATATTTGGATGTGATGCTGGTTGAGAGTTATTTTTTAATGTACTCCACTCATACCTGGCATTCTTAGCAGCTTGTTCTGCTGATACTCCTTCCTTTATCCACTTATTATAAAGTGACTCATACGTAGCGGAACTAGTTGGACTAGGATTTTTTGAATTAGGTATATGTCTCATCTGCCCACCTCTTCCAGGAAATACCTTATAATCTGGATACATCTGATTCATTGCATCAGTTTTCCATCTATTAGTAATAGCATTGGTATATTGATTTCTTAAGTTATTTCTCATAGCTAATTTAGAGTTATCATACTGTTGATTAGCTATTGTAGTTTGATCATATACTCTTTGATTAGTTGCTTGTCTTAACATGCTTTCCTGATTTCTAATATCAGTTGCTTTAAGTTCAAATTGATTTGCTATGTTAACATTAGAATTATTATACTTAGCTAATATATCTGCAGCATTTTTAGCAGCTTGACCTTGAATACCAGATGATCTTGCAGACAATGCTTGAGGTCCAGAAAACTGTGCCATACCTTGTGTTTGTATATTTGCTTGTTCTGCATTAGCTGCCAGTTCTCTAGTAGGATCTAAGAATGTAGGTCTTGGTTCTTCTAAATTTACACCAGGTGCCCATGGCATATATTTTTTAATACCCATTAAATCTCCAAATGCACCTGCAGTTTTAATTGTATCTTGCAACCACCACTCTGCATTTCCACCAGGTACTGATACATTTACATCTTCTTGACAAGGAGGACATTCTCCAGATGGAAGACGTGTTGTAGGTATTTCACTTCCATCTGGACGCATACATAAACATTCTTCTAGTGGGTCTTCTGCTTCTTCTTCTATATCCTCAAAACTTAATCCGTGAATATATTCAAATTGTCCTGCATCTGTATTACCTCTTTTTCCATCAATAGGAGTAATATTTTTTACACCAGCAACTACTTCATCCTCAAATCCTTGTGATCTACCATATGGTTTAAACCCTTCTATTGGTGAAAAATTTAATAATGCCTGTTTTTCTTCTAGAGTAAAATCATTATCCTCTGAATCAAGTTGTTTCATTAAACTATTCATTCCAAGAAATGCTGCTTGTTCAATTTTTGCTTCAGCTTGCAGACTTGGATCTTTAGGATCATAGTTTACACCTAAATTCTTAAAAGATTTTTGTAAACTTGTAAATCCATTAGCTTTAATTTTATCGTACATTGCCTCAATCTCAGAGTCAGATAAATCACGTCCACTAGTAGTACCTTTAACTACATCATAAAATCCTTTATCATCACCTTCTCCTGATCCTGTACTTTTATACTCTCTTAACTTATCTCCATTATTATTAAACATATAAGAACCAAACACTGGAATGTCTAGACGATCTTTAACAGTTGTTAATCTAAGATTTCTTTTTTGGTGATTTAAATGAGCATTAACAATATCATCTTCTGTTAAATTATCAATAACACTATCTTTAACTGTTGGCCAATATCCCGGTTTCTTTGATTTTTTATAATTTTCTTTCTCTCTAAGTTGAACTATAGTTTCATTAAAAAGTTTTTTTCTTGCTATACGATCTTGTAAACCTTGTTCAATTGATTGATATGTTGCTGCAGCTACAGCATTATCATGCCAATCCCTTGCTAAATCATCTTCTTCATATTTGTCAAAGATGGTAGCACTAACTTTTTGTAAATATTTTTTACCATCATGAATAACATATATTTTTCCACCACGACCTACTTTAGCATATGCATTCCTTAATGCTTGTTGAAATTCTTCTGGTGTATCATACTCATCTTTATTAATTTCTACAGTACCTCCACCGTTCATTACTGATAATCCATCTTTAGCCATAGATTGTTGACCTTGTTGTGGTTGTTGTGCTGCAGCCATAGATTGTTGTATTAAACCAATTACATCTTGTTCAGGCATACCTAACTCAATAAATATTTGTGCTATACTTTCAGGTGGAATTTGATCATATAATAAAGCTTGTACAACTTGTTCTGGAGCAGCACCTTGTTCTAATGCAGATTGCACTTGTTGCATAAGCTGCATCATTTGTTGTTGAGCTCCTTCTTGCTCTTGCATTTGTTGTCTATATATATCAGAATAACCACCTTGCTGCATCATAGGTTGTGGTGCAGGTTGAAGTTGTTGAGGTGGTTCTTGCATAGGTTGAGGTTGAGCTACTGGTCTTCCCTCATTCATACCCATAGCTTCATTTAAAAAGTTTTCATTACCTCCTTGTTCTTCTTTTTCTTTTTGACTTTCAAGTTGAGATTTTAATTGTGCTAATTCTTTACTAGGTAGTATTTGTTCTTCTGTAATTCCTTTAGCTTCCATACAAGGTCTTGCTACTACAGGTATACCTTGTGGGAATCCTTTCATAGATTCTTGTTTTAAAGCAAGACATCCTAGCTTAACTACGTAATTTTTAATCATTAACTCAGCAGTTTTCTTTTCTATTGCATTTGAGTTAGGATCTTCTAGCAACACTCTATACTTTTGTATATCATATTGTTTAGCAAGGTTAGCAGGAGTATATGATTTTTTACCACACGGTTTACCAAACATAGTTAAGATTTCACAATCTTTTATTTTCATTGATCTTGTATCACTAAAAATAAATGTATCTTCAGGAAGATTTAAAGGTACACCTCCAGCATTATGTCTAGGTCCTTTAATAATTTGTGTTTCAGGAAAAAAGTCACCATTAACATCTCCATATACAAGTTCTCCACCTTCAGCTTCTACATTAGATTCTTCTCTAGGATCAGCAGTTATATATCTACTTTCCTTAAGTTTAGGTTTTCCCATTTCTCTATTATAGTCTCCACCACCCATTGGGGCAATATCATTAACTAAGCTACCATCTACTTGGTATCCTGTTTTAGCTTTGGCCTGTTTTTTAATTCTTACTTTTATCATTGGTTTAGTATAAGTATTCAACTTGTCCTCCTGATGCAAGATAGTTATTTAATTCTTCTTGAGTCATAAAAACTTCTTGACCTTCATCATAATATGGTGAATTAGTTCCTCCTTGCTGCATTTGATTATCTGGCATTATCATTCCATTTGGCATCATATGGTATCCAGGAGGTACATTTTCATTTTGCATATATCCTCCATCTTCCATATATCCTCCATATTTACCAGATCCTTCAAAACCTGTGTTATTAGTACCTAGCATCCCTAAATTTTGTCCAAGTGTTTGATTATACGTACCTTTATCTTGAAAATTAGCACTTGCATAATTATTTTCAGGTGCTACAAGATCTAAAGTATTATTAAATTCTCTTTTATTACTACCAGCATTTTCAAAAATATTTGCAACTCCTCTTGCTCCAGCATTAAATAGATTTACACCAGCTTCAGGATTTCTATACCTTTTTATATTAAATTCTGCAGAACCTGACCCATCATTTTCATCTGGAAATAATAAATCAGCATTTTCTCCAACATTCCCTGCTATCTCATAAGTAGGATAAGAATCATTTGGATTATACATATTATCTTCAACACTAGTTTGAAAAGGATTTATCATAGTATTTTCACCAATAACCGAACCTGTAAATTCACTAACACCACCATTCTTATAAGCAGGAATATATCCTCCATATTCTTGGTTTTTAATAATTTTTGCTGCTGCCCTATCATCTCTTCTCTCAGTTCTCCTAGTCTGTCTTGCTGCTTGTCTAGCATCTTGAAATCTTTGTTTATCTTCTGACTTATATAGTTTATTTAATTGCTTTTGAGATCTTTTTCCTACTACCTTATCTCTCATAAAATCTGCATTATAAGTATAATCATTTTCTCCAAACTCATAATCTCCAGCTTCAGACCAACCTTCTCCATATCTATCTTGTAAATTTAGTGCATTAAAGCCTTTTCTATTTGGATCTTCCCAATATTCTTTTCCAAAATTACCTTTTAAATAATTAGAATATCTTCTATTCTTTCTTCCTTGTCCTATATCATCTTTAACACCATTAACACTATTCATTAAATTTTGATATATTCCCTCATCATATCTAGTATTTTTAATTGCATCTTCAGATAAGTTATTATTTCCTCCACCAAAATAAATTGTTCCTTTTTTAGGTCTTCCTAACCAATTATTTTTAAACTCTACTCTACTTACGGGTCCTGCTGTATTACCTGTAAAATTTGACATTTGAATGTATCTATTGTTTCTTCTTCTGTTCCATGGTAATAATGCTCCTAAAACTCCTCCTGATGTTCCAGGTCCTTGTATATAGTTAGTATTATATTGTACCATTGGTACACATCTTTGTAAACGTTCATTCCACATTTGCCCATATCCACATTGTCTATTTACTTGCATTCCATTATCTGCTTGAGGCATATCATATGGTTCATAGTATTCTGATTCCATGCCACCTGAGATAAACTTAGTAAGAGGACTTTCAGCATCCATATCTGTAAACCCTCCAAATTGCATCATTGGAGGTGCTTGCATTTGTTGTTGCTGCATAGCCATCATTTCTTCTTCAGATGGTCCCATACCTTGAGGTTGTTGCTGACCTTGAGACATTATTTGCTGCATAACTTGAACTACTTGTTCTTCAGGCATTCCTAACTGAACAAATATCTGAGCTACAGCTTCAGGTTCTAATCCACCTTGTAATAACTGCATCATTACTTCTTCTGGTTGAGCACCACTTTCAAGAGCTCCTTGTACTTGTCCTATAATTTCTTCCATTTGATTTTCGTTATTTTGCAATCCTCCTCCTTCTTGAGAATATTGCATTTTAGTAGGATTAGCTAAATCTTCTTGTTTTCCATTAGACATTAATGTTTGCATAATTTCAGGATTTCCTTTTGCTAAATCATATATGTCACTTGTCGTAGCTTTATTTGAACTATTTTTTAAATTACTAATAAACCCATCTTTTATTTTTTGAACATCACCTATATTAGTATCTGTTCTATCTCCTCTACCAAAAGCATTAGAATCATTTGGATTTGCACCACCATCTTTATAAAATGCTAAAAGATTTTTAGTAAACTTCTTTTTACTAATAGTACCACCTTGTTTTTTTTGTTCCGGTAAAGTATCCCAATCTAAATTATACATATCACCTATTGGAGCATAATAAGGTGTAGAATCAATAGAAGGAGTATAATTAGAAGGATCTATAATATTTTCTCCATCTCCTATTTTAATTTCTCTTTTGAAATTAGGTATTATAACATCCTCTTCACTTGGACGTGTCATATAATATCCTAAACCACCACCAATTAAACCTAACCCAATATTAAAATTCCTACCTTTTCTACGAAAGTAATCAGTATAGTTTTTAATATCCTGTGCTGTATTTACATCATCTAACGGCATTCCACTTTTTTCTTTAGCACCATAATTATAAATATCTTCACTTACATCTATAATATTTTTACCTTTAGTTCTAATTGGATTATATCCAAACATTTGAGGAACCAATGTGGCTGCACCACCATAAAGACTTTCTCCTACCCTAAGTATTTTATTTCCTGTTGATATTTCAGCAAATGTTTTTGGTGGTGTAGCTGTAAATTCTTTACGGCTTATTAAACTTTTAAGTGGACCTGAAGTTTTAACATCACCTCTAGTACTTCCCATTATACTTTTATATAATGAAGGTACTATAGGTCTAGTAACTTCAAACATTGTATTAGTACCGTTTTCTATTAAATTTAAATTTTCATCATAAACATTAAATGCTTTTGTTTTTTCATTAGGCTCATAATAAAATCTATTTCTAAAACTTGTTTTAGTAGCATTACTAGGAATTCCAAAATAAGGACCTTGATCTCCAGGTTTATATGTATATGAAATATCAAAAAACTTAAGTCCCGCATCATCTTGACCTAATGTAATTTTAGAATTACCTGGATAAACACCACCTATTGTTTCTCGACCTACTGGTATTACATCTTCTAAAAGAAAAGATGATCTTCCTTCAGTATTACCTTTAACTAAAATATCTTGTATAGCTTTTGAAGGCATTGTTAACCTATCTACACTTAAATCATCTGTAATTTTATTTTTACTAAATACTGATGAGGCATCAATAACTTTTTCTTTATCGTTTAAAATACTTTGTAGTTCATTAACATTTTGAGTAAAATAAGATTCTAACTTAGGATCTTTTATCAATGTCTTACCTTTCAAATATGGAACTTTACTTAAACCATATCCAACTGCAGTATTTATAGGTAATAATTTACCAAGAGCAGATGCTCCTTGTATTTGAGGAACTTTATTATACCAATCATAGCCCTTCTTAATACTTGTAGTAATATCTTTAATATTTTTACCTAGTTGAGCTTTAGGTAGTTCTTGTGACATTTCTCCTTCATTTAACCAGTTTTGATTTTCCCAACCATTACTTACAGGACTATAATCAGGAAGATAATCACTTATCATACTTGATTGTGGATTTACAAATTGAACACCGGCTTGTTGCTGAACTAAATCTTCTATAGAAAAAGGTTTTTGATTACCATTATTAGATTGATTTAAATTTGGATCTTGTTGTGCATATCCTCCTTCATTAAAATAACCACCGTATTTAAAAGCTTGTTGCTGCATTTGTTGTTCATCAAAACTATCTTCTGTAGCATAATCATTAATATGAGAATTGTCTTCTTCAGATTCAGACATCATAAGCTGTTCTTCTTCTTGTTGTTCAGCCATATCTTCATCATTAGATCCTGTTGGATCTGACTGCTCTGAAGTTTCTCCCTGCTGTTGTTCTGCTCCAACTGGTTCAGGATTTATATATCCTTCTTCCATAAGTTGTTTAATTGCAGATTGTATGACCAACTGAGACATATTTCCGTCAGCCCCATAGTTATTAATTAATTCATAATATACTATATCAGCAGGAGTATCTGCTATTAAACTGTTATATGCACTAGTATACATTTGCTGAAACATTTGCTGATCTTGACCTAAGTTACCTACAGACATTCCTTTTTGTGCTTTTGTTAAAAACTGTTTTGTTTTATTAAGGTAACCTGGAGTTTCTCCTTTTTTTGCTTTTCTTATCCTTACTGTTTTTTTCATAAGATATATTGTATATGTTAATATACTAAATTTAAATTTAATCTATAAACTTATATAGTTTAAACATCTTCTATTATCCAACCTTCTTTGGCATATTGGTCTATTTCTTTTTGACTTAAACTTACTACGATGCCACCATCTTTTTCTTTAGAGGGACTTTTAGAAAACTGAATAAAATCATCTGATTTAGTAATTTCTGTTAACTGTTTACTCACATCCCCTGGTGTATATGAATCTATAGAACTTTGTATTCCTTTAAAATTTAAAAGATGGTTTAAGTCACTTTTAGGAACATCATACTTCTTAGATAAAATATTATCTAAGTTATTAGCCATTTCTTTAAATGCATTACTTCCATAATAATCTTTATATCCTGCATCTTTTATAAACCAATTCTTAGCTCTTTTTGGCCTATCAGCATGTCCTCCATATACTTGCCACATACCTTCTGTTGTTCCGTCAACACCTTCACCTAATTTACCAGCCCAACCTGAAGATTTATAAAACATCTCAGAAGAACCGTCAGGCATTTTTACTTCCACAATAGGTCTTCCATCATAAGTACCATGATATTCAACCAGATCAGGATGTAATAACTCATCTCCAGTTGCACCTAAATCATCCCAACTTTTCCCTCTTTCCCTTAAACCTTTTAAACTTTTATCAATATTAGTCCCATCTCCCCATTCTATTTTCTTAGGTCCTTTAAATGTAAGTGTAGGTTTTATTCCAACTATAGGTTTTATTACAGATATGGGTTTTGGTTTAAAATAGTTATTAGCATATTTCATCCATTTACCCAATTTAGCCTTTGGCAATTGTCCACCTTCTTGATTCATAATCAATGGGTCTCTTAAGTTAACATCTTTACCTGAAAATTTCATCCACTCATTAGACTGATTATAATCTTTTCTAGGAAAATTTTTTATCTTATCTTGTAGACTTAACATGCCAGGTTTATTTGGATCAATTCCCATTTTTATAAAACTGTCATATTGATTAACTAATGTATTTAATCTATAGTTATCATTTAATATAGGAGAACTCTCCCCTTTCATACTTGGTAAATTAGACATATCATGATCAAGTTTCCATTTTTTAAGAGGAGTAAATCTTCCATACATTCCTTGAGGTCCTAATCTTCCGTGTTCTTCTAAATTGTTAACATCATACTTAAGAACTTTATCTGGCCCAAACTTTTTTATCATTCCTTTTCTAATTAAATTCCGCATTTCTTCTGGAGGTGCTGAATTATAATTATAAAAAAGTTTTGCATGCTCATCATTCATTGGTGTAGGAAAATTTGTAGAACGGGCAAAATTAGGTCCTTTAACATCAGCTGCAAGTAACTTAGCTATATTCATTTCAATTGCTCCAGGACTCATAGGTTTAAAATCAAAGTCATCAATACCAAGACCTTTCCGTTTAGTAAGAGAATTTGTGAGCAAAGATCCTTTTTCTAGATTAAATGTTTTAGCTAACATTTTATCAAGTTCATCTAAATTTTTAATACCCTTTTGATTAATGATATTTTGTATTGTTCCTTGCGCAGGACCAAGTTCAAATCCTCCTATGTCTGATATCTGATCTCTTTTTGCCCATTTAAGATCATCTGCTATTTTTATAGTTCTAGGTTTTTTTTCTATTTGTGAAATATTTAGTTCATCTTTTGGATTAAGCTTAAGCATAGCTTTATCAACTA
>Ga0224504_10000804_pt1 | contig 14126 bp, 13 predicted proteins | sample SF_Oct11_sed_USG_3_FD_170160 | JGI IMG/M metagenome (GOLD analysis project Ga0224504, IMG submission 170160) | Sediment microbial communities from San Francisco Bay, California, United States - SF_Oct11_sed_USGS_24 | ecosystem: Environmental > Aquatic > Marine > Sediment | place: USA... | reverse complement strand
CTGGCTGGCCGATGGCGGAGGCTTTTGTAATAATAAACAAATATTGATATATAAACAGAAAATTTTAATAATTACTTATGGATTAGCGCCCCAGGGGGGGGGCAGTCATGAATATCACTTTCCGCCAGTTACAGATTTTTGAAGCGGTGGCACGCAACCTGAGTTTTACCCGCGCCTCGGAAGAACTGCACCTGACTCAACCTGCCGTGTCCATGCAGATCAAGCAGCTGGAGCAGTCCGTGGGGCTACCGTTGTTTGAGCAGCTGGGCAAAAAGATTTTTCTTACCGATGCCGGGCGCGAGTTCAGCCGCTACGCTTCCGCCATAGCCACACAGCTTGAAGAGCTGGAACAGGTGGTAGACGAAATGAAGGGGCTGCAGCGAGGTCGTCTGACCATTGCCGTTGCCAGTACCGCCAACTATTTTGCGCCACGCCTGCTGGCAACGTTTTGTCAGCTCCACGGGGATGTCACTGTCAGCCTGGATGTTACCAATCGCGAACAGCTGCTACAGGGGCTGGTTGAGAACCGTAACGACCTGGTGATTATGGGGCAACCGCCGGACGACATGGAACTGGTCGCGGAGCGTTTTCTGGAGAATCCGCTGGTGGTGATTGCACCGCCGGATCATCTGCTGGCAAAAAAGAAAAACATACCGCTGCAGCGGCTGCTGGAAGAAACCTTCCTGGTGCGTGAACAGGGTTCCGGGACGCGTTCGGCAGTAGAACGTTTTTTTAGTGCAAACCAGATTGCACTGTCAACGCCGATGGAAATGAGCAGTAACGAAGCGATCAAGCAAGGTGTTGAAGCCGGACTGGGGCTGGGGATTGTTTCCGTGCACACGCTGGGGATGGAGCTGGCGCTGCAGCGGCTGGTGATACTGGATGTGGCGAAGATGCCGATCATGCGTTACTGGTATATCGTGCACCGCAGTGGCAAGCGGCTGTCACTGGTAGCGCAGGGTTTTCAGAAGTTTGTAAAGGAAGAGTCCAGGCGGGTGCTGAAGCTGCCTTTTGTCTGAGCCTGCTTGCAGCTGCCACAAAAATCGAGCATCTCGTGCGCGATTGCGATTGTCCGGCTGACCCCGAAAGAGAATCTTTTCTACGGCTTTATATTCAAGGCAGCGCGAATCTTCGCGGTGACTTGCAGTGCCTTGTCGGTATCGTCGGCAAGGCAGTTGATATGTCCCATCTTGCGGCCGGGTCGTGCCTCGCGCTTGCCGTACAGATGCAGGTGTGCGCCCGGCTGGTTCAGTACATGCTGCCAGGCAGGATCACCGTCGTTCCAGATATCACCCATCAGGTTGGTCATTACCACGGCGGAGAGCAGCCGGGTGTCACTGGGTGCGAGGCCGCACATCATGCGTACCTGTTGTTCAAATTGCGAAGTTGCACAGGCGTCGACGGTGTAATGACCGCTGTTATGCGGGCGTGGCGCCATTTCATTAATGAGCAGTTCGCCCTGCCGGGTGCAGAAAAACTCGACGGCAAGTACGCCGCAATAATTCATCGCATCGGCAAGTTTGCGCGCCATCTCAATGGCCGTGTCGGTAATGCTGGCCGTGGCAGCGCACGGCACAATGGTGGTCTCGAGAATGCCGTTTACATGGCGGTTTTCGCCGACCGGGTAGACCGCAGTCAGTCCATCGATATTACGTACCAGAACCACTGATATCTCGCGTTCCAGTTCAAGCATTTCCTCCAGCACGCAGGGGGTGCCGCCCATTTGCAGGAAGGCCGCGCGGGCCTCATCAGCGTTGCCGACCTGCTGCTGACCCTTGCCGTCATAACCCATGGAAGCTGTTTTGAGTAACAGGGGCGGCTGCAGGGCAGCGATGTTCTCTGCAATATCTGCTGCCTCGTAGATGGCGGCAAACGGTGCGGTTGCCAGTCCCTGTTGCTGGATAAAGGTTTTTTCCTCGATACGATTTTGTGCAATGCGTACCGCATCAGTCGCGGGCCTTACCGGGGCGAATTGCTCAAGGAATTCCACGCTTTCAGCCGGTATATTTTCAAACTCGGTGGTGATGGCGGCGCACTCATCGCCCAGCATCTGCAGGGCGGCGCGGTCACGGTAGTCAGCCTTGATATGCTGCTCGGCTATCTGGCCGGCGGGGCTGTGCGGGTCAGGGTCGAGTACCACTACCCGGTAACCCATGCTGTGGGCGGCCAGCGTGAACATGCGGCCCAGCTGTCCGCCACCCAGTACACCGAGGCTGGAATCCGGAAGAATCATGATTGCGGGGGCAGCTCCATGTTATGAACCATCTGTTGCTGGTCCTTGCGAAACTGATCAAGTTGCGTGGCGAGGCTTGCGTCTGTGATGGCAAGCATACCGATGGCATACAGGGCGGCATTGGCTGATCCTGCCTCGCCAATCGCAAAGGTGGCGACTGGGACGCCCCTGGGCATCTGCACAATCGACAAAAGCGAGTCCATGCCTTTCAGGTAGCGCGACGGCACCGGCACGCCAAGCACCGGCAAGGTGGTCCTGGCAGCCAGCATACCGGGCAGGTGTGCGGCACCACCGGCACCGGCGATGATGCAGGCCAGGCCGCGTTCACGAGCGCTGTCAGCGTATTCAAACAGCAAGCCGGGAGTGCGGTGGGCGGATACCACCCGGGACTCAAAAGATACGCCAAACTGTTCCAGCATATCTGCGGCATGGCGCATGACATCCCAGTCACTGTTGCTGCCCATGACCAGTCCAATGCGAGGTTTATCACTCATGATGCTGTTCGGCTGTTGTGAAAATGGAAGCAGTACATTCTAGCATTATTCTGCCGTTTTTCTATTATTTGGCGGGCCTTTGTGCGGCATCATCAGGCCGTTGCCATCGGCGGAATCCTGGTCCTGGACGGCCCGGCTGCTGCAGCTGGAGTGCCATGGTTTTGCTGGATCCGGGTTAGTCGGCGATCAGGCATGATCTGCCCGGGTGTCGCTGCTAGCGAATCCGGTGCGATGTTATTGCTGTACAATGCGGGCTTTACCCGTGCCGGAGCCCTGAATGCTGGAAACCCTCTATGAATCAACCCTGAAGAGCCTGCCGCTGCTGGCGCGCGGCAAGGTGCGCGATGTCTACGGGGTCGGTGATGACTATCTTCTGATGGTTACGACTGACCGTCTGTCTGCCTTCGATGTCGTCCTGCCTGACCCGATACCGGGCAAGGGCGCGGTGCTGACGGCGGTGTCTGATTTCTGGTTCCGGCGGACGCAGGATATTATTGCCAACCACCTGACTGATCTGACGCTCGCCGAAGTATTGCCGGACCAACGTGAGCGCGCTGAAGTCGAGGGTCGTGCGATTGTCACTAAAAAACTCAGGGCGCTGCCGGTGGAGGCAATCGTGCGCGGTTACCTGATAGGTTCCGGCTGGAAGGATTATCAGCAAACCGGGAAGGTGTGCGGCATTCAGCTACCTGCCGGTTTGCAGATGGCAGACAAATTGCCTGAGGCTGTTTTTACCCCGTCAACCAAGGCAGACGCCGGTGATCATGATGAAAATATTGATTTTGAAAAAACCCGCAAGCTGCTGGGTGATGCACTGGCACAACAGGTACGTGATGTCAGCCTGAAAATTTACAGCAGTTGCGCGGCCTATGCGCTGCAGCGTGGCATTATTATCGCAGACACCAAGTTTGAGTTTGGCCTGGATAGTGATGACCGGCTGGTATTGATAGATGAAGTGCTGACACCCGATTCGTCGCGCTTCTGGCCGGCGGCATCCTATCAGCCGGGAAGCAGTCCGGCGAGTTTTGACAAGCAGTTTGTGCGGGATTATCTGGAAACACTGGACTGGGACAAGACCCCTCCAGGACCTGCTTTGCCGGCAGACGTGATAGAAAAAACCGCTGAAAAATACCGTGAGGCGCAGACGCGTCTCACCGGTTGAATCACAGGAGAGACATTATGTACGGGTTTGATATTTCACTGTCCGGCAACATCGACGACATCAGAAGCCGGGTTGTAGAGGAGTTGCAGAAGGTCGGTTTTGGCGTGCTTACCGAAATTGACGTGGCGGCGACACTGAAGAAAAAGATCGACGTTGATCGCCGCCCATACCTCATCCTGGGGGCCTGTAATCCGAAGCTGGCCAACCAGGCAATCAATGCCGATCCTGACATCGGTTTGCTGTTGCCCTGTAATGTGGTGTTGCGTGAAGAGCAGGATGGTTCCATTACGGTTGCCTTTATGGACCCGGCTGCCGTGCTCGGGCTGGTCGATAAGCCGGGTGTTGAGCAGCTGGCCGGAGAAGTGCGCGCTCTGCTGGAAAGCGTGCGGGATGCCCTGAAGCCCTGACTGGACGGATACAAAATCGATCGCGGACACGGTCCGCTCCTGCAGGTGGTTGTTTCAATTATTGGCTATTTTAATACCTGTAGGAGCGGGCCGTGTCCGCGATCAGCCGGGCAATAGCAATCGTGCACGAGATGCCCTCGCAGGAGGGTTTTCCAGGCGATTTTGTTTATACGGGACAAGCCACTGCGTCGTTACCGGATTTCGACTATCATGGGTTATGAAGTTGTAGCGGGCGTATCCATGACATTGCCAAGACTTTCTGTAAAGTTTGATACCAGTGCTGAACCACTGCACAAGCGTGCGCCGTCGCATGACGAACACGGCAAGCCGCTATGTGATTTCATGATGTTGATTCCCGGACTGCGCGACAAGCCAAAACATATTATCGATGACACTATTCAGGATATGCATATTGTGTTGACGCATTTCAGTCATGTGGTGATGTTTGCCGAATTCAATCTGAAGCTGAATCTCCTGTGGGTATCGATCCGCTCGATTCAGGGTCTTCGTCTCGAAATTGCCAGTGCTATCCAGGAGCAGGTGCCCGGGGCAAAGCTGGTTTCCCATATCTAGATGGTGCATCCGCAAGCGGCAGTGCTGATCCTGCAGGGGCTGTCTGGCGCCCTGTTTGGTGCCTTGCTGTTTTATCTGCTGGGTTCGTTACTGCTGCGCCGCTGGGTGCGTATCAATGTTTACCAGTTGTCCCTGTCGATGGCAGTCGCCTTCCTGGTAGCGATTGTCTGCGAAGTCTATCTCGGTAAACTCTATTACCTCGTGACCGGTGAGCCGCTCTGGCAATACCGGGTGTGGGCGATTCACGAGGGTTATACCTCGGCACTGAATTTTATTATCTGGCCGGTATATGGTTATTACGTCTATTTCGTGCACCTTGTACTGCACGAGAAAGATATCGTTATTCGGCCGCGCTGGCTGAAAGGGCTGGCCTCGGGGTTTGATGGTCCGCTGCTGGAAATACTGGCGAACGGTTTCTTCCTGTTGTTTTACGGCACATTTTATTTTTATTACCTGCCGGATGATATGCGTCACTTTACCTCTGTGCAGGTGGTTCCCCTGTACATGGTCATGGGCGTGATTCTTTCCCTGTTGCTGGACTATCTGCACGACAAGCCGCAACGCTGGTTGTATCCGGCCGGCTTTTACCTGGCCGGTGTGGGGTTTGTACTGGCGGGGTAGATGGTTGGCGTGAGTGCGGGCAGCTGTCTGCGATCAGCCCCGGCTGTTTTGTCTAAATCGTCTGCGCATAATAATTTTTCAAAAAGTCATCAAAGGAGCCATGCTCTTCTGCTTCAATGGCATGTTGCTTGTCGAGTGATTCCCTGACGCTGCGGTTGAAGTCCTCAAACTGTGCCGCGTCATGTTTCATGTTCAGGAAATACTGTTGATGTTGCTTTGACATGCGCTGGGCATAATGGAAATAGCCTTCCTTGTGTTCGCGCATGCCGGCCAGTACCTGTGCCGAGAGCGTTTTTTCCGGATCCGCTACGGCGGCCTGTTGTTGTTGCAGGGCGTCTCTGTAGTTGCTGTGCGCTGTATTGTCGTCGAAGCTGTCGGCAAAACTTTCCATTGCATTGCATAATTCGCCAGCCCACTGTTGCAGGGGCAGTGTGTCGCCATTGTGTTGCAGCTGCAGGCCGGGTTCGCGACCATGGTAGGCTACTGCATCAAGGTTGTAATCAATCTCGCTGCGTTCCTGCGGACTGATGGCCGGGCTGTCATGCAGCAGGCAAAAGGCCATGAAGGTTTCAATAAAACGGCACTGGGTTTCGCTAATGCCCCGCGGATCAAAAATATTGATATCCAGTGAACGTAACTCGACGTAGCGTACGCCGCGCCGCCGTAATGCCAGTGTCGGCTTTTCGTTGGCTTGCGGTACCTGTTTGGGACGCACGGAACTGTAATACTCATTTTCAATTTGCAGCATGTTGGCATTTAACTGACGGTAACTGCCATCGACCTTGACGCCGATTTCCTCAAAACGTGATGACGGTGTCTCGATCGCCTTGCTGAGGCTGCTGACATAGGTATCAAGGTTGTCGTAGCTGGCCTTGAAGCCCACCTCGTTTTCGAGGCTGTTCTGGTAGCCGATGTCACACATGCGCAGCGAGGTGCCGTACGGACTGTAGTAGGTATTCTCGTTGAATTCCTGCAAGCTGGTTTGCTTGCCGGCGAGAAATGACTTGCAGATAGCCGGGGAGGCGCCGAACAGGTATGGCACCAGCCAGCCAAAGCGCTGTAAATTGCGGATCAGTGCGAAGTATTTTTCGGATATAAACGCCTGCAAGGGGCCGGTGTCTTGCTCGATTTGCTGAAACGCGTGCCAGAAATCTTCGGAGAATGAATAGTTATAGTGCACCCCGGCAATAACCTGCATGGTGCGTCCGTAACGGTAGCCAAGCCCGCGCCGGTAAACGGTCTTCATGGTGCCGATGTTGGAGGTGCCGTAGCGGGCGATGGGGATACTGTCTCCACCCGCGACCACACACGGCATACTGGAGGACCATAGCAGTTCCCCCTCAAGTTGCAGGTAGACGAAATGTTGCAGGTCGCGCAGGTAGTCCAGCGCTGCCGTGGCGCTGCCCATGGGGGGTGTGATGAATTCCAGCAATGCCTCGGAGTAGTCCGTGGTGATCCACGGATGCAGCAGTGCCGAGCCAAGGGCGGCGGGATGGGGTGTTTGCGCAATGCTGCCGTCTGGCGCCACGCGCAGGCTTTCTTTCTCCAATCCGAGCAGTCCGCCTTTCAGCGGGGCGGCTCCAGCGGCTTTGGTTAGCGCAGAAAGTCGTTGTTTTGCATGTAGATACAACAGGATGTCCTGATAGCTTGTGGTTGACAGCCTCAGAATGATACTGTTTCATCCCCCTTGAGGTGTATATATTTATAACTTATTGTTATGTTATATAAAAAAACTTAATCGTCACGGTACACCTGAATGCCTGCCAGAAACAGAAAACTGAAAATTGCTGATATCAAGGTCTCCTGCGGTAGTTGCAGCCTGTCCGAGCTTTGCCTGCCGCATGGTATGACCCATGATGACATGGATGAGCTCGACAAGATCGTCAAGCGCCAGCAACCCTTCCAGCCGGGGCAGCACATCTTTCGCGCCGGCGACCCTGGTCATGCACTGTTTGCTGTGCGTTCCGGGGCACTGAAATCCTATTGCACGACTCAAGACGGCGATGAACAGGTTGTTGGTTTTACCCTGCCGGGAGAAGTGGTCGGGCTGGATGGCATGAGTGATGGCAATTATGCGAGCAGCTCGGTGGTACTGGAGACCGCCAGTGTCTGTGAGTTGCCCTATGACAGCCTGGAAGACATGTGTCACTCATTGTCAGGCCTGAATCGCCAGATGATGCGGATAGTCAGCAAGGAAGTCGCGGCGGACCAGGCCATGTTACTGTTGCTGGGCAAGCGTACCGCGGAAGAACGACTGGCCGACTTTCTGCTGGGCCTGTCGGCGCGTTATCATTCACGCGGACTTTCCGCCAGCGAGTTCAATCTGCCGATGTCGCGCCAGGACATCGGCAATTACCTTGGCCTGGCGATTGAGACAGTCAGTCGCCTGTTTGCCACTTTCCAGAAGAACCGCTTGTTGACCGTGAATCGCCGACAGATCATTTTGACCGACATGCGAAAATTGCGTGCCATGGTCGAAGGTTGCGCTGGCAGCAAGAACTAGTCCCTTACCGGACTTCCTGCACTACGGTGGCAGGTTGATCGTGGACAAGGCCCGCTGCTGTATTTGATAGCCCCTCTCAGATGACCCGGGAAAAGCGTGAGTGGTCGTTGCCGCTGCGCAGGTAGCGGTCGAATACCATGCAAATGTTGCGTACCAGCAGTCGACCGGCTGGCAATACCCGCAGTATGTCATCTTCCAGCAGTAACAGGCCGTCTGCCTGCATGGTCTGCAGGTCCTCCAGTTCCCGTATGAAGTGGCTGTAGAAATCGAAATGCCACTTGCTTTCCAGTGCCTTGATGTCCAGCACGAAGTTGCACATCAGGCGGGTAATGACATCGCGGCGCAACAGATCGTCAGGTTCCAGCTCGATACCGCGTTCCAGGGGAAGTTTGCCGGCATCCAGTAACTCGTAGTATTCATCCAGTTTGCGCACGTTCTGGCTGTAGTTGTCACAAACATGCCCGATAGCAGACATCCCCACGCTGACCAGGTCGCAGTCCACATGCGTTGAATAGCCCTGGAAATTGCGCTGCAGACTGCCGTTTTTCTGCGCAATGGTGAGTTCGTCATCCGGTTTCGCAAAGTGATCCATGCCGATGTAGACGTAGCCGGCACCGGTCAGATGTTCGATTGTATGCTGCAGCAATGCGAGTTTCTCATCAGCTGAAGGCAGTTCAGCCTCATCAATGCGTCGTTGTGGCTTGAATCGTTCCGGCAAGTGCGCATAGTTGTAGGCTGCGATGCGGTCCGGGTTCATTTCTATCACGGCGTCCAGCGTCTGCTCGAAACTTGCGACTGTCTGCAAGGGCAGGCCGTACATCAGGTCCATGTTGATGGACTTGAATCCCAGTTCGCGTGCCTGCTCGGTAATTTTCTGCGTCAGTTCCCGGCTTTGCTTGCGATTAACCGCTTTCTGCACCTTGTCGTTGACATCCTGTACGCCGAGGCTGATGCGATTGAATCCAGACTCTCGCAGTACCTTTAACTTATCGGCATCAACCGAGCGTGGATCTATTTCGATAGAATATTCACCACTGTCATCGCTGAGCAGCGGGAAGTGCCGGGCAATGCAATCCATCAGTTTGCGAATCTGGTCGTTGTCGAGAAAGGTTGGTGTGCCGCCACCCCAGTGCAGTTGCTCGACGATACGGTCGTCATCAAACAGCAGCCCTTGCAGGGCGATTTCCCTGCACAGGTATTCGAGGTACTCGTCGGCGCGCTGGTGGTTCTTGGTGACGACCTTGGTACAGGCGCAGTAATAGCACACCGTGTCGCAAAACGGGATATGACAGTACAGTGATAGCGGGCGCGGAATCGGATCTTCGTTACTGTGGCATGCCCACTTGCGGTAGTCCCGCTCAATAATCCCGGTGTGGAACTGCGCTGCTGTGGGATAGGACGTATAGCGCGGCCCAGTCTGATCGTAACGTTTGATCAAATCAATATCGAAAACAATATGCTGGGCCATCGCGTTTTAAAAAGAATTATGTATTTGTCAGGCTGTGATTCTGCTTCGGATGAAGTAAAAATGAATTGATGTGGATCAACTACGGCACAGTTATGCCTCGCTGATGCGTTTTTCTGCAGTAATGACCTGCTCTTTCACAGGAATCAGATAATTATGATTTACTGATATCGGATCAATATCCTGCTGTACCGGCCACTCTGTCAGTCCGGGAAAACCTGGCGGTTCCGGTCCGCAGATACTGACGTATTCCCGCTATTGTTTGCAGGCAATAATTGCCATGCGCAGCATTTCCATGGCCGCTGCATCAGTCTGTCGTAAACTGCGCCTGTGCCCTGACCAGGACAGGACGGGACAGGATCATTGCACTTTTCAGCGGGTGCCTGTTGATCCTCGTCAAGAAGATGTTAAAAAGTCGGACAAAATTACCGGATAGTTCTGGTTCTTCAGAACCCGCGCGTGCCAACATATCAGCAATGGAAAATACTGCTGCAGAGAGTCATCAGGGGATAACCTCCAGCGAGGCAGCAGTGCGTCTACTGGAGTCCGGACCCAATGAGTTGCCTGAACGCAAGCCGCCAGGTTTGCCGCGAATTTTCCTGAGCCAGTTTAAAAGCCCCTTTATATATGTCCTGTTTGCCGCGGCCGTGGTCTCCTGGGCCCTTGGGCAGACGATCAACAGTTTTTTTATTTTCGTGGTGCTGTTGATCAATGCCTTGATCGGGACCATCCAGGAATATTCTGCAGAACGGGCGGCGGCCGCGCTCAGGAAGATGGTGCCGTTTCGCGCAACCGTTGTGCGTGACGGCAAGGCAATGATTATCAACACCGCCGATATCGTCTGCGGTGATTATGTATTGCTGGCCTCCGGCGACCGGGTGCCGGCGGATATTCGCATGTCTGCAGCACAGGACCTGCTGGTCGATGAGTCCATGCTCACCGGGGAATCCATGGCGACGGTCAAGGATGACAGTGTCAGGATGCCCGATGATGCGCCGCTGGGTGATCGCTCCGATGTCTGTTTTGCCGGTACCGTTATTATGAGCGGGCGCGGTGCAGGCGCAGTTTTTGCGACCGGTGCTATTACCGAAATTGGCAAGATCGCTGCTGATTTCGGTGCGGATGATGAGGTTAAACCACCCCTGCTGCAGCGTGTCGAGCAGTTCACGCTGCGGATCACCTACGGCATTCTCATCATGGTGGCGCTGATATTCCTGATTACCGTGATGCGCGGCGATGATCTGGCCGCGGTGTTCATGCTGGGTGTTGCACTGGCGGTGTCGGCCATACCCGAAGGCTTGCCGGCGGCAATGACAGTGGCACTGGCTATCGGCATGCGCCGCATGGCGCATCACAGTGTCATTATCCGTCGCCTGCTGGCCGTTGAGTCACTGGGATCCTGTACCTATATAGCTTCAGACAAAACCGGCACCCTGACGGTTAACGAAATGACAGTCCGGCGCATTGTCCTGCAGGATGGCTCAGCCTTTGATATAAGTGGTGAAGGGCTTGATCTTCACGGGCAGGTTACACCGCAGCCAGCTAGCGGGCACAAGCAGCGGCTTGACCTGCTGTGTCACGCCGGTCTGTTGGCGAACGAGGCAGAACTCGAACGTGGCGAGGATGGCTGGAGCGGACAGGGCGACGGTGTCGATGTGGCTCTGCTGGTACTGGCGAGGAAGTTTGGCCTGCAATATGAGCGCGAACGCAGAGTCTGCCAGCAGCTGGGCAGTATTCCATACGAGTCAGCGAACGCCTATTCAGCCAGCGTTAATCGTTATGCAGGTGGCTACGAGATTTTCCTGAAGGGAAGTGTCGAGCGTTTACTGGCGATGTGCAGTTGTGCGCATGGCGAGGATGCAAGTGCATTCCAGCGTATCGGGGAGCAGGCGAATGCGCTGGCGAAATCCGGTTACCGGGTGCTGGCACTGGCGCACCGGCGAGTTGAGATCGTGCCGGCAGAGCTGGATGAGTTTCTGAACGACCTCGAATTTATCGGCATGGTGGCTATGATCGACCCGTTGCGACCGGAAGCGATAACGGCCGTGCAGGATTGCAAGGATGCGCGCATCAAGGTTGCCATGATCACCGGTGACCACCCGCAGACGGCCCGGGCACTGGCGCTGCAGCTGGGGCTTGCTGATGAATCGATGGAGCCGGTGACTGGCTCGCAAATCAGGCAGGCAACGGCTTCCGGACCAGCGGCAATGCGGCAGTTGATCAACAGCACGCGAGTGTTTGCACGTATTGAACCGCATCAGAAAAAGCAGATTGTCGAACAGCTGATCGAGGAGGGTGAGTTTGTTGCGGTGACGGGTGACGGTGTCAATGATGCACCGGCCCTGAGCCAGGCGCATGTCGGCATTGCAATGGGGATGCGCGGCACCGATGTGGCGCGTGAAAGTGCCGATATTATTATTACCGACGACAATTTTTCTTCAATTGTTGAAGGTATCAAGCAAGGCCGCATTGTCTACAGTAATATCCGCAAGGTGATTTTCCTGTTGATTTCGACCGGCGCCGCTGAAATTGCGTTGATCCTGTTTTCGTTAATGTTTGGTTTGCCATTGCCACTGTTCCCGTTGCAGCTGTTGTGGCTGAACCTGGTCACCAACGGTGTGCAGCACATTGCGCTGGTGATGGAGCCTGAGGAAGGCCACGAACTCAAACGCCCGCCACGTGCGCCGAATGAACCGATCTTTAATCGTCTGATGATTGAAAGGGTGCTGCTGAATGCGGTGGTGATGGGGTGCCTGGCTTTTGCTGTTTTTTCATGGCAGCTGAATAATGGTGTACCGGAGTCGGCCGCCCGTAACATGACATTACTGCTGATGGTGCTGTTTGAAAATGTACACGTTCTCAACAGCCGCTCGGAGACGCTTTCGGTGTTTCGACAGGGTGTCTTCAGTAACCGTTTCCTGGTGGTGGCAATATTTTGTGCGCAGGCCATTCATATTGGCGCGATGTACACCCCCGGCTTGCGTGAGATACTGCAGCTTGAGCCGGTGACGCTTCACCAGTGGATGCAGTTGCTGGTGGTCGCGCTGTTGCTGATCGTGGTGGATGAGTTGCACAAGTACTGGCGCTCACGGCAAGCCGGCGTACAGGCCGGATCAGCTGCATAGCGCCGTAACCCTGCAGGATGGACGTCCTCGCTGCTGCTGGCAGGCAAGTGATTCCATGGTGCTGAGCTATGATTGGGGATGAGATCTAGGTCAGAATACCCTGTGGACCTGTGCATGCGTAGCCAAATATTTTTTAAATGACATCATTTAAGTAAGTGAGTCTGCGTTAATCGATGCCGCAAGCATGATTGACACACAATGGTATGTATAGCGGAAATAACTGGAGCATATTTTATAAATAAATATGCTTTGACAGCACTTGTTCTGGGGTAGCATAGCTGCAGGATTTTCAGAGGAAAATGCATAATGAGAATAGCCACAGTATTTGCATCGATCACGCTTTTATTTACATTGCAACCTGCATACAGTGCGGAAGCAGCCGCTGAAACCCGCAGCGAGGTCAACTCTCCCGATAGCGATGACCGTCAACTGGTCGCGATGCCCGACGAGGTGCGCCAGCTTATGCGCAAAGACATGCTCGACCATCTCTCGGCAATCAACGAAATCATGACTCTTCTTGCAGAGGACAACCTTGATGCAGCTGCAGATGTTGCTGAAACCAGGATGGGCAAAAGCTCAATGGGCAAGCATCGCGCAACCGGTACGGGGCCAGGCAGGTTTATGCCTGTTGAGATGCGAAACATTGGCTGGGGTATGCATGAGTCGGCAAGCAAGCTTTCCCGGGAGGCCCGGGATGGCAATCTGAGGGGAGCATACAGTGCCCTGCAAAAGGTCACCGCCTCTTGTGTCGCATGTCATTACAGTTATCGCACACGATGATCTGTAAAAGTGTTGTTATGGCGGTACCCGGGAATACAGGTGGAATGATTTTCCCGCAAGGTAGCCAGGTTAACGGACTGTCCTTTTCAGGGCGTTCAAATTATCATGTCTGCTCAGGATAACCACAGGAGGCTGGATTATGTCTGTAGAACGAACACTATTCGCTTTTGGAGGAATTATGGTGATGCTCACATCATTGCTGGCCCTGTTCCATCATCCAAACTGGACCTGGGTTACCCTTTTTATCGGGTTTAACTGTTTTCAAAGTTCATTTACCGGCTTCTGCCCGCCAAGCTGGTTAATGAAAAAATTTGGAATGAAAACCGAAGCTGAGTTGGCACTGGAAAATGGATAAGGCGCTTTACCTGGTGCAAGCGGTGTCGGGCATGCATCGGCGCTTTGTTAAAACATGTAATTAATCTGGATGCCGACGTGATTGCCGTCAACCTCAACACCTGATGCGCTGAAGTTGTTTACCTTGTCGACTTCATAATCAATCCACAGGTAGCGCACACCCACAACAAAGCCGCCGTTTTCCCAGCCCGAGAAACTGTAGTCATATTCAACCAGCCAGCCCAGGGCATCGTCGAATTTCACCTTGGGACCGCCGATTTCCTTAAGATCCAGCTCGGGAGAAAGATGATAGCTTAATCCTGCACCTATTCGATGCTTTCTGAAATTATAGAAAGGAATCAATTCCAGTGGATAACGCTCGAAGCTGATATCATCGTCATAATCACCGACTGTATCGGTGTGATAGACA
>Ga0224504_10000801_pt1 | contig 14145 bp, 12 predicted proteins | sample SF_Oct11_sed_USG_3_FD_170160 | JGI IMG/M metagenome (GOLD analysis project Ga0224504, IMG submission 170160) | Sediment microbial communities from San Francisco Bay, California, United States - SF_Oct11_sed_USGS_24 | ecosystem: Environmental > Aquatic > Marine > Sediment | place: USA... | reverse complement strand
TGCGGGCCCCTCGTCATCAAGGCGAAACTCCAGGCTTTCATAACGACCTGCCAAACCAAATGACCAGTCATCATTTAATTTATAACTAAGCGTCAGGCCGGGCCCCACTGAAGAGGCCAGCCCACGCCCGGTTGACAGGTTCCAGCGGTCACTGATATCCCAGTCGATAGCCAGGATGGGGAAAAACCGGGTGCCGCTTTCCAGCCTGGAAAAAATGCCAATACCAGGGCCGATGGTCAGGGTATCCTTTACCCGCCAGGTGGCGGCACCAAATACACCCCATGTGCGGCTATCGCTTGAACTGGCGTCTTTTTCGCCGTTGAACCGGAGTGTGGGAATGATGAAAATTGAACCGGTCTCACCAAACCCAAAACGACCGTTTAATGTGACACGGGTATCATCAATCTTGTTCCAGGGTTCTCCACCGCCAAATCCGGTTTCGTCGTCAAAGTCGTAATCGTTCTGACCACCACCGATATAAATTCCAACGGAATCCCGCCGACTCCATGCGTAATCTACACCCGCCCCGACAAACCAACGGTCTTTTGCAAATCCACCGGTACCATCCTTCAGATCAGCGTCTGACTGATGAATACCGCCACCGTCAACTTTGAAGAACCACGGGCCTTTTTGCTGCGGTTGGGCGGCAACAGGCAATGTGAAGAGTAAAGCGAACAACGCGATCAAGGTTAAATGTAGGGTGTTGCGAATCATTAAAAAGGCCTTCTTTTCATCTGAATTGAACAGGGTCAACCACGGAAGAGGACAATCTTAATTGAATGTAACAAGGAAAGTCATTAAAAGTCATGAATGACCTTAATTTTTAAAGGTATGGTATGTCTGGTTTCTCGTTGATACTCTTGTTCAAACAGGACAAACCCGGTGACTTTACTGTGAGATTTATCTTTTTGGTTGTGCACTTCTGCCTGCTGGTTGCCTGCACCACACCTCCCCTTGTGCCCCCACCAGAGGAGGAAGGCATTCGTGTGCTGTTCATCGGTAACAGCTTCACCTACTGGAACGACCTGCCGCGCACCATTGCCGATCTTGCCAAGTCCGTTGACGAAACCCCGATGGTCTACCGTGAAATTGCAAATCCGGATTACTCGCTTGAGGACCACTGGTCCGACAAGGTAAAGGATGTCATTAGCCAGGGCGCCTGGGAACTCGTTGTTTTACAGCAAGGGCCCTCGTCATACCCCGGAGGTCGAAAGCACCTGCGATACTGGACTGGCAGGTATGACGCGTTGATCAAGGCGTCCGGGGGTCGTAGTGCGCTTTACCAGGTCTGGTCTCCCTACCGGTACAGAAAAGGTTACACTGCTGCACGCGAATCATACCGCCAGGCAGCTCTGGATGTGAATGGTATGTTCATTCCAGCCGGTGAAGCATGGCGTACGGCCTGGTATGCCGATTCATCGCTCGATTTATATGGCTCGGATGGCATACATCCTTCGAGTCTTGGTACCTATCTCGTTGCACTTGTTCATTTTGAGTTGATTTATAACCGACCTGCGACCGACCTTCCCGATATTGCAATTGTGAATGGTCGAAAACTAAGAGCCCCGGAGGAAACCGTCGCCATGCTTCAGGCGGCTGCCCATGCGACGGTTAAAACCTGGGGTATTCGATAAACACCACAACTTTCACAAGCTTTTCGATGAGCCATCCGCGGTCATAATGTAATATTCAGCCATGGCCCATCACACCCCGCCCGGACCCCCGCTCGAAGCCACCACCCGTGGTTTTTTTGGCGTATTCCGTTTTAGCCGGCGTGCAATAGAGCTGGTCTGGGTCACAAACGGCCGCCTCACCGTGGCATTGGCTATTTTGACGCTGATTGCCGGTGTGCTACCGGCAGCAATGGCCTTCGTGGGTGCATTGATCATCGATGCTGTACTCGAGGCCACCCGTGTTGCAAAGGACACCGGTATTGTCAGCCTGACCCGTGTTTTTACGCTGGTGGCTGTCGAGGCTTTGATTGTTGCCACCATTACCGGAGCGCAGCGCGGCATTTCACTTTGCCAGGCGCTGTTGCGTGCGCAACTGGGTCAGCGTGTAAATGTGATGATCCTGGAGAAAGCCATCACCCTGGAACTGGCTCAGTTTGAAGATTCCGAGTTTTATGACAAGCTTACCCGCGCCCGGCGTGAGGCCTCCAGCAGGCCTTTGTCGCTTGTTAATCGTACATTTGGCCTGGGTCAGAACCTGATTTCACTGATTAGCTACGCCGTCTTGTTGGTACAGTTCTCACCATGGGCGGTGTTGATACTGGTGTTGGCCGGTCTGCCGTCTTTTGTCGCTGAAACGCGTTTTTCGGGCCAGGCCTTCACCTTGTTTCGCTGGCGCTCACCCGAGACCCGCATGCAGATATATCTCGAGACGGTGATTGCGCGTGAAGATAACGTCAAGGAAGTGAAGCTGTTTGGTCTGGGTCCTTTGCTATTACAGCGCTATCGGGATATTTTTCAGCGTTTGTATAAGGCGGATAGGGCACTGGCTATACGTCGTGATGGCTGGGGTTTTGTGCTGGGGTTGATCGGTACCGCTGCACTCTATGGCGCCTACGCCTGGATTGCCTTTGCCGCGGTAGTCAGCCGTATCACGCTGGGCCAGATGACCATGTACCTGATGCTGTTTCGGCAGGGGCAATCCGCAGTATCTGCCATCCTTTCCGCCATCGGCGGGATGTACGAGGACAACCTGTATCTCTCAACCCTGTATGAATACCTGGAAACCCCGGTGGCTTCATCAGACGCCGGCAAGAAGGGTGGTCCAAAACCGAATGACGGCATACGTTTTGAGGCTGTTAGTTTTACCTATCCCGGTGCCAGTCAAGCTGCACTCAAAGAAATTGACCTGCATATTCACCCCGGTGAATCACTGGCACTGGTGGGTGAGAACGGCTCCGGAAAAACCACGTTGATTAAATTATTGACCCGACTCTATTCACCCGACCAGGGCCGTATCCTGCTGGATGGTATGGACCTCAAAGACTGGGATGAGGAAACCCTGCGCCAGCGTATCGGAGTGATTTTCCAGGACTTTTCACGCTACCAGTTTTTGGTGGGTGAAAATATAGGGGCAGGCGATGTGCGTCAGTTCGATGACGAAAATCGCTGGAAAGACGCCGCCGACAAGGGCATGGCCGATGATTTCATTGAAGACCTGCCTTCCGGTTACATGACGCAGCTTGGCAAGTGGTTCAAGGATGGTCAGGAGTTGTCCGGCGGTCAGTGGCAAAAAATCGCCCTGTCACGAGCGTTTATGCGCACTGATGCCGACATCCTGGTACTGGATGAACCCACTGCCGCCATGGATGCTGCCGCTGAGGCGAAAATCTTTGAACACTTCCGTAAGTTAACCCAAAACCGTATTGCAATTTTAATCTCACACCGTTTTTCGACCGTACGCATGGCCAGCCAGATTATTGTTATTGAAAATGGCAGGATTATTGAGCGTGGTAGTCATGAAGAACTGATGGAGTTGGGTGGGCATTATGCGAATTTATTCTTGCTGCAGGCGGCGGGGTATAAATGATGTAACAAGAGGGTCAATTTGCCATTGACCCTCTTGTGAATAGCAATCTATCAGGGTTCGTCTCTGCCAGGGCCAAGTAACGGGCACAGGAAGTAAACATCTGTCTCATCCATGTAACCGTCCATATTCGCATCTACCCACCAGCGACCACCATAATACTCGGTATCTCTAGGGCCAAACTCAGTCTGTCCAACTGAACCGTCGGGTCCCACACCAGGCTCCAGTTTCTGAAAATTTGTCGTTCCGTTGTACGGCAGGTCTCCAAGCAGGACAGTGTCGTAAAATTTATCCTGGGAAGTGACGTAGATAACAACGCTTCCTTCCGCACCTCTTCCCTTGGTGCGTTCCTTGGCAATTACACTTGTGGTCATCAGGATCATGGTGCCGGCGAGGGCGATTGCGGTTAGTAACTTGAATTTTTTCATGGTCGTGCATTCCTCTTTGGTTGGTAGTGAGGTTTAAAAGCCTGTGCGGTATCCAAAACCGCTGTTTATGGGTGTTTTCCCATCAACCCTTGGCGGGTTTGAAAGCGGATACGTCGACCAAAGAAAAAAGGTTACACAGAGTGCGAAAATAATTTGTTTTAGTAAAAATTTCGGAGTTTTTTGAGCTTGGCCTTTGCCCTAGTCAGGCTGGCGCAGCTGCCACCAGGCGGCGATACCTGCAGCTACACCCACCATTAACAGACCCGGAAGAATGTGAAAGGCAAGGATGTGTGAGGGCTCGTACATACAGGCCAATTGCATGAAAAGGGCGGGCATCATACCCGCTGTTAATCCAATGGACATGGCCGTGCGCACAGGGCGCAGGGGGTAGAGCCGGCGAACAAAGAACAGACCTGCCAGGATCGGGGGTATCGAATAAACCATTGTTTCAAGATAACAGAATTTTCGCTTACCCAGCCCGGATGGTTCCAGGGTGGGGCTGATAAACCCAATCACATACTGGGCCAGCCAGATTGCCATCAGAACCAGGCCGGCAACCGCGAATTGCCTGGTCAGTGCAGCCGGTATGGCCGAGCGAAAAGCCAGCAGGCTAAACCAGAGTATTGCTGCCACCCCTGACATTGTCTCCAATAGAAAACGCGGCTCTGCGCCGAGCTGTGAAAGGGCACCCGGCCGAATAGGGTCAATCAGCTGAGTCACGGCAACCACGAAAATGGCGGCCAGGGCAAACCACCCCAGGGCCAGCCTGTTGATGTTTGGCGGCGGGGAGACCGGCGCCAGGTTGCTGCTGAGGTTTGAAATCAGTGATTCGTGCTTGTTCATAATTGATTCGCTTCCATCATTTTCTTTAGTTTGTTGATGGCACGGTGTACCCGAACCTTGACCAGGCTCTCGGATATACTGAGTTTTTCTGCTGTTTCAGCAACGCTGAATCCGATGATCTTGGTCAAAACCAGTACCTCCCTGTGTTGCTCTGACAACGAATCGAGCAGGTGACTCCTGATGATTTCATTATCTGCTTCATTTTGCTGAGTTACCTGGGACAGGATTTCCTGCTCCCCCCTGTATTGATTGGTTACCTTTTTTCTCGAAGTTTGCTTGCGCAGGGTGTCGATTGCCTTGTGCCGTACAATCGCAAACAACCAGGGCCGAAACGGCCGGTGCTGATCATATGTGTGGCGGGCCTGATGAATGGCAATCAGGGTTTCCTGCACACAGTCCTCGATAAAGTGGTGTTTACCAAAACGGCTGCAAAGAAAATTATAAATCACATCTGTCAATTCAGTGAGCAACTGCCGGTAATCGGCCTCGTCACCCGTCTGTGCGCTTGCCATTAATTTTGACCAGCGCAGTTCGTCAGATTCATGCTTCGACGTGATATTCTTTTCCACCGTTTTCGTTAATATCGCTTCATTCGGGATAGTTGTCGATCCATGATGATTGACTGCTATCGAGAATGATCCTAGCAAAGTAGCCCTGCCAGTCATAGTTTTAGCCTTGGGACGGTTCCACGCCACCGGACCTTCTACTGCAGATATATTGACAAAGTTCTGTAACACCTGAATTCCCTGAGCAAACTTAACTTACCCGACAGATACGTATGCCAGGTGAAAAGGGTTACAAACCGAAAGAGTGGTCAGTATAGACTTCAGTCAATCAATGTTTCTTTGGCTTTTCAGGGCTAAGCAACTATGCTTAACGGTAATAATGGACACATAGAAGCCTGCCCTTGTCTTTTTTCAATGAATTAAAACGTCGAAACGTCTTTAAAGTTGGTGTTGCCTACCTGGTAACGGCCTGGCTGCTGGTACAGGTTGCCGATATGCTGCTGGACAATATGGATGCACCGCCCTGGGTGTTACAGGCCATCTTCGTGGTGCTGTTGGTTGGTTTGTTCGTCACATTGCTGGTCGCCTGGGCATTTGAACTCACGCCGGACGGTATCAAGAAAGAGAAGGATGTCGATCGCACACAATCCATTACGCCTCAAACCGGGCGCAAACTCAATTCCACGATCATCACAATCCTGGTTCTTGCGCTGGTCTATTTCGCCTGGGATAAGTTTATGTTCCGGCCAACTCAAGATGTGGAAGTGATCGTAGCGGAACCGGAAAGCACCACGGACGTTGTAGCTGAGGCAGCCCTGCCAACGGATAAATCAATTGCAGTTTTGCCTTTCGACAACCGCAGCAACCAGGCGGACGATGAGTTCTTCACCTCAGGAATCCACGATGACCTGCTGACCCAGTTAGCACAGATATCTTCTTTGCGTGTCATTTCGCGAACCTCGATGGTTCAGTTCAAGGATACCAGCAAGAGCATCCGCGAAATCGCAGAATTGCTCGGTGTGGCTACAATACTTGAAGGCGGTGTGCAGCGGGCCGGTAACCAGGTCCGTATCAATATGCAGTTGATCGATGCCGCAACCGATGCTCACCTGTGGGCGCAGACTTATGATCGTGAATTAACTGCCAATAATATTTTCAGTATTCAAAGCGAGATTGCAAGCGCGGTAACAGAGGCCATGCGTGCCACTCTATCGCCCGAAGAGCAGCAGAGAATAAGCACGGTACCGACAGAAAACATGCAGGCGCTGGAGGAGTACTTTAAAGGCCGTGCCGAGCTGGACCAGCGTACACGACCGGCACTAGAATCATCCCGGCTACGTTTTGAGCAGGCACGGCAGTTGGATCCTGGTTTCGCACTGGCCTACGCCGGCGAAGCACAAGCTATTTTGTTGCTGGCAGATAGAGGCAGTTCTTATGGTGAGATCCCGGTGACGGAAACTATCAGACTGGCACGACCGTTAATGGAAAAAGCGCTGCAACTCGCACCCATGGATGCACAGGTGCTCGCTGTTTACGGACTTCTCGAAAAGAATAGTTACAACGTGGAACTTGCACTGGATTATTACGCCCGTTCGCTGGAGTTGAACCCCTCCAGCGGTGAAGTGCTGAACTGGCAACGTATGTCCCAGTTCGGTGCCGGTCGAATCAAGGACGCGACGGAGACCAGCAAGCGCATGGTGGAGGTTGATCCAATGTCGATGATCACCCTGTATAACGGTGCTTTGACCATGTCTGACCTTGAGGACCACGATGAACTGACTGTCGAGATGATGTTAGAACGGCTTGAAACCCTCGACAAGAGTTACGGTTTTTCTGCCCGGGCAAGAGTTGAAGAAAGTCGCGGTAATATTCCCGGTGCGGCCGGATATTATTATCAATCAATGGAGTTGGATCCGGGGCGCAGTTCCAATCGTGCTGGTCTCGCAGACCTCCTGGCCCTTGTCGGACTTGTTGATGAAGCCAAGTTGGTTGCACCCGATAACGCGGATGACATCGCTCAATGGTCCGGTGACTGGGATACGGCGATCCAACTGGCAAAAGAGGGCCTTGACAAGGAACCTGATTCAGTTGATGCGCTGCTCGATTTGTTGATGGTTTTGATATTCTCCGGAGATGCTGAAAGCGCTTACCCGTTGGCAACCCGGTTTTGGGAACGTTTTGAGGAAAACCAGTCGGAGATGTCTTTTACACCCCTCTTCATGAGTTGGGCTGCGGCAAAAACTGAGCATACCAGGCAGGCACTTTTATATCGCGAGGTCGGTGCAAAATGGTTAGAGACACTTATTGAAGCAGGAATAACAGGCTTCTACCGTTACTGGGGGGAGGCCCAGCTGGCAGCCATTGACGGTCGTGAGGAAGACGCCATCATTGCGATCACAAAATATATAGACAAGGGTGGGCGCTGGCAGGATTTCCTCGACCACCCGGTATTTGATCAAGTGAAGAGCGATATACGCTTCCAGGCACAGGTAAACCGTTTGGCGGATCTGAACAACACAGAACGCGGGGAAATTCTCGCCATGTTGTGTGGGCCAGACACCATCCTGACCAGTTGGCAACCCGCACCCGCAACCTGTGAAATCTATCGTCAGGAAACAGCAGTGGCCAAAGGTTAGTTATCAGAACCGGTAGGTGAAATTCAACATCTGGCTGGTTCGTTTACCCATGCCGATCTCGGCGAGTATCGAGAAACTGCGGTTGATATCCCAACTTCCGCCGATAATATAGTTGTAAGCTTCCTGCGTGGACTGGTCAATACTCACCAGCAGTGTGTTATCACCAATATCCAGCGGCAGGTCAAGCGTCTGGGCAATATCCTGGTACATGACACCAACCCAAAGCACACCGGCGAATTTGCCGATTTTCCCATTCCAGCCTATTCGGCTTGAGATGACCGTGGCCTTGGCATCGGTGATCGAGATATCCAGATCGGACGTAGTCCGGTTATAGTCAATCATGCCGAAGAAGTCTTTATAACCACCTGCGATCGTTGTGCCGTAGCCACGAACATTGCCTTTGTAATCAAGCCTGAATTGTGTGTCGATCTGGCAGTCGTTGCCGGGAAACCTGCACAGGGTGGGGAACACGGGTTCAAGATCGATCATCAATGGCCCGATAGCTGTACCGTTGGTCTTGGCAAGAATCCCGTAGACATTCCAGAACGGCAAGATCCATACATCAGCACGAAATGTGTAGGTGGTTTCTTCGTTCTGCACTTCATTGACCACCGCGAGACCAGGTGTTTTGACATCGATGCCACCGACGAAAATATCACCCACATCAAAGGGTTGATCCTGATGCATGTAGCCCACTGAAACCCCGAATGGCCGAGGCAGCACATAACCCAACTCACAGGCGGCTTGACCCAGAATCGGCAGGAAATTTGACCAACGGTCTTCACAGGTGGGTTCACCAATCCGGCCCGACTCGTAGGGAACATTGGAGATCGGGTTTTCCCTGGAAGTAGGGCCATCGATTTCCTGGGTTTGATCCGGTTCCTTAGTGGGGGGTTGTTGGGCCAGTAAAGTTGAGCTGCAGAAGAGAAACAATAAACCGGTAATAAAGGACTTATTGAAGTTGAACATTTCAGAAAATTCAATTTAGGGAGATATGAAGTAGAAGTCATACTAACAGATGTTTAACCCGTCTGGTCTCCTATCAGGCAAGTGCTGACTGGTATCGTGTTAGCCAGCCCCTCATTAATGCAGTATGGTTAAAACATGATAAGCATTGATAACCAGAAACTGACCCGGGATTACCACATCTGCAGGCAACATTCGGTCACGGTATGTGGGACGCTTGAGCTGGAAGACTATGGATTGCAGGCCGCGGCATTTGCCAGTCCACCCAAATGGCACCTGGCCCATACCAGCTGGTTTTTTGAAACCTTCATTCTCAAACCGTTTGCCGGGGACTATGAACCGGTCCAACCGGCCTACGAGATTTTGTTCAATTCATACTACAACACCGTTGGGCAGCAGTTCCCCAGGGCTCAAAGAGGCTTACTTTCTCGTCCAACAGTCTCACAGGTACTTGCTTACCGGCAGCATGTTGACGATGCGATGTCACGTCTTCTGGCCGAGGAAGATCACCCGCAACGGGTAGATATTTTTCAACGTTGCCGGCTGGGCATTGAACACGAAAAACAGCATCAGGAGCTGTTTTACACGGATATTAAGTACTCGTTTTCTGTTAACCCTCTATACCCGGCATACGAAAACAAGGGTGTAAGGTCACCTGCAAGTACCGGTGAAATGCATTGGTGTGAATTTCCCGGAGGTTTGTTCGAGATGGGTGTCAATGCCGATCAGAACGGGTTTGCATATGACAATGAAATGCCTGCACACAAGGAATACATTGAACCGTTTTTACTGGCAAACCGATTGGTTACCAACCGGGAATACCAGGAATTTGTAGATGACGGGGGCTACTCAAAGCCGGTTTATTGGCTGGCCGATGGTTGGGCTATGGTGCAAAAGCATCACTGGACGCAACCTTTGTACTGGCTGAAGGTACAGGGTAAAGACATGGAATTTACCTTGTACGGCCTTCAGGAAAGGCAGGCTAGCCACCCGGTTTGCCACTTGAGTGGTTATGAGGCCGACGCCTATGCCAACTGGGCCAATGCGCGTCTGCCGACAGAAGCCGAATGGGAGTTTGCTGCCAGGCAGCAGACCTTTAATGCCGGATCAAACGGTTCTTTACATCCTCAAGGCGCAGTGCACGATGATGCAATCGGTCCTTTATTCCAGCTCTATGACAGTTGCTGGCAGTGGACCGCCAGTGCCTACCGTGCCTATTCGGGTTTTGAAGTTTCCGAGGGTGCGATAGGTGAATACAACGGAAAATTCATGTCAAACCAGTGGGTATTACGTGGTGGTTCCTGCGTCACCAGTGGTGAACATCTAAGGCCGACCTACCGAAACTTTTTCTACCCCGAAGATCGTTGGCAGTTCAGCGGACTCCGATTGGCTAGAAACTCATAAATCCAACAATAAGAGGACAATCCATGCCAGAATCCGCATCAACTTTGGATGTACTACCGCCACACAATCTTGTGTTCAGTGACCTGCATCCAGCCTGCCATGACAAGCGCTCAGATATTCTCAGTGGATTGCAAAATAAGCAAAAAAGCATCGATCCCAAGTATTTTTACGATATCCGCGGTTCCGTGCTGTTCGAACAAATAACCCGTCTGCCCGAATACTATCCAACACGCACAGAGCGAAAAATACTCACCACTAATGCAAAGGCCATGGCTGAATGCTGCGGGCAGGATTGTGTGCTGATTGAGCCGGGTAGCGGCAGCAGTGAAAAAGTCAGGTTGTTACTGGATGCCCTGAAACCGGCCGCCTATGTACCCATGGATATTTCCGTCGACTTCCTTAAACAATCGGCGATACAACTGGCAGAAGAATACCCCTGGTTACGTATCCATGCGGTTTGTACCGATTTTGCCAAGCAGGAAAAAGAACCTGAAGGCCTTCCAGAGGGTAAACGCGTGATTTTTTACCCCGGCTCGACACTTGGTAATATGAAGCCTGAGCAAGCCATTGAATTTCTAAAAAATTTAGGCCATTGGCTGGATCGGGATGGGGGTGTTTTGATTGGAATTGATATGCATAAATCAACCCGGGTTCTCGAGGAGGCCTATAATGACGAGCAGGGCATTACAGCCTTGTTTAATCTGAATATACTAAGCAATATCAATGGCTTGATAGGCACAGACTTTGATGCTGGTCGTTTTAACCACCGTGCTTTTTATGATAAAGAAAAATGTCGTATTGAAATGCACCTGGTGAGCAAGTTGGATCAGGTGGTCAGTTTGGATGATACCCGTATTTCATTTGCACGGGGAGAAACCATTCATACGGAAAATTCCTATAAGTACACAGCAGAGAGTTTTCAGGACATTGCACAAAGCGCGGGCTTTGACATTCGTGCTGGCTGGTCGGACGAACGGCAGTTATTCGGTGTGTACTACCTGGAGTTACAAAACTAGACTAGCTCGTATGACCCCACTCGTGGATATAGCCCTTCAGTGTCCGGCTCTCGAATACGTTTTCTTCAAGGTGTGCATTGACCAGGTCGCTCATTGAAATAATTCCCGCCAGGGCTCCATCGTCGAGTATCGGCAGATGCCGGATATGGTGTTTTGTCATGATGCTCATAACGTAGTTGAGATCATCTTCGGGGACACCGATGACCACATCTTTCGTCATGATGTCCTTGATAAGAATCTGACATGGCGAATGTTCAGTTGCGGGCTTTTTGGAGCAGGTTTCGCCGCAACATTTCAGAATATCTCTTTCCGTCACAATTCCGGCAACCTCGCCGTTCTGTCCTGTGACAATCAAGGCACCAAAGCCATGATGGTTTAGCTCGACAATTGCGGAATGAATAGCCTGGTCATCACCTATCGTGATGACATTGGATCCCTTGTCCAGAAGAATGTCTTTTATTTTCATTTTATAGTCCCATCCGGTGTCAATAAGTCGTTACAAAACACCACTGACGCGATTTACTTACTCGAGCCACAGTAGAATTGCTAATCACCCAAACCATGCTATGCTCAAAATGAATATGAAAAATTGATTTAAGTCAGTTACTTGCGTTTTACCGTGTGTCAGCACTGTTGCCAGGATGGATTTCTTACATATCCAGCCTGTGATCAGCAATATACAGAACCTTAAATTCTGACGTTGAATTGCTATTGAGCGATGGGAAATAGCAGAGTCAATATTCCCCTAAATGCTGATAACTGGTGACCAGTTTTTTCACAGGTGCCGCTGATTCCCTGTAACTTACGATGGCTACATCAAGGGGAACGTGAGCGAATAACTCCAGAGCACGAATGATTGCGGCGAAGATCCAGTCTTCGTCATTACCAAATACCCCCCCACCCAGAAGAGTCAAATAGACCCTGTTGTTGCCGGTTTTAGCAAAATTCAATATAGCGGCCCACAGTGTTGCCTCGTAAGAAGCCTTGAGTATCAATTGAGCGAACTCTGCCCACGAATTGCTTGAGTGTTGTGAGTAAGCAACCGGCAGGGCAGAAGCATAGACCTGGGTCACAAGGTGCTTGCAGTCATACAGTGTGACCTGGGTATCCCATTGAATACCGATGCGTAACTTCTTTCGTAAGGCATCGCGCTCATGCTTTGACATGGCTTTAAGTTTTGAGGAAATCTCACTTAGTCCCGATGCCGTGGCCATGGCGTAGCCGTTTTGCATCGCCCATAAGCGACTGTTGCTATTACCAAGGGTATTTCCTATGTCCCGAAGGCAATCTATTTGATTGTCGTTGGTTTGCCCGGTCCGTCCATTCACCTTTGCCAGGTAACAACGGTAAATGGTGCCCCCGCCGGCGGCTATTGCACAGGCAGGACCCTGGGTAAGATCATTCTCATAATGAGCGACTCCCATTTCCGGGGTTACATGCTGTGAAGGCATCTCAAGCAGGTTGAACTGGGAAGCCACCTGAAATAATGCGCCGGCATTGTCGGGATCTGTGTGCAGTGTTTTTGCATCGGCGATGACTTCCCGGATCTTGATATGCCCCGCCGGCACTTCATTCACCGGCACCGCTGATCGGAGTTCAGCCAGGGATGGCGTCTGGAGTTGGCCGCAGACGATGGTTGAGCCATTGACCCTGGAAGTAAAGCTGTCGCCGTTTAGCTTGAGATTAGCACGAACCTGCCCTGGTGATTTCTCGCTAAAGCCTGTCAGGTCTTCAAACCACATGATTGTCCGTAAGTTATCAAAGGAAGCGAGACCAGAGCGGTCGTGTGATCAGCATCGACAAAAACATGGCTGCGGGGCCCCACTTCTTTTTGCTCCACAGGAACGTGAACTGCGCCTTGATAAAAGGTGTACTCAAAAACGCATCGGCCAGTGCCTGTGATTCGCTGGCATTAACGGCTTTGAGTTCGTCTAGTATACTGCCGCCACGGAAAGTCCGGGTGGCTTGCGAGTCTATCCAGTCCCGGGCAATCTTTTGGGCCTCTTCGAGTAGTGTGTCATGCGGAGCAAGCCACTGGATCAAACCCGCCTCGAGGGCCTCTTCAGCGGTAGGCTTCCAACCTTCACTTCCAAGCATTCTGTTGGCATTCACCTCGCCCATGAGACGTGCAAAATGAATGCTGGAACAACCCTCCGGGGTGACACCCAGTGCCGCAAAAGGTGTTGAGAACGTCGCTTTCTCCGATGCGATAATGCCATTACAAAGTGTTGCAGATGTCACGCTGGCGCCAATGGCAGGGCCGTTAACAGCAATAAGTATGGGTTTCGGGAAGTCCAGGAACATATCAAATAGTGCCCGGTTATGTTCAACAATCATGGCGTGTAGTTTACGTGGATGACCGAGGCGAAGCGTGGCTGCCAGGTTAACACCTGCACAGAAATAGGGATCGGCACCGGTTAAAACCAACACCCGGGTTTCGGCATCCCCGGCAGCAATCAGGAAGGCCTCTTTAAGCGCATCCATCATCTGCATGGTCCAACCGTTGAGCCGTGCAGGTGTGTTCATTGTGAGGGTTGTTACCCCGTCACTATTATCTTTGAGAAGAGGACTCGTTGCCGGGGAGGTCTTTTTTGTTTTCTCGGTCATGGTTCCCGTTTCTCTGTCCGGCTATTGAGGCTTCCAGTGTCCAGGAAACCGGGGTCAGGGCAGACTGAAACGGAATCTTGAAAACTCACATTGATGGAGGAATTTTTCCAGCGTAGCAGTGTTCGTGATTAACCTGGCAACGATGACAGCGTTTGGCTGTCGGATAGGCCTGCAGACGATCAAAAGAAATGCCCAGCTTGCA
>Ga0224504_10000799_pt1 | contig 14177 bp, 16 predicted proteins | sample SF_Oct11_sed_USG_3_FD_170160 | JGI IMG/M metagenome (GOLD analysis project Ga0224504, IMG submission 170160) | Sediment microbial communities from San Francisco Bay, California, United States - SF_Oct11_sed_USGS_24 | ecosystem: Environmental > Aquatic > Marine > Sediment | place: USA... | reverse complement strand
GGATGCCAGGAAGGATAAGGGTTAGGAGGGCTGTGAATATCGCAACGCTTCTCCTCGGCCAATCGGGGCACAACATCCTGCTCATACCCAGTATGGCCTGTGCGACTACGGCAACGGCTGCGACTTTCAAGCCGTGCAGCCAACCTGTTTGAACCACAGATTCATCGAGTGCGGCGATTCCATAAGCAAAAAGAATCAAGGCGATGGCTGAGGGCAGGGTGAACCCAACCCAAGCGGCGATGCCACCACGCAGGCCCGCCTGGGTGATGCCGATGCCAATGCCGATCTGACTGCTGGCTGGTCCGGGAAGAAATTGACAGAGGGAAACAAGATCGGCGTAGGCTGCATCCTGCATGACGCATCTTCTTTCGACGAATTCATTACGGAAATATCCAAGATGAGCAACCGGTCCGCCGAAAGACGTCAGGCCAAGCTTCAGAAAGGCTAAGAAAACTTGCGTGACTGTAAGCTTCTGCATGTCTCAATTTTACCTGTTGCGTATGCTTTACTTCGTGTCTTTATCTTGGTGTTGCAATACGCTGATGAGTTTTTCAAAAAAAGCCCTGCCAGCAGGGGGGGGCGGCAGGGCGAAGTCTCCGCGCCTAAAAAAGGAGGGACCTACAAAAGGCAGCAGAGTGATGATTCTTTATTCATAACACCTGTCAGGGAAATGTCCATAGGGCAGAGGCGTAAATATTTTCCTTAGTTAATATTTAATCATAAGAGTGGGTCTAATTCCCCGTAGCTTGCTGCGTGATTTCACAAAGGTTGGAGGCTATTGATACCTCGCAGCAAGCTACGAGGTAGTTCATTGGATAACTAGTAACCTCGAAATATGTGTTCAATAAAAAATTGGGTCTTATCCCACGAAGCTTGCTTCGTTAAGAGAGTCAACATCTTTACCACCCGCTCGCTTCTCTCACTCGGGTCACAGAGGACTCAGAGAAAGCATAGAGAGTCTTTGTTTGTTTCCGTGCTCTCTGTGTGACTCTGTGGTGAAAGATGTTGGGTGGCCTAGTTTTTTTGTTCACTGATATCTCTGACCTAACTGCGAGGCATTTGTTTCGCATTATTAGCTTCAGAATGGCTTGATTCTCCCGTCAGGTCTTCAGCTTTGAAATAATGTCGACTTCGCTATGCAATGTCTTGTGTACAGGACAACGTTCGGCGATTTCAAGCAGGCGTTGTCGCTGTTCGTCATTGAGTTCACCCAATAGTTCTATCTCACGTTCCACGCGATCGATTTTACCCTCCGAACTTTCACAGTGGTCGCAGTCCTCCGCGTGAACTTTCTCATGTGTCATACGGACCACAGCTTTTTCTAATGGCAGGTTTTTTCTTCGAGCATACATTTGCAAAGTCATGCTGGTGCAAGCGCCAAGTCCTGCCAACAAATAATCGTAAGGCGTTGGCCCGCGATCTGTGCCGCCATATTTGACAGGCTCATCCGCAATCATGGCATGACCGTTTGCAAATACTTCTGTAAAAAAATCTTCGTTTCCCGTGCTCGTAGTCACCCGGTTATCAACGTTGATTTTTTCATTTTCTTCCTGCACCGGGGTGTCAATATATCGATGGCTCCATGCCGCTATCATCTTGCCGACATATAAAGAATCCTCCTCTTTCAGAAGGAGATGATCGGCATCATCGAGGCTGATAAAACTTTTGGGGTGCTTTGCCGCTTTGTAGATGTTCGCGGCATTTTCTATACTGACCGTTGTGTCCCTTGCTGAGTGCATCACCATCAATGCGGTTTTAAGCGATTTGATGTGCGTGTCGAGCTTCTGCATTTCAAGGTCTTCCAAAAATTGTCTTTTGATGGTGAATTTTCGACCGGCAAGAATAACTTCTGCAGAACCGTGCTCTTTAATCTGCTGTCGCATATTTTCAAAATGATGGGCGACATGTCCGGGGTCATGTGGGGCGGCGATCGTGACAACTGCACGCAACGAAGGGATTTTCTCTGCCGCTTGAATGACTGCTGCTCCTCCGAGAGAATGGCCGATGATAATTTGTGGCGGCTGAAACTCTCTGGCCAGGTATTCTGAAGCTAAAATCAGGTCTGCAACGTTGGTTGAGAAATTGGTGTCAGCAAAGGTTCCTTCGCTTTGCCCAAGGCCCGTGAAATCGAATCGCAGTACGGCAATCTTTTCGCGATTGAGCGCTGCCGCAATATTGACGGCTGCTTTGATGCTTTTAGTACAGGTAAAGCAATGGGCAAACAGGGCGTAACTAATGGGTGATTCGTCTTCGGGGAGGTCAAGTGTGGCCGCGAGTCTCTCGCCACGATGGTTTGAAAAATAAATATTCTTTGAATTCATGAGAAGCCTCCTGGTTCTTTAGGAATCCTCAGCTAGTAGATGCAACCAAATGATATGGTCATGTTTAGACATATTACCATTATGCTTAATTATGCTGCCTATAATTTAGGGGTTGTAAAAATTATGTGTAAAAGGGAGGTTGGTGACTGGTTCAACGTGCCGGCTTTCTCTTGTGCTGGTAGTGAAAACCTTGTCGTGTTAAATTACCATGCATTTTTATCCTATGGAGATGTCGTTCACTTACCATGCAGTTATTGAGAGCTCTTCTACTCCTGATTGTCCCCGGGGCACTATTTTCTGCAGCCGTTTATCTGCAGCTTAAGGCCTCTGTTCCATCCGCATGGCTCCCTCCGCTTAAGATGTTTCCTTACCTGGCAGTGGTTGCCGGGCTTTTCCTTGGTTGGCGTTTTAACCGCACCCGTGTGCTCTGGGCGATTGCACTCCTGATTCTCGTTGAGCGCGCTTTAGCTCTGACAGTTCCTTTTGCGCGCGAGTACGTTCTTCTGGTTGCTCCGGTTCTGGTGCCGTTGAACCTGGCGCTCTTTAGCTGGTGGTCGGAGCGTGGCCTGTTTACAATACATGGCCTGCTGCGGTTGGTTATCCTTTTGCTGCAACTCGGTTGCGTTTTGTGGCTATATTTCACGCAGGCAGAAGAGGTGATGGCCTGGTTGGGCCTTCATCTCATTGAGAGTTCTTTTCTTAACCAGCTTCCTCTCTCTCAGGTATCTCTTTTTATTGCCCTGTTTAGTCTCCTCGCGTTACTGGTTCGCTTCTGCAAGAAAATCGAGGCCCTCGAATCCAGTTTCTGCTGGGCTCTAGCTGCGACTATTGCCGGTTTCTGTTGGCCGCAGGATTTTGCTTTCTGGGGGGGCGTTGCGATCTTCCTGCTGACGGTTGCCTTGATCGAGAGCAGCTTCAAGATGGCCTTCAACGATGAATTGACCGGCCTCCCTGCGCGTCGGGCGATGAACGAGTTCCTGCTCAAGGTGGGGCGTCGCTATACCCTGGCCATGGTCGATGTGGACCACTTCAAGAAGGTGAATGATAACCATGGTCATGACGTGGGTGATCAGGTCCTGCGGATGGTAGCGACCTGCCTGCGGCGGGTCTCCGGAGGCGGAAGGGCGTATCGTTATGGTGGCGAGGAGTTTGCTGTGATCTTCCCGAACAAGGATCTGGAGCGTGCCTTGCCGCACCTCGAAGAAATGCGTGAGACAATCTCCAGGGCTGGTTTTGTGTTGAGAGGCCGTAAAAGACCAAAACAGAAACCTGAAGACCAAAAGAGTAAAGATTCAGGAAAAGGCAAGTTGCAGGTGACCGTGAGTATTGGAGTGGCGACACGTGATGATAAAAACACGACTCCCGAGCAGCTGATCAAGGCCGCTGATCAGGCTCTCTATAAAGCCAAAAAAGGTGGTCGTAACCAGGTTTGTAAGGCGTGACCAATAGATGACTTGACAAGTTATCTATTGGCGCTAAAATTATTTCCAGGTCATCGAGAAAGCCAAACCAGTCAGTAAGACAGGGGCGGAAAGCCACGGGTCTTCTCTTCAATCACTTAATAAAGATAGCCGAGCTACCGAAAGACAAATACTTTTGGTGAGTTCGGCTTTTTTGTTGGCAATCTCGATAGGACTCAGAGTTCGATTGCGCAAAACAAAGGCTTGTCACAGTTACTAAGGAGATCCGTTATGAGCACTAGAAACTACAACATAACCCAGCTAATTACATGTTTGTTTTTTACGGTCGTTTTCGCCACGACCTTGTCGACATCCGCCTTAGCGGGGGGGTACGACAACGCGTTGAAGGGCGTCAAGAACTACGACGCGGTTTTCGAAGTGAGCCAGGGAAACCCCAAGATTGCCAATCTCGTTTTTTGGGCCGTGAAAAATGCCTACGAGGCGGATGAAGTCAAGGCACTTTCCGGAACACCTAATGTTGTCATCGTCTTTCATGGGCCCGTGGTGAAGCTGCTTTCATCTGATCGGTCACCCTTCAACAGCGCCGAGTGGGCCGAGGTGGAAAAATTCCAGGCAACACTCCGGCAGATGAAGGAAGATGGCGTAACCTTGGAGGTCTGCCTTTATGCGGCCAAGGTTTTGGGTGTAGAAAAGGCCATGATCATGCCGGAGATTGATCGCGTGGATAACGGTTTCGTTTCAGTGGTCGGTTACCAGATGCAGGATTATGCCGTGGTCCGCATCCCTTAAGTCATTCCATTAAGACATCCCTTTTTTTGACCTCAACATATTGCCGAGTATACTTAGCTGTGTCGTGGTATGTGCAGGTTCGTGAGTATTTATAGATAGAGCGATTTTTTGGGAAAAGGACTGTGGTTGTAAATACTTGACCACAAGATTACCCAGCGCTGGAGCAGACTTTCATGGAATTAGATCTATTCGACCTTGCACATAAGAATGTCACATTGCTGTTATTCTTGGTTATTGGCATCGGCTACCTGATTGGCAATCTAAAAATTGGTGGCATTTCCGCTGGTAATACTACTGGAGTCCTTCTCGCCGGCATGTTGTTTGGTCACTTTGGTTTTCCTGATGTCTCGGGCGCTGCGACATTTGGTTTCTCACTATTTATCTTTTCGGTCGGTTTGCAGGCCGGCCCGCGTTTTTTCAGCGCTTTCCTTCAGGACGGCCCGAAATACATCGCTCTTTCGGTTTTTGTTGCCGTTTTTAGCGTTGCCCTCGCATTGTCTTTTTCGAGTTGGCTCAACTTCGATTATGGCATGACTGCCGGTATGTTGGCCGGCAGTCTCACTAGTACACCAACTCTTGCCGGTGCTCAGGATGCTATCGTTAGTGGCCTGGTTCATCTCCCGGAAGGAATGACTGCAGAAACAGCAGCCAGCAATATCAGTATCGCCTATGCCATTACCTATATCTTCGGCACGGTAGGAATGATTGTTTTCATTCGCTATTTTCCGCAGTTGATCAGACTTGACCTCCCCCAATCGGCCAAAGATCTTGCTAAGGAGAGAGGGTTGGCTTCTGGCAACGGCAGGAAAAAAAGCCGCATGGACAAACTTCCGATTATCCGTGCTTACCAAGCCAAGAACAGCGCTGTAGGTAAAACCCTTGCCCAGTTAAAGCAGGACGTTCTGATCTCCGGGAAAATTTTGCAGATCCGGCGTGGCAAAAAGCTCTTTGAACCGACACCTGACTTTGTCGTCGAGGAAGGGGATGTCGCATCCATTATTGCCAGTTTGGAAGATCATCAGAGGCTCCAGAATGAGCGCAAACATCGCGAGGTTCTTGATGCCGAACTTCTTGACTACAACATTAAAACTTACGAGCTGGTTGCCATTAATCCAGCCGTAGTCGGTAAGCCTTTCGGACAGTTGGAGATCACTGATCGCTATGGCTGCTTCATTTCTGGAATAACCAGGGCGGCAATTGATTTGCCTTATGACGACAATCTCCTGATCAATAAGGGAGATCGGCTGCATGTCACCGGCGAAGAGGACCGCATCCGCATTCTGGCTGGCCAGGTTGGCCATATCGATGCTGAGGTCGAAGAGACCGATCTGATGACTTTCTCTTTTGGGATTGTCCTTGGTATTGTCCTCGGGGTGATCCTGGTCAAGGTTGGTAACCTGTCAATTGGCTTAGGTGGTGCGGGAGGCTTGTTACTGGCCGGAATATTGATTGGTTATTTACGATCTGTCCATCCAACATTTGGCCGACTCCCTGCTGCGGCGCGTTACCTGTTGATGGAGCTGGGCTTGATGATGTTCATGGCCAGTGTTGGACTTAAAGCTGGAGGAGGAATGGAAGATGCTTTAACATCCGTTGGACCGAGCCTATTCCTCTGTGGTGTGGTTCTAACCTTGTCACCGGTCATGGCCGGCTACCTGTTTGGCCGCAAGGTTCTAAAAATGAATCCGGCCCTCCTGCTTGGCAGCATCACTGGAGCTATGACAAGTACTCCATCTCTCAGCGTTGTCAACGAGGCCGCCAAAAGTCAGCTCCCGGGTCTCGGTTACGCCGGAACCTATACGTTTGCCAACGTGTTGCTGACGTTTGCGGGAACTTTTTTGATGACCCTTTAAAATCGTCTTTTTTAATGGCCTAATTCCAGGTGTTTAGCGAAAACCACGAGATTATTCAATGGTCCATCTAATACAAAGAGCTCTTAAGGAGGCAGAAATCACCATGAGATGTATTCTTTTCATTGCTTTAATCATTACTTCTTTCTCTAATCCTCTCTCCGCGCATGAATTAACTGGAACTCTCCAACAAATTGAAAAATCCAGGGAAATAAGAATTGGGTATCGACAGACGATGCCGCCCATGTCTTTTCTCGGCAAGGACGGCTTACCCGTCGGTTACTCCATCGACCTCTGTGCTGAAGTTGTCCGCGAGGTAGAAAAGATTCTCGGTGTCGCGGTGAAAAGCCATTACGTGCCGGTGACCGCAGAAGACCGCTTTACTGCCCTGGAAGACAACAAGATTGACCTCTTATGCGGAGCGACGACGAAAACCATTTCCCGTGGAGAGATTGTTGATTTTACCCAACTGACCTTCGTGACGGGCGCGTCCTTCATGGCCTTGAAGGAAACGAAAATCAGGAATAATTTTGAAGGCAAGAAAATAGGTGTCTCCAAAGGCACAACCACTGCGACAGCTTTGGAAAAACTCCTCACCGATGCAGAGGTGAAAGCAGATATTGTCTTCGTCAAATCCAAGGAGGACGCTCTCAAGGCCCTCGATAAAGGTGACATTGATGCCTTTGCTGCTGATCAGGTTGTGCTCATCGGCATGGCCTTGATCTCAGGACATCCAAAAAGTTATTCGATACTGCCCGACCTCTTTTCGTATGAACCTTTAGCCCTGGCTTTAAGAAGAAATGATGCGGATTTCAGACTTGTCGCCGATCGCGTGATTTCAGACCTGTACCGCTCCAAAAAAATCCTGAAAATTTATGATGATTGGTTCGGTCAATTCGCCAAGCAAAGGTCCTCTGCCTTTGATGCCTTGATCCAGCTTAACGCCATACCTGAATAGATTCTCAGAATCCAGGTTCTCTTGTCAGTAAGGCTGGCAGGACTATTTTGCAAAATGAGGTTTTTTCGACGACGATAAAGGTTGGAAGTACAAAGATAACAGAGGTCGTACAAATTCTGGGCCTGATCTGTACTGTTTCTTTACTGGTTGCATGCTCCAGTACCGATATCACCGGTTCCTGGACAAATCCTGATTTCAGGGTGAGGTCAACAAAATCTACCTGGCCGGCATTGCCAGGGACGAGATGAACCGGAGGGTTTTCGAAGACTCTTTCAGTAACCATCTTTTCAGTATGGGTGTGTCAACAGAGTCCAGCTATAGAGATATTTTGAACAGTTCGGAAGTCGACAAACAGACCCTTGCTCAAAAAATGGCAGAAAAGGGTTGTGACTCAGTCCTGTTGACAAGGCTGATCGGTCAACGCAAGGAAACCGTGATCACACATGGCGGATATTCCGGATATGTTCCGGGGCCATACTACGGAGGCCGAGGACGTTACGCCCGCCCTCCCTATTACAAAAGCTGGGGGAGTTATTATGGTCGCAGGCATGATGTCTTTTATACGTCTCCATCAGAAAACGAATTCATTATCCTCACCGTAGAGTCTGTTATGTACGACTTGAGAACCGAATAGTTGATCTGGTCGGCGTAACTTGAAACTGCCATGGAAGGAAGCATTGATGCAATGATGCAGAGTTATGTGGAGCAGGTGGCAAAAGATTTAAAGAAAAAAGTCTTATCTGACCCTTTACTTGGCAACAAAAGCTTAGGCTGGCAAGCAAGGGGCGGATTTACTAATATGGTTTTGAGTTAACTCAGTTCTCAGCCGAATTGAAATGAGACAGGGCTTTCAAGGCCGGATTCGGTGGTGACCAGCCTGAGCTTGTGGCGCTGGATCGGTGCACGGACGGTGTCCTGATCTTAATGGAAGTCATAAAAGGCCAAACAGACACATAATTGAAAGGAGACAACAATGAATATGAAACAGATCGCTATCTATGCTGTTGCGACACTTCTGCTCCTGTCTGGTTCAGCTCTGGCTCAGGAGATGGTCATCTACCCCAGCCAGGGCCAGAGTAATGAACAGATGGAACAGGACAAATTTCAGTGCTACACTTGGTCGAAAAATCAGAGCGGATTTGATCCTATGGCTTTGCCGACAACATCTGAGCCACCGCCAGCCAAAGAAGCTCCAAAGGGTGGCGTTGCAAGCGGAGCTGTGCGTGGGACGCTGCTTGGGGGAGCTGTTGGCGCAATAGCCGGTAATTCGAAGAGTGACACAAGGACGGGACTTAAGGCTGGCGCAGCTACAGGTGCCCTGGTTGGGGGCATGCGCCGCAACGATCAGGTGAGGCAAGAGGAACAGCAACGTAAAAACTGGGAGCAGCAGCAGGTCAACCAGTACGCACAGGGGCGTACCAGTTACAATAGGGCTTATGCGGCATGTATGGAAGGCCGTGGCTATTCTGTTAGATAACCTAAGGAGAGAAATATGATGAAAACCCTCAAGTTGTTTACTTTGATGATCTGTTCATTTTCGCTCCTGGCCTCCTACGCGTTTGCCTCAAGCCTGGATGGTTCTGAACCCCTCTTGTGTTCTATTATCGATGTCGTCGAGTGTAGTTATGATCGTGAGTGCATCAACGGCGAAGCGTCCAGTGTCAACCTGCCTTATTTTGTCAAAGTTGATGTTGCAGATAAAACGATCCGTGTTCCTCAAGCAGAAGATGACTCACGCGTGACAAAGATTCAGATGGTGACTCATATTGATGGCAAGCTTCTTCTGCAGGGGGCGGAACATGGCTTTGAAGGGGAGGACGATGCGGTTGGTTGGACCATGTCGATCGATGAGGATGATGGCCGGATGATTTTCTCGGCATCCAGAGAGAAGGCTGGTTTTATCATTTTTGGGGCATGTACCCAGCCTTGATGCGACGATGTTTATTTAGGGGAGAAATACACGCTCTCACACATGTGTTGCCAGCCCCTTAAAAAAAACGGCCACCGGGATTTCCCGGTGGCCGTTTGTAACTCAAAGCTTTAAAAATATTATCTGACGCTGTCTTCAGGATAGGCACCGATCTTGTGGATAGAGATGTCGGAGCCATTGAACTCCTGCTCTTCATCAAGACGAAAGCCGAAGACTTTCATAATGACGCCATAGACGACAACGCCTGTGACCAGCGCATATGCGATGGCTAGCAGACTTCCGGCCAGCTGCGACATGAAAGAGACCCCACCGAGGCCGCCGAGGCTTGTGTAGCCAAAGATGCCGGCAGCGACTCCGCCCCAAGTGCCGACGATGCCATGCAACGGCCAGACGCCCAGGACATCATCAATTTTAAGTTTTTCCTGTTCCCAGACGAAACCGTAGACAAAAATCAGGGCAGCAATACCGCCAATCAGGAAAGCTGCGAAAGGGTGGACCAGGTCAGATCCTGCGCAGATGGCGATCAGGCCGGCGAGGGCGCCGTTGTGGGCGAAGCCGGGGTCACACTTGGTGGCGACGACGGCGAAGATGACACCACCGACCATTGCCATCAGCGAGTTGACCGCGACCAGGCCGGAAATGCCGTTCAGGCTCTGGGCGCTCATAACATTAAAACCGAACCAGCCGATGGCCAGGATCCAGCTGCCTAGTGCGAGAAAAGGAATGTTGCTGACCGGAATCGCATGACTCTTGCCGCGAACCCAGCGACCCATCCGGGGGCCAAGCAGCAGGACGGCAGGGAGAGCCAGCCAACCGCCCATGGAATGCACCACAACGCTGCCGGCAAAGTCGTGGAAAGGGGCACCGAAAGTCCCTTCAAACCAGGCTTGCAGGCCGGAGCTGTTTTGACCCCAGATCAACGATTCAAAGAAAGGGTAGGTGAGCCCCGCAAAGACAGCTCCGGCAAGAACCTGGGGCCAGAAACGTGCCCTCTCGGCTATGCCACCGGAGATGATTGCCGGGATGCAGGCTGCGAAACAGAGCAGAAAGAAGAAGCGGACCAGTTCGTAACCCTGGTTGGTGCCGAGCAAGCTCTCTGCTGTCATGAAGAAATGAATACCGTAGGCGATCGGGTAGCCGATCAGGAAGTAGACGACGGTGGAGACAGACCAGTCAGTAAGGATCTTCACCAGAGCATTGGTCTGACTTTTCTTCCGGACAGTACCGACTTCGAGAAATGCAAAGCCAGCATGCATGGCAAAAACCATGACAGCACCGAGCATTAAAAATAGAACATCGCCGGAATTGGTAAGAGCTTGGACTGCTGAATCCATGAAAGAAGACCTCCTCGTCTTGTGCTACCAGCTGCAGACACCATTGTCCAAGCTGTGCTCCACTGCATAATTCAATACCTGTGCCGTTCTTGAATTGAGTAAAAACAGATAGTTATGATTTTTTTTCTAAGCGTGCGATACATTTGTGCCTAATTGGCAGGCAAGAGCGGCCTTTTAAATAGGCAGGTTGAGTTGATTCATGAGGGGGAGGTTGTTTTAAATCTCTTGCGGTCGTTGGCCGAGAGTGGGCAGATGTGATATTTTAGAGGCTATATATTTGGTTTAGTTCGAGGAGAAATTATGACTGCGCAGACAAGAAGGAACTTTGTTGTTAACTTTACCCGGGGGTTCTTTGCGCCCTTTCGCAGTGTCAGAATCTTGCGCAGTAATCCCCGACTGATTCAATATATTCTGATCCCATTCCTGATCAACGCCATCGTCTTCTCGGCAGCGGTCTATCTGGGCCTTGATTTTTTCGGTTCGACGGTTGTGGAGTATATCCCCCAGGGTGAAGCCTGGTACTGGTCTGTCCTTTACTGGTTCCTTTGGGTGGTTGCTGTTTTGTTGACGGCCGTGCTAGTTTTTTTCAGCTTTACGGTGGTCGGCAACCTGCTGGCTTCGCCCTTTAACGACCTGCTTTCGGAACGAACTGAAGAGGTCTTGAGCGGCAATCTCAACGACGAGTCTTTTGCTCTCGGACGCTTCTTTCGAGATGCTCTGAGTACGATCCTGCTGGAAGCAAAAAAGATGTGGATCTTCGTGGTCGTCATGGTTTTGATCCTACCTCTGAACTTGCTCCCTGGTGTGGGCAATACAATCTATACTGTGCTGGCAATCAGCCTGACCCTGTTTTTCCTCAGCTTCGAATATCTGGGCTTTGTGCTGGTGCGTAAACGCCAGTTCTTCCGGGAACAGAAAAGTTACATTTTTTCGCGTAAATTTCTCATGCTCGGGTTCTCCTGCGGGGTGATGGCGATTCTGGCCATTCCCTTTTTCCAGTTGCTCTGCATTCCTCTTGCCGTGATCGGGGTGACCCGGCTCTGGTGTGAGGAGGAAGGCTTGATCAGTTACGATTCTGACCCCTCGCAGATGCTGAGTTCCGAGCAAGGAAACAATTGATGAAAACTCTGATCATAAAAGCCGCATTTGAAGCAGGCAAGCTTCTCATGGACAAATTCGAGAGCGGTCTCCGGGTAGAATTCAAGGGCAAGTATGATCTGGTCACCGAGGCCGATCGGCAGGCAGAAGCCCTTATTATTAAGCTGATACGTGAGCGATATCCCGATCACGATTTCCTCGCCGAGGAGAGTGACTACACCGAGACCGGTTCTGATTATCGCTGGATTATCGATCCTCTCGATGGTACCACCAACTATGCTCACGGTTTTCCATGGTTTGCCGTATCGATTGCCCTGGAAGTTAAAGGCCGCCTCAAACTCGGTGTGGTTTATAACCCTTATGTCGGCGATTTCTATTTTGCAGAGCGCGGCAGTGGTGCGTTCCTTAATGAGCGTCGTCTGAAGGTCTCAACGATCGAAATTCTCGAACATTCTCTGCTGGCAACCGGTTTTTCTTACGATCATAAGAAGTGCAAGGCGAATAATTACGATTACTTTACCCGCTTCCAGAAAGAGGCCCAGGCGTGTCGCCGTCCGGGTGCGGCCAGCCTTGATCTGGCCAGCGTTGCAGCCGGCCGGTTCGATGGTTTTTGGGAGCTGAAGCTTAAACCCTGGGACCTTGCTGCCGGGATTCTGCTGATCGAAGAGGCTGGTGGTTTGGTCAGCAATTTCGATGGACTTCCCATGACTCTCGAATCACAGGAATGCATGGCCAGTAACCGATTGATCCATGGGGAGATGCAGGCGATTCTCCAGAAGGGTTGTCGCCCCTGATGTTCGGTTTATCTTTAATTTGTTACCCGTGCATTTCGGCTATGTTGTGCTTGCGAAAGCTTTTCTCAACTCTTGTGCTTCTTCTGCTTGTCTCCTTCTCTTTCCCTATGTCGAGTTCTGCTTCACCAGATGACCACCTCCAGCAGGTCGTCAAACTCCTGGATGCACAAGATTACCTGCAGGCGATTGAGCTTCTGCGTGATCTACAGGGACGCGTGGCTAATCCAGGGCAACTTGACAAGCTCCTTGCCGTCGCCTACCTGGGACGCGGGCATCAATTGCTGGCCTCTGCCGACTTGACGGCGTCCGGCGAATCGTTTCAGGAAGGACGTCGCTATAATGACGAGGATATTCGTCTCTGGCAGGGCGAGGCGATGGTGCGTTTAAAGCAGGGCCGTTACGGGGAAGCGGTTTCACTCCTTGATCAGGCTGTCGGCGTTAATTCTCAGAACGCAAGCCTTTATCATCTGCTTGGTCAGGCTTATTACGCTGACGGCCGTATGACAGAGGCGGTGGATGCTCTGACGGAGGCGGTTTCGCTCGGTGGCGGCGATGAGGTTGATAAGCTTCTGAACAAAGTGCAGCGTGAGTGGCAGATTGAGCAGGAGATGGGGCAGGAGAGTCGTGGTCATTTCCAACTCTCTTTCGTTGACGGTAAGCAAGTTGCAGAGCTCGCTCCCAGAATTCTGGAGACCCTTGAAGATGCCTATACAGAACTGGGTTCTGAATTGGCTTATTTCCCTGACATCAAGGTGCCGGTTCTGCTCTACCTGAAAAGAGATTTCTCTGCTGTGACAAACTCTCCCGATTGGGCCGGTGGCGTCTATGACGGTAAAATTCGTTTACCGCTCGGCGGGATGCAAAGGATGTCTGATCAACTCGCAGCCGTTCTTTACCATGAGTATATGCACGTGCTTGTGCACTTTATGGCAGGTCGCCGTGCGCCGGTCTGGCTCAACGAGGGCCTTGCGGAAATAGCCGGCCGGAGACTCTATTCGCCGCCCGCACATCATTTGAAAATGGCCATGCAAAGCGATAATCCCCTTGGCTGGGATGCCCTGGCCAAACCTTTCTCCAGTCTCCCTGCTGACAAAGTCCTGCTCGCCTACGAACAATCCTATTCTCTGGTCAGCTTTATGGTCGATCGCTATGGTTGGCACAAGATACCTGAATTGCTCGAAAGTATCGGTAGGCGGAAACCCTGGCAGGATGCTATTGCTGATGTTTATCAGGACTATGGATTGGATTGGCCTGCCATCCTTAAAGAATGGCAGGCCAGTATGTCGTTTTAACTTTTTTACATCCGATGTTTATTTTCTCACGTCGTCTTTAATCGCCTGATTACATCGATCAGACACATCTTTTTCATTCTTTTCAAGACATTCTAGGACTTTCCCTTCACCGACACGAACGCCTTTGCAAACTTTCATGATGTCGTCAGAACATTCGTTGGCAACATATGTCAGGCCGCAACCGCGCGCTCCAATCGTGCGGCGACATCGTAAAGTGCATATTCGCATTGTCCGGAGAGTTTGCCCTGATGTGCATAGAGACAAGCCAGTATGCGTCCTTCTCCCGGTGTGACGTCTTTACAGAACCCTTGTAACTCTTTTTCGCAACTTGTGGCGATAGTCTTTGCCAACCCCGAAGCGAGAGCCGAGCCAGTTGTCGCCGTGAAAAGT
>Ga0224504_10000798_pt1 | contig 14181 bp, 14 predicted proteins | sample SF_Oct11_sed_USG_3_FD_170160 | JGI IMG/M metagenome (GOLD analysis project Ga0224504, IMG submission 170160) | Sediment microbial communities from San Francisco Bay, California, United States - SF_Oct11_sed_USGS_24 | ecosystem: Environmental > Aquatic > Marine > Sediment | place: USA... | reverse complement strand
TCTTACTGCGTCATAAATTTCGTGTGGTTTTGGTTTTGTCTGGGATCACTTGGAGACAGCATGGACATCGGTGCAGTTTCCTTGCCAGCGCCACGGCGATGATCCGGTGCAGCGTGGCGATGGATGTCGGGATGTGCCGCTCGGGTCGGATCGGCGGCGCCGCGGGGTCGGAAGCCTTCGGGTAAGGCAGGTTCTTGGAGGAGGGGGCGGTTGCACGGTCCTGAGGGGGGAATCGCGATCCGCTCCTTGAGGAGGAATCCGTAGGCCGCGATGCACAGCGCCGCGTGGTGGTGGAAGCCGCGCCAGCCGCGGCCCTCGTAGTGGCCGAGCCCGAGTTCCTGCTTGAGCTCGCGGTAGTCGCGCTCGATCCGCCAGCGGAGCTTCGCGAGATGGACCAGGCGCTCGATAGAGGTGTCCTCGGGCAGATTGGCGAGCCAGTACTTGGTCGGCTCGGTCTCGCCCTCGGGCCATTCGATCAGCAGCCACTCCCCGGGCCAGGGCTCGCAGCGCCTCCGATCGCGGTGGGCCGGACGCAGGCGCAGGGCGGCAAAGCGCGAGCAGAGCGGGCCGGCCACGCCCTCGCGCCAGGTGATCTTGCGCCAATGGTCCGCACTCAGGCCCTCGGCCAGTGTCTTGGCCGAGACCGGCGCCTGGTCTCGGGGGTGCTGCAGCCGGGTTTGCGGCCGGCCCTGGCCGCGCGACGCAGAGGGCATAAGCGGGCCCGCCCCCGGCGCCCACAGCGTCGTCGTCGATTGGATCCCCGCCACATAGCAAAGCCCGAGATCCGCCACCCCGAGGCGAAAGTCCATCTCGTTGCCGTAGCCCGCATCGCTCACCACGACCCCCTTGGGAATGTCCGGGCAGGCCGCCGCCCAAGCGATCTGATCCAAGGCGATCCGGGTCTTGGTGGCAAAGATCACGTCGTCGGGCACGCCCGCCTTGGCCCGCCGCGCCGCGTCCTTCGCCCAGGCCTTCGCCCAGGCCTTCGGCAGGTATAGCCGCCAGGCAACCGGCAGGCTCGACGCCACGCTCGCAACCGACAGCGACACCGCCACCTGGCAGTTGTCCTGCTTGCCGAGCTGGCCGCAATACTGCCGCGCCACCCCCACCGAATGCTTGCCCTTCTTGGGAAAGCCCGTGTCGTCGACGATCCACGCCTCGACCGGCGCCTGATCCGTCAGCGCCGGCAGAACAGCGCTCCGCACCGCCGACAACAGCGACCCCGCGGACCATGGCGACTGGCCGACGAAATGCAGCAGCGACTGGTGTTCGGCGCTCACCGAGCCGGGCGAAAGTCGCGCCGCCATCGGCTCCACGCTCTTGCGCTCGCCCGGCAGCAGAAGCCCCGCGCAGTAATGCCGGAAAGGCTCGTCGCGGTCCTTGTGCCCCAGCGCGCCCGCCAAGCCCTCGATATAGTCCTCAAAACGCCCCGCTCGCGCCGCGTCATCCCAAGAAAGATCCATCGCGCACCTCCAAATCCAGCGTGAATCTTCCTTCATAACACAAAATGTGGTAGATCTACTGCGTTCATTCATCAGATTTGTGACTCAGTAAGACTAGGCCCAAAGCCAAAATGCGGCTTTCTCATCCATCGGACATCGCGATAGGATCCGGAATCAGGCATGCGTTTGTCGCACAGCGGGCCGGAGGCCGCCGCGAGCATGGAATATTCCCACCAAGATCGTCGAGTAGATTACATCGAGTTCAATGTCGCCGACATCGCCCGATCGAAGGCCTTCTACGGAATGGCGTTCGCCTGGACCTTCACCGACTATGGACCGGACTACTGCGAGTTCTCGGACGGTCGTATGAAGGGCGGGTTCGATGCGACCGGGCCCGTGCGGCCGGGCGGACCCTTGGTGGTTCTCTACGGCTCCGACCTGGCGGAGATCTCGGGCCGAATCGAAGCCGCCGGAGGCAAGATCGTCAAACCGATCTTCGAGTTTCCCGGCGGCCGCCGCTTCCATTTCACGGACCCCGACGGCTACGAACTCGCCGTCTGGAGCGAAACCTAGAAGAGCTTCGAGTCCGCCTTCGGATCGCTTTCCCCGTTCATGCCTCGACCGATGATGGTCCGCTGCCTGGGGTAAAGCCGAAGGAGCCGCCCAATAAGCGGAGGCCGAGGCATGGACTTGGGGTGATTGAGGTAGAGCAGACCACCTGGGCCGGGGGGAGGAAGGGCAAGAGCTGGCCAATGAGGAGACAAAAGGCTATTCGCCGTCGAGGAACCAATATCGAGTTTGTTAATCTCCGGAGTTGTATGACAATCATGAGGCAGATCTCAATTATGCGAAACGTGGTGATGATCTCCGCTCGAATTCCCCTGCTCTTCCTGGCCTGCATGGCATTGGTCGCCGGTTGCGCGGAGAGCCGAAAACTGATGCCGACACCGAGCCTCTACGCCGACGAGACGGCGCCGTTGTTCGGTGACCTGGCACCCGAGTTAACCAGCACGCAAGTCGAGCTTATTTACGTGACTGACCGAGCGCCGGAGACGGACGAGGAGGGCAATCTCCACTATGGCTTCAATCGTTCGAAATCCTTGGCGGTCGGAACGACGGTCGTTGATCTGGGTCAGAATGCCACCTGGGAGGAGCTCGTCGCCGCCAGCATAGCCCTGAGGCGGTTCGGAGAGTTCGAACTGCGTATGGTCTCGACGACCGAGCTGGCACGCCTGCCCCCCACGCCGATGCCGGTCCAAGTGATCGACGGTCAGGCAGTGGACCACCCCGATGCCGTCGCGGCGCATGAGGCGAGCATCGCCCATTTGAGGGCAGAAGTCGTGCGGCGTTTGGCGCTGACTCCCCGCAAGGACGTGTTCCTTTACGTGCATGGCTACCACAACACCTTCGCGGACGCCGCCTTTGCTCTGGCCGAGCTATGGCATTTCTTCGGCCGCGAAGGACTGCCGATCGTCTACACCTGGCCAGCGGGGTATCCCGGTTTCTTCGGCTACACCTACGACCGCGAATCCAGCGAGTTCACGGTCTTCCACCTCAAGCAAGTCATCAAGTGGCTGTCCGAGCAGCCCGAGATCGAGAACATTCATCTGATCGCGCACAGCCGCGGCACCGATGTCGCTTTGTCCGCCTTTCGCGAACTCGTCATTTGGGCTCGAGGCGCAGGCGCCAGCGCGCGAGAACGATTGAAGGTCGCGAACCTTGTTATCGCGGCGCCAGATCTCGATCTGCAAGTCATCAGTCAACGGATTGGCGCCGAACGCTTGGTACTCGAAGTCGACCAGGCGACACTCTATTCGTCGCCAAACGACCGGGCCATCGGTATAGCCGAGACCCTCTTTGCCAGCCCCCGCGGGCGTTTGGGGACCTTGGATATCAGTGAGCTCACCAAGGACGAGAGCGCAAGGATGGAGGCCAACGCAGCCCGTGTAACGGTTGTCAATTTCGAAGGCGAGTCGACCGGCTACGGACATGATTATTTTCGCACCAACCCCGCGGTTAGCTCCGATCTCGTATTGATGCTGCGATACGGCTTCAAGCCGGGGGAAGCCGGACGCCCTCTGGAACATGTAGGGCTTAATTTCTGGAGAGTTCCGCCCGGGTATCCCGCCGGCGCGAAGATTGAGTGAGACCGTCGGATCGGCAAACGCCGAATGTCGATTGAGTCAGCCTCAACTCCCAATTAGCAGCAGGGGGCGAGCTTAATCACCTTCGATGACCTCTCAGGGTCACGCACCGTCCCGGGAAGGGGTTGCGGCAGGGGCCGGTGCTGGGGGGACAAGAGACATCCGCCGCGACACTGCGGCCGTTTCGATCCCGAGTAAGAGGCTCAAGCCCGCGACCCGGCTCACCCTCCCTTCAGCCAGCCCTTCAGCCGCTCCGCAGCCTCGGCCATGGCCGCTTCCGGGCCGGCGAAGGAGAAGCGCAGGAAGCGGTGGCCGCGCGCCGGGTCGAAGTCGACCCCCGGCGTGGTCGCGACGCCGGTCTCGGCCAGCATGCGCCGGCAGAAGGCCTCGCTGTCGTTAGTCAGCTCGGCGACGTCGGCATAGAGGTAGAAGGCGCCGTCGGCCGGGGCCAGGCGGTCGAAGCCGGCCTTCGGCAGCTCGGCCAGCAGCAGCGCGCGGTTGCGCGCGTAGGCGGCGACGTAGGCGTCGAGCTCGGCCCGGCATCCGAGCGCCGCCACGCCGGCCAGCTGCGAGAGGGTCGGCGCCGAGATGAAGAGGTTCTGGCCTAGGCACTCGGCCGGCCGCTTCAGCGCCTCGGGCACCACCATCCAGCCGAGGCGCCAGCCGGTCATCGAGTAGTACTTGGAAAAGCTGTTGATGACGATCGCGTCGCCGCTCAGCTCGACCGCCGAGACCGCCTCCCTGCCGTAGCCGATGCCGTGGTAGATCTCGTCCGAAACGAGCCGTATGCCGCCGGCCGCGCAGTGGTCGACCAGCGCCTGCAGCTCGGCGCGGTCGAGCATGGTGCCGGTCGGGTTCGAGGGCGAGGCGACGATCAGGCCGTCGAGCCGCCCGGCTACGCGCTCCAGCAGCTCCGGCGTCGGCTGAAATCTGTGCTCGGCCTCGGTCTCGAGCAGCACCGGCTCGACGCCGAGCGCCGCCAGGATGTTCCGGTAGGCCGGATAGCCGGGCGCCGCCAAGGCGACCCGGTCGCCGGCCTCGAAGGCCGCCAGGAAGGCCAGCAGGAACCCGCCCGAGGAGCCGGTCGTGACGACGATCCGGTCCGGGTCCAGCTCGACGCCGTACTGCTCCCGGTAGTGGCCGGCGATGCCCCGGCGCAGCGGCGGGATGCCGAGCGCGTCGGTATAGCCGATGCGATCGCCGTCCAGGGCCCTGCGGGCCGCCTCGAGCACCGGCGCCGGCGCCGGCGTGCCCGGCTGGCCGACCTCGAGGTGCAGCACCGCCTCGCCCGCCGCCTCGCGCTCGTTGGCGGCGCGCATCACGTCCATGACGATGAACGGCGGGATCGTGCCCCGGCTCGCAGTCTTCAATGCCATCGTTCCATGGTCCTTTCCCGGCCCCAGCCGCTCGAGGGTGCTATTGGACCAGCGCGCCCAGGCCCCAGCCCCGCGGGTCGCTGTTTGCCGCGCAACCGTATTTGATGTCGCGCAGGCCTTCCACGCAGTAGAAACCGCCCACCCGGCTGAGCGCTTCGGCCTCGGCCATCCCGTGCCCTCGCGCGCGCAGGGCGTCGAGCTCCGTCGGCGGCACCCCCGCCTCGTAGAGCACCAGGTCCGGCGCACCGCCATGATGCAAGCGCGGCGCCGCGATCACCTCCTCGAGAGGCTGGTCCAGGGCCAGCACCCCCAGCAGCGCCGCGACCAGCGCCGTCGGCGCCGCCGCGCCGCCGGATGCCGCCAGGGCCAAGTGGGCGTCGCCGTTCGGCTCGTTGCCCAGAATGGCGACGCTGGGCGACAGGGTCCCGTCGTTCCCGCCAAGCGGCGGGGCGGCCAGCAGGACCCCGGTATCCGGCGCGATGCGCCCCGCCCCGAACAGGCCGTTCATGGTCAGGCTGCAGGCCACGGCGTTGCCCCAGCGGTCGCCGACGGCGAAGCCGGCCCCGTCCGGGTCTTCCGGCCGGGATTCCGGCGCCGGCGACAGCCGGAAGGCCGCAGTGTGGCGCCCGGCGTTGTAATCCGCCATGAGGCGCGCCAGGCGGTCCTCGGCGAGCAGGTCCGGCGCGGGTTCCCGGCTCTGTCCGCCAGGGGCGAGCCAGGAGGCGCGGTCGGCGAAGGCCCGCATGGCGGCCTCGACGAAGAGGTGGGGGCGCTCGTCGGGCGGCGCGGAATCGTAGTCCCGGACCTCGGTCAACAATTGCCACAACACCGCCGCGAGCAGACCGTCGGCCGCCGGAGGCACCGAGAAATACAGCGTCTCCGTGCCGAAGCGAAGCTGCGCGGGCGCCTGGAAGCGGGCCAAGGCGCCGCGCAGCTCCATGGGCGAGAGGCGTTGGCCCGCGGCGCTCGCGGCCTCGGCGAAACGGCGCGTGAAGGGGCCGACATGCATATATCCGGCCCCCTGGAGACGGATGCCGGCCAGGACCGAGGACAGGTCGGGCTGTAACACGCGGTCGCCTTCGCCGGGAAGCCGCCCCGTCCCGGACCTGAAGATTCGCGACAGCTCGCGGTCGGACCGGATCGTCGCGGCCGCGCGCACCAGATCCCGCGCCAGCGCCCGGCTGACCGAGTGACCGAAGCGGGCCAGGTTCTCGGCCGGGGCCACAAGCGGCTCCCATCGAATCAGCCCGTAGCGGGCATGGAGCGCGGCCATGGCCCGCACCCCGCGCGGTACCACCCCGCCGGAAGGCCCGGCTTGCGGCAGGAACTCGATCACCTCGGCGGCTTTGTCGCCATGGTCGAAAACCAGGCAGACGCCGCCTCCGGCCAAGCCGGCCCGCGACGGCAGGGTCACCGCCATGGCGAAATACATGGCCACGGCGGCGTCCCCGGCGTTGCCGCCGTTGCCCAGCACGTCGCGGCCGATCAGCGCGGCATGAGGCTCGTCGGCCGCGAGCACGCCGGCGAAGCCTTCGACCGGCCCTATCTTCAGTGTTTCGTCATCCCCGGAACCGCAGGCCCCGACCCACAATGCCAAGCCTGCCAATGCCAGCAGCCGCGCACCCGACTTTCGTTGATTTGCCCCCATTCGATAGCTACCTTGAAAGCTCAATGATCGAGATCAGACCCTTGCGCACTCGCCTAGTCCCCATGTTGGCCGCGCTGCTCCTGGCCCTGTCCCTGCTCGCGCCCGCCCTGGCGCGGGCGCAGGGCCAGAAGATCATCCGCGACGCCGAGATCGAAGGTATCATCCGGGGGTACGCCACACCACTGTTCCAAGCGGCTGGATTGACCCCGCAAGCCATCGATGTCTACCTGATCCAGGACCGCAGCCTCAATGCATTCGTGGCCGGCGGGCAGAACATGTTCATTCACACCGGTCTGCTGATGCGCGCCGACGACCCGCTCGAGGTGATCGGGGTGATCGCGCATGAGACGGGCCATATCACCGGGGGCCACATCGCCGCGCGCATCGGCCAGATGGAGAAGGCCCAGACGACGGCCTTGGTCAGCTACCTTCTGGGGATCGGCGCGGCGCTGGCGACCGGGCGCCCGGAAGCCGCCGTCGCGGTCATCTCGGGCGGACAGGACATAGCGCTCAAGGGTTTGCTGTCCTATACCCGCAGCCAGGAACAGTCCGCCGACCAGACGGCGGTCCGCCTGCTCGACGCCACCGGCCAGTCGCCGCGCGGGCTGCTGGAATTCATGGACATCCTGGGCGATCAGGAGGTCCTGCTGGCCAGCAGCCAGGATCCTTACCTGCGCACCCACCCCCTGACCCAGGACCGCATCCTGTTCCTGGAGGAAGCGGTCGCCAGATCGCCCAATGCGGACGCGCCGCCGGCGCCCGGGCTGGTCGCCGGGCATGCCCGCGTCAGGGCCAAGTTGTTCGGGTTCCTCGAGTCGCCGGTCCGCGTCTTCCGACTCTATCCGGAGATGGACGACAGCGTTCCGGCGCGCTATGCCCGGGCCATCGCGTACTACCGGCGGCCGGACCTGGACAAGGCCCTGCCGTTGATCGACGGGTTGCTGGCCGAAAGCCCGAACGATCCCTTCTTTCACGAGATGAAAGGCCAGATGCTGTTCGAGAACGGCCGTATAGCCGAGGCGCTGCCCCAATATGAGACTGCTGTCGGGTTTCTTCCCGACGTGCCCCAGCTGCGGCTCGCGCTCGCCCAGGTCCAGATCGAGCTCGACGACCGTAAGCTGGACCGCGACGCGCTGGCCCACTTGGATGAAGTGCTGCGCCGCGAACCCGGGAATGCCTTCGCCTGGCAGCTCTCGGCGACCGCGCACGGCCGCCTGGGAGACAAGGGCATGGCCGCGCTGGCGCTGGCCGAAGCGGCCTTGGCTCGCGGCAGGGCGTCCGAGGCAGGCGCGCAGGCCGCCCGGGCCGTGCACCTGCTGCCCAAGAACTCGCCGGGCTGGCTGCGCGCCCAGGACGTGGCAAACCTGGCCAAGCAGAAGAAGAAGTAACGAATCGATGATTTGCGGCCGGCGGCCGCGCGGTATAGATTGCCCGCGGATCGAGCAGGGTCGTCATCTGGACGGACCCAACCAATGTTATCGGGAGGAAACTGCCAATGACCGGAGCTATCAGGCGGGCGGCCGCACCACTCTCGTTCGCGGCGGCCCTGTTGGTCCTCGGGCCCGCCCTGGGCCAGGAGCAGAGCAAGCCCGCCCAGTTCGATCCGGCTGAGGAAACGGCGATCCGCGAGATCGTGCGGGAGTACCTGGTGACCCATCCGGAGGTCGTGATCGACGCCATCCGGGTCTACCAGCAGCGTGAGAAGGTGGCCGCCGAGGAGCGCAAGCGAGAAACGTTGAAACGCCAACAGGCGGCGATCTTCAATAATCCCCACGATCCCGTCATCGGCAATCCGGACGGCGACGTCGCGGTGGTCGAGTTCTTCGACTATCGCTGCGGCTACTGCCGCTCGGTCGCCAACGGATTGCGCGAGGCGGCGAAGGCCGACGGCCGGGTCCGGGTGGTCATGAAGGAGTTTCCGATCCTGGGGCCGGACTCCCAGTTCGCCGCGCGCGCGGCGCTGGCCTCGGTCAAGCAGGGCCTCTACGAGCCTTTCCATTTCGCGATGATGAACGCCAAGGGCAACCTGGACAAGAAGGCCGTCATGGCGATCGCGACCGAGGTCGGCCTGGAGGTCGAACGCCTGAAGCGGGACATGCAGGCCAGGGAGATCGACGGCCTGCTGCGCCGAAACTTCGAACTGGCCGAGTTGTTGGGGATCACCGGCACGCCGGCCTTCGTCATCGGCGACGAGGTCATCCCCGGCGCGATCGACATGCAGGTCCTGCGGGACAAGGTCGCCCAGGTCCGAAGCAAATCGAGCTAGACGCGGACGTTGCGGGCGGCGGTCCCGCGAAAGTCGGATTGCGCCGCCGTGCGCGCCTGTGTTAACGCTACAGTGCTTTCAACTCGTCGCGGGGCGCGGCTGTGGCAAAGGCGCCATCGGTTCTGATACTCAACGGTCCCAACCTCAACCTGCTGGGCACGCGTGAGCCGGAAATCTACGGCCGGACCACCCTGGCCGAGATCGATGCGCGCTGCCGGGAGCATGCGGACCGCCTCGGCCTGGCCGTCGAGTGCCGGCAGTCGAACAGCGAAGGCGAGCTGGTCGGCTGGATCCAGGGCGCGCGCGAGGCCCACGCCGCCATCGTCATCAACCCCGCCGCCTACAGCCACACCTCGATCGCCCTTCTCGACGCCCTGCAGGCCGTCGGACTGCCGGTGGTCGAGGTTCACCTGTCGAATATTCATAAGCGGGAAACTTTCCGGCAGCATTCTTATGTCTCGAGGGCGGCCGAAGGGGTCATCTGCGGATTCGGCGCCGAGGGATATGCCATGGCCCTGGACGCCCTGGCGCGCCGGCTGGTGAAGGAACAAGAGAGCTGATGCCCAAACTCGAACTCGACGAAGAGCTGGTCCGCAAGCTGTCCGGGCTGCTCGACGAAACGGGACTGACCGAGATCGAATACGAGGGCGGCGGGCACCGCATTCGGGTGGTCCGCGGGGGGACGGTGCTGGCCGCCGCTCCGGCCCCGGCCGCCCCGCCGCAGGTCGCCGCCCCGGCCCCGGCCGACGGGGCCCCGGCCGACGCGGTGCCGGCCAATGCCGTCACCTCGCCCATGGTCGGCACCGCCTATTGCGCCCCGGAACCGGGCGCCCCGGCCTTCGTCTCGGTCGGCGACACGGTCAAGGAAGGCCAAACCCTGCTGATCATCGAGGCCATGAAGGTGATGAACCAGATCCCCAGCCCCAAGGCCGGAAAAGTCTCCCAGATCCTGGTCCAGGACGGTCAGCCGGTGGAGTACGGCGAACCTCTGCTGATCATCGAGTAGCAGCGCCGGCGCGAGATGTTCGAAAAAATCCTCATCGCCAATCGGGGCGAGATCGCGCTCAGGATCCACCGCGCCTGCCGCGAGATGGGCATCGACACGGTCGCGGTGCACTCCACGGCCGATGCCGACGCCATGCACGTCCGCCTCGCCGATGAAAGCGTCTGCATCGGGCCGCCGCCCGGCAAGGACAGTTATCTGAACATCCCGGCACTGCTCTCGGCCGCCGCGATCACCGGGGTCGACGCGATTCACCCGGGGGTCGGCTTTCTGTCGGAGAACGCCAACTTCGCCGACATGGTCCAGGAGCACGGCTTCGTCTTCATCGGGCCGGAGCCGGAGCACATCTCCCTCATGGGCGACAAGGTGGCGGCCAAGCAGGCCGCCGAGTCCCTCGGCCTGCCCGTCGTCCCGGGATCGCACGGCGCGGTCACCACGGACAAGGAGGCGGCCGAGATCGCCGAGCGCATCGGCTATCCGGTGCTGATCAAGGCGGCGGCCGGCGGCGGCGGCCGCGGCATGAAGGTGGCCCGGACCCAGGGCGAGCTGCTCGAGTCCTTGCGCCTCGCGAAGGCCGAGGCCAAGGCCGCCTTCGGCTACGACGTGGTCTATCTCGAGAAGTACCTGGGCCAGCCGCGCCATATCGAGGTCCAAATTCTGGCCGACGCCCATGGTAACGTCGTGCACCTGGGCGAGCGCGACTGCTCCCTGCAGCGCCGCCACCAGAAGCTGCTCGAGGAGGCGCCCTCGCCGGCGCTCAACGCCGACCAGCGCGCCAAGATCGGCGCCCTGGTCAGCAAGTCCATCAGCAAGCTGGGCTATCGCAGCGCGGGCACAATCGAATTCCTTTACGAGAACGGCGAGTTCTACTTCATCGAGATGAACACCCGCCTCCAGGTCGAGCACCCGATCTCGGAGGCGATCACGGGCGTCGACATCGTCCGCGAGCAGATCCGCATCGCGGCGGGCATACCGCTCAGCATGGCCCAGAGCGACATCGTTCCGCAGGGCCACGCCATCGAGTGCCGGATCAACGCCGAGAACCCGGAAACCTTCATGCCCTCGCCGGGGACCGTCACCGACTACCACGCGCCCGGCGGCCTGGGCGTGCGGGTCGATTCCGGCCTCTATGCCGGCTACCGGGTGCCGCCGTACTACGACAGCCTGATCGCCAAGCTAATCGTCCAGGGCCAGACCCGCAACGAGTGCCTGATGCGCCTGCGCCGGGCGCTGGAGGAGTTCGTGATCGAGGGTGTCCACACTACGATCCCGCTGCATCAGAGGCTGATCGCCGAGAACGATTTCATCAACGGCAACTATGACATTCACTGGCTGGAGCACTATATGTCCCGAGAGGACGAGATCTGAAAGCGGAGCCGGGCGTCGATGGAACTGAAGCCTGAGCTGTTGCTGCGGGCCTATGCGGTCGGCATCTTCCCGATGGCCGAGAGCCGCAACGACGAGGAGATCCACTGGATCGACCCGGACTACCGCGGCATCCTGCCGCTCGAGACCTTTCACATTCCCCGCAGCCTGAGGCGGGTCCTGCGCCGCGGCGCCTTCCAGGTGAGCTGCGACACGGCGTTTGGCCAAGTGATCCGCGGCTGCGCCACCCCGGGGCCCGGCCGCCGCGATACCTGGATCAACCCGACCATCGAAAAGCTCTATTGCGACCTGCACGAGATGGGCTTCGCCCACTCGGTCGAGTGCTGGCGCGACGGCGTCCTGGTCGGCGGACTCTACGGCGTGGCGCTGGGCGCCGCGTTTTTCGGCGAATCCATGTTCAGCCGCGCCGCCAACGCCAGCAAGGTGGCGCTAACGCATCTGGTGGGCCGGCTCAGGAAGGGCGGGTTCAGCCTTCTGGACACCCAGTTCGAGACGCCGCACCTACGCCAGTTCGGCGTGCTCGAGATCCCGCGCGAAGACTACCGGGTCCGCCTGGCCGCCGCCGTGCGGGCGTCGGCTCAGTTTCCCGCGGAATTGGAGGCCGCGGAGCTCGAGGCCTTCCTGCAGTCGATCACCCAGACGTCATAGACCGGGTGCTCGACCGCCGAGAGCGCCGGCGAGGAGGCGAACATCCAGCCGGTGAACAGCTGGACGGCGTCGGCATCCGGCCGCAGGTCGACGATCTCGAGGAAGGCCGCGCTTTCCGGCGGCTCCTCCGGCGGCCGCTTCTTGCAGGCCCGGACCACGATCTCAAAGGTCCCGAAGCGCACCGTCTCGCCGAGCGGCGCCTCGAAGGTCGAGATCCGCGCGGTGATCTTGTCGAGGCCCTGCAGCAGGGCGACCTGCTGCGCCGCCGCCGGGCCGGCGGCGCCGACCAGGAGGGTGGCCAGCGCGGCCCAGCATCCGGCCCGTCGCGCGGCCTTGCCGCGGGCCATTCCACCGCCTGGCGTCAAAACGTCGCGGCCCATCTCGTCCCTTCTCTCACGCGTGTGCTTCCTCATTCCGCCGGCATTCCACAGCCAAAAGCCTTAAGATTCAGAAAAGACTTAGGGCCGGCGGCCATACACCGCAAGCACCATTGCCCCCGCGCCACACCGTTACCCATGTAGCCGGTTTGGACCGACAGAATTCCCCTCGCCTCTGGGAGCTCAGGCATGCACACAAGGTGATTCGAGACAGACCGTGCGCAGGCTCTGCCGTTTTGAGCCCTCCCCCCTTGCGGGGGAGGGTTTGGGCGGGGGGTGTTCTGAATGCCGCCACGCCGACGCCAAGGTCTTTGGCGGCCTATCGGCCGCACCCCCCTCCTCGGTCCTCCCCCGCAAGGGGGGAGGAGGGTTCGTTTGGCGCCGTGGGGATATCGCCGACTTGTGTGAACACCTTAGCCCTGCGAGCGTGAGGGTGGGTTGGTTTCCGACCTTGTCCTCGAAATGCTGGTGCGCCACGTCTTTCGTTCCAACCAACCCGCCCTCACCTATTCGGCTGCGCCTCGCCACCCTCGCCCGAAGGGCGAGGGTTCACGGCGGCGCCCGTCCGAGGAACCACGAAAAACTCGCGCCGGCCGCTCACTTCTGTGTCGCGGAGTCGTCGGACTCGGCGCTGCCGAAGATGAAGCGGCCGAGCAGCTCGACCACGTTGATCGCGCTCTGGGTGAACTCGATCCGTCCGCCGGGCGGGATCAGATCCTCCTCGGCGCCCGGCTCGAGCGATACGAAGTTGCCGCCCAGGAGGCCGTCGGGCAGGATCCGCGCCGAGCTGTCGCTCGGCAGCTGGATGGTCTCGTCGATCCGCAGCACGATCCTGGCCTGGTAGGTCTCGGTATCGAGGCTCTGCCCCGCCACCGTGCCGACCTTGACGCCGGCCATGCGCACGTCGGTGCCGACCGTGAGGCCTGAGGCGTCGTTGAACACGGCCTCCACGCTGTAGCCGCCGGCCGCGCTGATGCCGCTGGTCCGGAAGGCGAAGACCACGAAGGCGATGGCGACCAGCAGCACCACCGCGCCCATGACGGTCTCGATGACGTTCCTATGCATGAGGCGCGCCCTCCCCCGGCCGGCCGCTCAACCTGGCGTCCAGGGCTCGTAGTCGCCGGTCGCCTTGTCGCGCCGGCCGCCCTTCAGCATGTGGCCGGGCGGGCGGTAGGCCGCGTCCGAGCCGGTCAGGTTGGGCTGGTGCTCCTTCTGCCAGGGTCGCTTGGGCGGGCCGCCCTCGGGCGGGATCTCGTCGCTCGTGTGGTGCAGCCAGGCGTGCCACTCGGCCGGCACGCGGCTGGCCTCGACCTCGCCCTTGTAGACGACCCAGCGCCGCTCGTGGCGCAGGGAGTCGTCGTGCACGTGGCCGCCGCCCTTTTGGCGGTAGTAGCGGTTGCCCTGATCGTCCTGGCCGACTTTCTCGCCGCGCAGCCAGGTAAAGAGGCGCGTTCCTAGGGTGGCCATGCTCGAACTCCGGTTACGCCCCTCGAGGGGGCCGGCGCGGGGGACTATTGCATCACGGACGGGCTCCGTCCAGAGGCTGCGCGCGCGGAGATGAGCGAAGCCCCCCGGCAATATGGTGGCGCGGTTACGCCCGCCCGGCGTACGAGGACGCTGGCAGAACGGCCGTCACGGCGTTACCCGGCCGACGATCTGGTCCAGCGAAACGAATCCGTAGTCGCCGCTGTCGAAGCTGCCGGCCGTGTTGTCGCCGAGCACGACGACATGGCCCGCGGGCACGCGCCCGCCGTTGCGCGAGAGCTGCAGGGCGAGCAGGCGCGCGGTCTTGGCCGGGAAGACGCGGGGCGGGGCCAGGTAGGGCTCCTCCAGCGGTCCGCCGTTCAGCCAGATTCGGCCGTCGCAGATCTCGACCCGGTCGCCCGGCAGC
>Ga0224504_10000797_pt1 | contig 14183 bp, 9 predicted proteins | sample SF_Oct11_sed_USG_3_FD_170160 | JGI IMG/M metagenome (GOLD analysis project Ga0224504, IMG submission 170160) | Sediment microbial communities from San Francisco Bay, California, United States - SF_Oct11_sed_USGS_24 | ecosystem: Environmental > Aquatic > Marine > Sediment | place: USA: California... | reverse complement strand
GGTTGTACAGCGAGCTCGAAACTGTTTTCGTGCAACGCCGTCTGTAATTGCCGCAACCACTGGATATCGCCGCGCTCCCGTGCAACCACCTCATCGCGCGAAGAATAAACATGGACCTGGCCCCTGCCCTGTTGCTTGGCCATGTAGCATGCCGAATCCGCGGCGCTCATGACGTCCTGAAGCGTGCCACTCGCATGCGAAATTTCTACGAGGCCGATCGATACACCTATATTGAAAATCTTGTCCTTCCAGACGAATCGGTAGTCTGCGATCGCATTACAAATATCGATCGCGATCTGCCGCGCCTTTTCGATGGGGCAGCCGATCAGTATCGCGCCAAACTCGTCGCCGCCCAGACGGCCAACAAAATCTGAATCACGCACCTGGTCCTTGATCAGGGCAGCGACCTCACGAAGCATATTATCGCCAGCCAAATGACCGCAGCTGTCGTTCACAGCCTTGAAACGATCGAGGTCCATATAAAACAACATGTGGACTGCCTCTTCGGCGTGCGCGGAGTCCATCGCTTCATCGAGGCGCCGCTCGAATTCACGGCGATTGATCAGACCAGTCAATGGGTCGTGTGTTGCCTGGTATGACATCTTCCGTGTCAGGCCACGCAATTCACTGACATCGTGGATTACGACAACCGTACCGGAAATACTGTTGCTGGGGCCGCGTACGGGTGACGCCGTTAATTCGACAGAGTGCTCGTGCTCGCCATCAACGCTCACCATTACGGCGCGCCGACCCATATTGACGCGGCGGCGCATAGCAAGAGAACGTTCAACAGGATCACCGAGCGGTCGGCGATCGGCATCATCGACCAGCGTAAACAATTCCCCGACTCGATGACCCGACGCGTCGTCACGATTGGCGCCTACCAATGTCTCGGCGGCACGATTCATATAATCGATACGCCCATCGTTGTCTGTCGTGATAACGCCCTCGGCGATCGACTCGAGTATGTACTGCGCCTGGCGTTTGCTACGCGACAGAGATACTTCCAGGCTCTTGCGGTAGCTCACGTCACGCGCGATCGTAATGATCGCCGTGTGACCCCGAAAATCGATGGTCGAGCTTTGCGCTTCCACCCACAGTCCATTCTGATCGCCATTAATGAGCTGCATCTCGATGCGGCGCGGCGCATTCTCTCCGGCAAGCCGCTTGGTGATTGTCTTGCGAAAAAGGGCGCGATATGCCGGTTTGACAAGATCCGCGATCTCACGCCCCGTCAATTGCTCAGGAGCAAGCCCGACGAGACTTGCCGCAGACTCGTTTGCAAGCAGAATTTTCTCGTCGTGAATAATCACGATCTCCGGTAAGGTGCGTGCGAAGTCCCGGAACAGGCGGTCGCGTCCCCGGATCCTTTCATCGCGTTCACCGAGCGCATCGAATAGACGGTTGACGGTGTGCGCGAGCTGCGCCGTTTCCGGGTCATCGGGAACGCTCAGGCGATGACCGACTGACGCATCGCGTGAAGCCTCCAGCGTTTCTTCATGAAGTCGCGAAACGCGCGTGCGCATCTTCCTGCGTGACGACCACAAGTACAGGCTTACGCCGGTAGCCACCAGGACCAGCGTTGCCAGGATGATAATTGTGACCGTGGAAGTCATTCAGAGCCCGGTCATCATGAAGTCAGTTTGCAGGGAATCATTTGTTATGATTGCTTTTTTTGGGGCTCGAGGCATATCTTCGGATAAGCATATCCCAGCAAGCACAGCCCGCTGCTGCTATTCACCATAATGCCGAACTGGCTATCATAAGATGCTCGTTCACGCCGCAGGCTGAAACCGCAGGTTTCGCTACTTTTAGTTTATTTTCGATATGTTACAGGTTTTACAAGCATGAACACTGATTACGCCCGCCTGCAGATGGTCAACCAGCAGGTACGGGGATGGAACGTATACGACGAACGCGTTCTCGCCATGCTCAGGGAATTGCCCAGAGAGCATTTCGTTCCCGATGGATTCGAGTCTCTTGCATTCGCCGATTTAGCAATCCCCCTCGGCCACGGGGAACATATGATGACGCCGACAATAGAGGGCCGCGTTTTGCAGGCGCTGGGGCTTCGGGGCGGCGAGACCGTACTTGAAATAGGAACTGGCAGCGCATTCATGACAGCCTGTCTTGCAAAACTGTCTGCACAGGTTACGAGTGTCGATATTTACGATGATTTCATCGAGTCCGCCCGGCGCAAACTCGAAGCCGAGGGTATAGAGAATGTTAAATTGATGCAGATGGACGCGACTCAGGAACTACCCGCCGGCGAATTTGACGCCATTGCTGTTACTGGTTCGATTCAGGCATTTGACCCGCGCTACGTCGAGGCCCTTGCGCCAAACGGCAGACTTTTCATGGTTGTCGGCGAGGCACCCGTTATGGAAGCCAAATTGATCGAGCGCACCAACGATCACGACTGGCACACAATCTCGCTGTTCGAAACGGACCTGCCACCGCTCGTTCATGGCGCATTGCCGCCACAGTTTTCTTTCTAGCAGCCAGGCAAGAAATAGAGCATTCTACGAAACCAGTTGTCGACATCTTGCATCTAAGACCTGAAGCGCTTCTTCCCAACTGGTTTGGTGATATAGTAGAGTATAACACCTATCGCCCAATGGCGGCCCCAATCTGGAATACGATAAGATGAGAAATTTTATAATTATCAATAGCTTAATGATCATTGTCGGCCTTGTGGTCGCGCCAGCAGGCGCGAATGCCGCCTCGCTGCTCGAGATCTACCAGCAGGCGCTGCAGAGCGATCCGCAGATCCACGAGGCCGAAGCGCGTCGTCTCGCCGCTCTCGAGGCCAAGCCACAGGCGCGGGGCGTGCTCTTGCCACAAGTTTCGGCCAGCGGTGGCTGGGACCAGACCAAATCAGACGGAAGACAGTTCTCGCCCTTGATTGGTTCGGGTTACAGCTTTGATGGTGACAGCGACGATGCCGACTGGAACGTCACTTTGCGTCAAACCGTTTTCCGCTGGGACCAGATTGTCAACCTGAAACGCGCAGATAAACTGGTCACCAAAGCCGAAGCGGTTCGGGAAGCGGCGCAGCAGGACCTCGTTATTCGGGTCGCGCAACGTTACTTTGATGTTCTGGCGGCCGAAGATCGCCTGACGTCGATTCACGCTGATCGCACTGCGATCGCCAGGCAGCTCGAGCAGGCAAAACAGCGTTTCGAAGTCGGTCTGATCGCCATTACCGATGTACAGGAATCCCAGGCGGCCTACGACCAGTCAGTCGCCGATGAGATTGGCGCCAAGCGCCAGCTGGCCTCGGCGCGCGAATTCCTTCGCGAGATTACGGGTGAATACGTCACGCAGTTGTCAGCACCAAAAGAAGACATGCCTTTGCGGCGACCTGAGAAGTCGGAGCGCGAGTGGGTCGACCTGTCACTCAGCCAGAATCTCAGCCTTGTCGCCAGTAGGCTCGATGAGGAATTGGCGCGCGACGAGATTTCGTTTCGGCGCAATGGTCACTATCCGACGCTCGACCTCGTAGCCAGAACCGGTAACCAAAGGAGTGAGGGCAGTGGATCGACAACATTTCCAGGATCATCTCCGGGCGACCCTGATATCGTAGAACCGTATAGTTCCGATGATGATAGAAATTTCGACTCGATCAGCTTGCAGTTCAATATACCGCTGTTCGCCGGCGGTGGCACGTCTTCGCGAGTAAGAGAAGCGGTCTACCTGCACCGTGCAAGCCGTGAACAACTGCAGCGAGTAACGCGTGAGACCGAGCGCCAGTCACGCGATGCCTATCTTGGTGTGCTCGCGGAAGAAAGCCGGGTACAAGCACTCAAGCAGGCCGTGGCTTCGAGCCAAACGGCACTCGAAGCCACGCAGGCCGGATTTGACGTCGGCACACGCACCATCGTCGACGTTCTTAATTCACAGTTCGCGTTATACGCTGCAAAAACGAACTATCAGCGCAGCCGCTACGACTACCTCCTCAATGCGCTGCGATTGAAACAGGCGGCCGGCACGCTGCAGGTCCAGGACCTCGAACAAATCGATCAGTGGCTGGTCGAACGAAAGCCGCCGGAAGAGGTGATAGCCGAGGAAGCCGCCAAGGAGAGCGGCAGCTAGGCGATTCTCTATTTGATCAGCGGCTCCAGGAGCACCAGGAGCCGCTTTAGCGCGCCTCGATTATCCTCGAGAAGTTGCTGCCCCGCACCGCCCAGCCTTGCGGCTTCCTTCGGGTCGTTAAGCAGTTCATCGACTACTTCGCCTAACTCGGCCGTACCGGAAACTATTCGGCAAGCGCCCACGCCCACAAAAAGATCTGCAATGTCCTGAGAATTAAAATTATGCGGCCCGGTTACGACAGGCACGCCTAGCGCCGCAGGTTCCAGCAGATTGTGTCCGCCAATCGGCATCAGGCTTCCCGCCACGAATGCCACGTCGCTCGCCGCATAAAAAAGCGGAACCTCGCCCATCGTATCGCACAGAAATACGGCCGCGTCGCCTGCAGGACGCTGCTCGGTCCGTGAGACCACAGTCAATCCATGCTTATCAATCAGCTCTCTCACGCCAGCAAAACGATGGGGGTGTCTTGGGACGAGGATCAGCAATAGATCTGGATGACGAACCAACAGGTCACGATGTACGTCGAGTACGGGCTGCTCTTCGCCTTCATGAGTGCTGGCAGCAATCCAGACCGGACGATCACCAAATAGCGCTTTTCGCAAAATCTCGGCTTCGTCAATTACGCCAGGGTCCTGTTCTACATCAAACTTGATATTGCCCATGACGCACGTGCGCGACGGACTGGCACCAAGCGAAAGAAATCGATCGGCATCCTCCTGGCTTTGCGCCGCGATGATAATTCCGTGTGAAAGTGTTTCACGGATCAGCGGCAGCAGCTTGCCGTATCCTGGTATGGATTTTGGCGAGATCCTTGCACTGACCAGAATCAGGGGCACTTCACGAACACCGCAGGCTCTGTAAAGATTTGGCCAAATCTCGGTTTCCATTATCAATGCCGCTTCCGGTCCCACGCAGCGAAAAAAATTATTCACGGCGTTCGGAAACTCAAACGGTATAAAGCAGTGCTGCACAGACTCGCCGAACAATGTGCGCACGCGTGCAGCGCCTGTCGGCGTAACCGTTGTAACCAGCAGTGGTCGGCCGGGAAACCGCTCCGCGAGCGCCCGAATCAGGGGTTCGGCAGCCTGTACTTCACCGACAGATACGGCATGTATCCAGATACATCCGTCGATACGCGGAAAGCCGTACCCGAATCGTTGATTTAGACGGTCGAAATACTCTCGATTCACGATACCCCGAATCAGCCAGTAGACCGCAAACGGGATGAACAGCAGGTAGGTCAGCAGGTTGTAAAAAAAGCGCATAACCAGCTGTCGTGTCGGCTATTTGTCGCCGAGCTTGTCGATAATGCGGCTCGACGAGTGGCCATCGCGAAAAGCAAGAGCGCGAACCTCGCCACCGTTTTCCTGGACCTCTTTCGCACCGACGATTTCCTCGGGCTTGTAGTCGCCGCCCTTCACGAGGACATCCGGCAGCACAGCCTTCATCAGCTTGGCCGGTGTATCTTCAGCGAACGCGACCACCCAGTCCACGGCGGCAAGCCCGGCAAGGACCAATAACCGATCCTCGAGCGCATTGATTGGCCGTGTTTCACCTTTTAGCCGACGAACTGAATCATCGTCATTGACCGCGACGATCAGTCGATCTCCCAGGCTCTTGGCTTCTTCCAGGTAGGCGACATGGCCGGCATGCAGTACATCGAAACAGCCGTTGGTCATTACGATGCGTTCGTTGCGACTGCGGGATTCGTCTACGAGTGCCAACAATGTGTCGAGGTCCACGAGTCCTCGGCCACCCTGCCCCCTCTGGTGCAACGCAGCAGAGAGTTCGCCGGGCGTAACCGTAGCGACACCGATCTTGCGAACCACCAGGCCGGCCGCGATATTCGCCAATGCAGCTGCTGACGCGAGGTCCTGTCCGCTCGCCAACGCTCCCGCCAGAGTGGCTATTACGGTATCGCCCGCACCAGTGACATCGTAGACCTCACGCGCCTGGGTTGAGAGAAACAGCGGCCGCGCACCCTTCTCTACAAGCAACATGCCTTTTTCACTCCGCGTAACCAGGAGCGCATCGAGATCGAGATCATCCATCATTGCGCGGGCTCGATCGACGAGGTCCTCATCAGAGTCGCAGCGGCCGGCGACGGCTTCAAACTCTGCCTGATTGGGTGTCAGCAAAGAAGCGCCGCGATACCTGGTGAAGTCTGTTCCCTTGGGATCGACCAGCACGGGAATCCCGGTCTCCCGGCACTGCGCGATCATGGCAGTGACGTCGGACAGCGCTCCTTTGCCGTAGTCGGACAAGATTACTGCGCCGGCACCGCCCAGCCTGCCGCTCAGCGTTTCAACCATGGCATCACCCGGCATCGCAGTGACGTTTTCTTCGTCCAGGCGAATGAGCTGTTGCCCGCGGCTCTGGACACGCGTTTTGGTGATGGTCGGACGATCGTCGGAGTACGCGAAATCACATGAGATACCGCGCTCAACCATGATCGCCTTCAGTGAATCAGCTGCAGCGTCCTTACCAACCACCCCAACGAGGTTTGTGCTCACACCCAGACTCGCGAGATTAACCGCCACGTTCGCCGCGCCGCCAGGCCTGTCATCAGTCTCATGCACATGCACAACTGGCACAGGAGCCTCGGGAGATATGCGGCCCGTTGAACCGAACAGGTAACGATCAAGCATTACATCGCCGGCAACGACGACACGAGTGGATGAAAAATCAGGAATTGAAATAGTCACGCGGGCAATCTATCAGATTGGCGCCACGCGAGCAGCCCGATAATGTCTGCGTATGCCTGAGCGCGTTTTATTTGACGAAGCAGCGCGTCAGGTGAGGCGCGCTCAGCCGCATTTACTATCACCGCAGGAAAGGCACGTCATACACCCATCCATCATGATAACGGCAGTCGTGTTGCACTTGGTACAAAGCTGGGCACCTTCCGGATACTCGCTGCTCGAAAACGCGTCCGTTTGCTTCTGCGACTCTTCATACTCGGCGCGCTTCTGCTCGACGAGCTTCTGCTGATGCTCGTCCAGTCCAGGTCGGGGCATCATGCCGATGGATATAAGATGTTTTTCAACGATATAACCGAGTTCAGCAATGATCGAGGGCATAAATTTGCCGCCCGCCTGCCAGTAACCTCCGCGCGGATCAAATACGGCCTTAAGTTCTTCGACCAGGAACGTGACGTCTCCACCCTTGCGGAAGACCGCTGAGATGATTCGAGTCAGCGCGACGATCCACTGATAGTGGTCGAGATTTTTTGAATTGATAAAGATTTCAAACGGCCGACGTTTTTCGTGCTCGGTACCCTCATTCAGGATGATGTCGTTAACCGTCACGTACATCGCGTGGTCCGATACCGGCGTCTTCACTTTGTAGGTAGAACCGACAAGCATCTCCGGTCGCTCGAGTCTCTCGTGCATACGGATGACTTCGGCCCGATCGCCCCCACCTTCACGTTTGAACTCACGCTTGCCTTCTTTCTCTTCGGCCGCCGATTGGTTCACGGCATAGCCGACAATCTTCTTATCGATCTTGATCATTTAAAACTTTCCGTAATAGCCTTCTTTGAGTGCGTCAAAAAGATTTGCTGCGGTATGAACCTCACCGTCATACTCGATCTCTTCATCACCCTTCAGGTCCACCGTTGATCCGTCATCCAGTGTGAATGAATAGGTCGTGTTCTTGAGGTCTTTTTCTTTTACCAGTACACCCTGAAATGCCTCGGGATTGAAGCGGAACGTCGTACAACCCTTGAGCCCCTGTTTGTATGCGTACAGGTAGATATCCTTGAAATCGCCGTACGGATAGTCTGTCGGTACGTTGGCAGTCTTCGAAATCGACGAGTCGATCCACTTCTGCGCCGCCGCCTGAATGTCGACATGCTGCCTGGGTGTCACTTCATCTGCTGTAATAAAGTAATCGGGCAGGCTGCTCAGCGCGTCCTCGGCAGCGCCCGCCGGCAGCGCTTCCGGATCAATCATGTCCCGATACGCCAGCAGTTCAAACGAGAAGACATCGACTTTCTCTTTCGTCTTCTTGCCCTGGCGAATGACATTGCGGAAATAGTGATGCGCAAAGCTAGGCTCGATGCCATTGGAGGCATTGTTCGCCAACGACAACGAAATTGTGCCGGTTGGCGCTATCGAGCTATGGTGCGTGAAACGCGATCCTGTCTCGGCGAGTGCTTCAACGAGCTCCGGGTTTTCAACCGCAACTCGCTGCATGTAGCGACTGTACTTCGCGTGCAGAATGCGCCCCGGCACTTTGTCGCCAGCCTGGTAGCCGTCTACTTTCATTTCCGGACGCCTGCGCAGCATCTCTTCGGTGACTTCGAAGTTCTCGTTCATGATCGGGGCGGGCCCCTTCTCTTTCGCGAGTTCAAGACCCTCTTCCCAGCCAGCAAGCGCGAGTTGCTTGGCAACTTCTTCAGTAAACTCAACGGCTTCTGGTTCACCGTATCGCATGCGCATCATCGTGATCGTGGAACCCAGTCCCAGGAAACCCATGCCATGGCGACGCTTACGCTGAATTTCATTCCGCTGCTGCGGTAGTGGCAAGCCGTTAATCTCGACGACATTGTCGAGCATGCGTGTAAAAACCTTGACGACCTTGCGGAACAACTCCCAGTCGAACTTCGCTTTGTCCGTGAACGGCTTCTCAACAAATTTCGTCAGGTTGATCGAGCCCAGCAGGCAGGAACCATAGGGCGGCAGGGGTTGCTCGCCACACGGGTTGGTCGCCCGAATGTTCTCGCAGAACCAGTTGTTGTTCATTTCGTTGACCTTGTCGATCAACACGAAGCCTGGCTCGGCGAAATCATAGGTCGAAGCCATTATGATATCCCACACACGTCGCGCCGGGAGCGTCTTGTATATCTTGCACGCAACCAGGCCTTCCGGATTCGTTACGTAATTGCCGGCTTCCGGCCAGTCACGCCACACGAACTGGCCGTTGTCCGTAACGTCCAGCTCATCGTCTTCGACTTCCTTGTGCGTAACAGGGAATGCGAGTTTCCAATCATCCTCATTAATAACCGCCTGCATGAACTCGTCCGTCACAAGCAAAGAGAGATTGAACTGGCGAAGGCGCCCATCCTCGCGCTTGGCAAGAATAAATTCCATGACATCGGGGTGGCTAACATCAAAAGTGCCCATCTGAGCACCGCGGCGCCCGCCGGCAGAAGATACCGTGAAACACATCTTGTCGTAGATATCCATGAAGGACAGCGGACCTGATGTGTACGCACCTGCTCCCGTCACATAGGCACCTTTCGGTCGCAGGGTCGAAAACTCATAGCCGATGCCGCAACCAGCCTTAAGCGTCAGACCTGCCTCATGCACCTTGTTGAGGATGTTGTCCATCGAATCACCAACCGTACCGGATACGGTGCAGTTGATCGTCGATGTTGCCGGTTTGTGCTGCCGTGCGCCCGCATTCGACATAATACGGCCAGCAGGGATAGCACCTGAGCGCAGTGCCCACACAAATTCCTTGAAATAGTGTTCGCTCTTGGATTCGACTTCTACATTAGCCAGCGCTCGCGCGACTCGTTTGTAGGTACCATCAACCGTCTCATCGATCTGTGAGCCATCTTTGGCTGTCAGTCGATATTTTGCATCCCAGATGTCGAGTGATGCTGGCTGAAATTCAATGTCGATGACCGTGTGCGTATCCAGATTGACAGCAGACTTCATTAGTCCTGTTACTCCCCTGTACTCCCTTAGGAGACCCCAAGTGTCTTGTAATTTCTCGCGTTTTTAGAGAGAAAAGGACCCCGCTCGCCGACCGCCTGAGAGCGCGCGACGAGTGCCCAATTTGGCCTCTTTCCTCATCTAGGTTAGACACAAGATGTTGTGCCTAAGTGGAGACAAGATTATGCCCGTATGGGCTCACTGTCAAGCGTTTACGCGAAATTTTTGCTAAGGCATTTAATTATATAAAACATATACTTATGAAATACTCTAAAGTAAGTGCTTTAAAAATAAGCTAAAAAAAATGACACTTTTGTGAAAAAAAAGAATCACTACATATAGTAGCGATTATTGTCACATAACTCCCCTCTTGAATTGCCCTCCTGCGCCCTTATTTTAGGCTGCATTAATGGAATTTGAGTGGAGAACTTCATGAATACTGCCCGATTTGAACCCTGGTCATTTGTAGACCTGCTGCATCGCGACCTCGACCGCCTGGTGCAACGGCGCGACGTGACTGGGAACGACGACAGTCCGGTCGCCGACTGGGTACCAGCCGTTGATATCGTTGAAGAAAAAAGCCGTTTTGTACTGCGCGCCGATGTACCGGGCGTGAACCCGAAAGACGTCGATGTCTCAATGGACAACGGAATATTGAGCGTGTCTGGTCAGCGCCTTGCCATCGATCCTGGCGAAGACGCGGGTGTGCAGCGTCTCGAACGCGCGACCGGCCGTTTCCTGCGCCGCTTTACCCTGCCGGAGACGGCCGATGCCGAAGCAATCGCGGCAAAATATGCCAACGGCATCCTGGAGGTGACAATACCGAAGGCACCCGAAATCCAGGCACGCCGAATTACGGTTGAGGCCGCCTGACACCGCGAATGGACCCAGCCCGATTGCGACCATGGGTCGCTCTCGGGCATCTTTCGTCCTGCGGTCGGAAATCAGACCGAACGACATCCGTGGCCCCTGGAACATGGCTCACGTATATTATTGAGTCTGCTTCCAAGATTCACGATTGATTCAGCTTGGTGAACCTAATCTGGTTTAAGCCATCTGAACAAAGACAAGGCTACAAATGAGATATTTATGATCACGAAGACTCGATTATTCTGGGCTACCCTGTTTCTTGCACTCGTATCGTCTGGCACGCTGGCCGCATTGCCGACAAGCGTGGGCGGACAAGCAGTAACCAGTCTCGCACCGCTAGTCGAAGCTGCGACACCGGCCGTCGTCAATATCCGCGCAACCCAAGTGCGACGTAACCCGTTTGGGCGGCAAGGTGAAATCGGCGGTGCCGGATCGGGTGTCATAGTCGACGCAGAGAACGGTTACATCCTGACCAACCACCATGTTGTTGGTGAGGCCGACGAAATCCAGGTTTCCCTGATTGACGGACGCACGCTCGATGCCGAAATTGTCGGCTCTGATGCCGGCACGGATATCGCCCTGATCAAAGTCGAGGCTGATGAACTTACGGAAATGCCCATCGGCGATTCCGAAGACGTGCGCGTTGGGGATTTCGTTATCGCCATCGGCAATCCCTATGGCCTGTCGCACACCGTGACCTCGGGCATCGTCAGCGCCCTCGGGCGCACCAATATCAGCAGGGACGGCTTCGAGGATTTCATCCAGACGGATGCGTCCATTAACCCGGGTAATTCGGGTGGCGCGCTGGTCAACATGAACGGAGAATTAATCGGTATCAATTCGATGATCTTCAGCCGTTCAGGGGGCAACATTGGCATTGGCTTTGCCGTGCCCACCGAAATTGCCAGTTCAATCATGGGCCAGATCCTCGACTTTGGTGAGATTCGCCGCGGCCTGCTTGGCGTAAATATTCAATCCATCGACAGGGAAGCTGCCGAAACGCTGGACATTGATGTAGAGGGAGGCGCTCTCGTCACCCGTGTTTTCCCGGACTCCGCAGCCGAAAAAGCAGGCCTCGAGGTCGGCGACATCATCGTTGGCGTCAATGACAAGAGTGTCACCAGTGCTGCCGAACTACGCAACACGATCGGCCTGCTGAGATCGGGCGATACCGTCGGCATTCGCTATCTCAGGGACAACGAATCTCGTTCAACGTCGGCCGAGCTTGGTCGCGCCGAAGATCAGTTATTGTCAGGCGGCGACATCCATCCGGGACTTGCCGGCGCGAGCTTTGCTCCCGCAAGCACGTCGAGCGACAGCGGCGTCGAAGTCACGAATGTCGAGGAAGGCAGTCCGGCGGCACAGCGAGGATTGCGTTCCGGCGACGTCATTACGGCTGTGAACCGAGTGCTCGTGCGTAACCTGCGTGACCTGGCCGCGATTGCAGAAAATAATCGTATCCTGTTCCTCCTGGTACAGCGCGGCGACCGGTCGCTCATGCTGCAGATAAGGTAAGCTATCTGAATGCAATTCAAGGACAACGACCGACTCTCAATCAGACGAATTTTCGGTGTTGTCCTGGCTGCGGCGGCGCTGCTCGTCACGCTGCCTGCGCAAGCCACAGAAATCGAACAGCAGCGCGCGCTCTTCCAAAGCGTATATGAGACCGTCGAACGGGGTGACTGGAGCCCTGTCGACGGTCTTTCTTTACCGGAACGTGAGCTTCTGGCGGCCTACGTGCTCTGGCCCGACCTGCGCGCCGCCTGGCTTCGCGCCAACCTGAAGAAAATCAAGCCGGCGGAAATCGACGCATTTCTGGACGAATACGGAACACTGCGGCCGGCGCGGGATCTGCGCTACCGAAAGGCGCTTGCGCTGGCAAAAAAAGGCGACCTTGCGGGCTACCAGAATATCTACGAACAATTCTACCAGGGTCAGGGCGTCTCGCGACTCGACTGCCTGTCGCTGCAGGCCGAGATCGAGGCAGACCCCCAGCAGCAAGTCAATCAACGAATTCTAGACCTTTGGATGATCGGTACGAGTCAGGTCAAGGAATGCGATCCTGTCTTCGAATTCCTGTACGAAAACAGGCTGATCGGTCCTGCCGAATACCGCGAGCGTTTCGAACTGGCGATCGAGGCCCGCGAATTCCAACTGGCAAGATGGCTCGCGAAGAAGATAGACAGGCAACACGTCGATACAGCAACGTTCTGGATGCGTGCACAGTCGAGTCCTGACGGATTCCTGGTCCGGCACGATCCGGCCGCCGACAACGAGACATATCGCAGACAACTAGTCTATGCGACGGAAAGACTAACGTACCGCGACCCCGAAACGGCACTTCGACTGTGGAACACAGTCGAAGTGCAGTACGGCTTTTCCGAAGAGCAGAAACTTCATACGCGACGACACATCGCACTATGGACGGCGCGCGACAATCTCCCCGATGGGTACCAGCTGCTGGCTAATCTACCGGAGGCAGCACAGGACGATGAAGTACTGCGATGGCGCGCACGCACCAGCTTGCGAGACATCAAATGGCAGCGACTTCTCGTGGATATTGCCGCAATGACACCGGCGGAACGCAGCACGGAAGAATGGCGGTATTGGCAAGCTATCGCGTTGCTGCAAACCGGCCAGTCCCTCGCCGCAAACAACGGCCTTGATGAACTCAGCAAAGAACGCAGCTACTACGGGTTTCTTGCGGCCGACAAACTCGGCAAGGACTATGCCCTCGACCACGAGCGACTCGCTGCCGACGAGGCAGCTCTGGAAGAAATCGCAGCGAAGCCGGATGTCATTCGGGCCAGGGAGCTGTTTCTGGTCGGTCTCGAGAGCCGCGGCCGTGCCGAGTGGGATGATGCCGTTCGCGGTCTGAGCGCAGAGGAAAAACTGCAGGCCGCGATCCTGGCTGATCGCTGGGGCTGGCATTCCCGGGCCATAGCGACCGCCTCAAGCCTTGGACATTATGATGATCTGGCGATGCGCTATCCCCTGCCCTGGCAACAGCAGTTCGAGTCTTTCTCGACGGCGGCGAGCATTGCGCCGACCTGGGCATATGGCATTGCCCGCAGTGAGAGCCTTTTTATGCGCGACGTGCGCTCGAGCGCAGGCGCCGTTGGGGTGATGCAGCTGATGCCTGCCACCGGCCGTGAAGTGGCGAAAGGCATTAGCTTGCCGTATACCGGAATCGAAACGCTGACGAACCCCGCAAGCAATATTCGCCTCGGCACATCTTACCTCGGGCAAATGGCGCAGCGATTCGGCGGTAACCAGGTACTGGCAACAGCGGCGTACAACGCCGGCCCGCATCGCGTCAAGCGTTGGCTGCCGGAGAAGAGTGCGGAAGATGCACGAGTCTGGATCGAGAACATACCGTTCAACGAGACTCGCAAGTACGTCAAACGTGTTCTGGCAGCGCAGACGATATTCCACTGGCGCATGACAGGCCAGGTTCGGCGGCTTTCAGATGAGCTGTTACAGGTAGATGCCGCCGCTGAAGCACGGCTAGCGTCCCGCTAGGGTCCCGGCCTCCGCATAAAAACATCCGATGCG
>Ga0224504_10000796_pt1 | contig 14195 bp, 9 predicted proteins | sample SF_Oct11_sed_USG_3_FD_170160 | JGI IMG/M metagenome (GOLD analysis project Ga0224504, IMG submission 170160) | Sediment microbial communities from San Francisco Bay, California, United States - SF_Oct11_sed_USGS_24 | ecosystem: Environmental > Aquatic > Marine > Sediment | place: USA: California... | reverse complement strand
TAGCTGCAGCCCGTTTCGGAGGGCACCAGTTGGAACTGCCCGGTAACGGTGACGGGTTGTTCCCTGACCTGCAGATACCATTCGCCGGTCCAGCCGTCCCCTTGAGCCTGCCAGTTCTCGGTGATATCCATCACGCTGACCGGGTCAAATAACTTGGCCAGCACCCCCGGCAATTCGCGCCTGACCTCGCGAACGGCGGTCAGGGTGGTGCGGTCGCCGCCTTCGCTGACCTCGTATTCGGAACTGATTTCTCCCAGGGCTAGATTCCTGTCGGTGAGAAACTCCGGGTCGGTCATGGCCTTGAAAACGGCCTTTGCGTCTTGTTCGAAATCAGTTCGAATGGTCATTTTTCCTGGGCCTGTTGCCTCGAAATGTAGTGCGAAATCAATCCCCTGGTAGAACAGTCGTGCTCGCCGGGTTTGCCTTGCCTGAGCTCGGGCAGGATGGCTTTTGCCAACACCTTGCCGAGCTCAACCCCCCATTGATCATAACTGTTAATGTTCCATATTACGCCTTGTACGAAAATTTTGTGCTCATAAAGCGCGATCAGTGAACCCAGCGTCCGGGGTGTCAGCCGGTCGATGAGCAGGCTGTTACTGGGCCGGTTGCCCTCGAAAGACTTGTGGTTTTTCAGCAGTGCTACGGTCTCCTCGGAGGCACCGCCAGCCCTGAGTTGCTGTTCCACGGTTTCCGGCGAAAGGCCAAAGGCGAGCGCTTCGGTTTGTGCAAAAAAGTTGGCCATTAACTTGTCGTGGTGGTCACCGACGGGGTTCAGTGAATTTATAAAGCCGATGAAGTCACAGGGAACCCGCTTGGTGCCCTGGTGAATCAATTGGTAGAACGCATGCTGGCCATTGGTGCCGGGTTCTCCCCAGATGATCGGGCCGGTCTCGTAGTCGACCCGCCGGCCCTCGCGGTCAACGGTTTTGCCGTTGCTTTCCATGTCGCCCTGCTGAAAATAGGCGGCGAAGCGGCTCAGGTACTGGTCATACGGCAGCAGGGCATGGGTCTGGGCACCAAAGAAGTTGTTGTACCAGATACCCAGCAATGCCAGCGTTAGCGGCAGGTTCTGCTCCGGCGGGCTGTGCAGGAAATGCTGGTCCATGGCGTGTGCGCCTTCAAGCAGCGCCTCGAAGTTCTCAAAACCGACGCGCAATGCGATGGAGGTACCGATGGCCGACCATAAGGAATAGCGTCCACCGACGAAATCCCAGAAACCGAACATGTTGGCCGTGTCGATGCCAAACTCCGAGACTGCGGACGCATTGGTCGACAGGGCTGCAAAGTGATGAGCCACGGCTTCCGGACCCAGCGCACCGACCAGCCAGTCCCGAGCCGTCTGCGCATTGGTCATGGTTTCCTGGGTAGTAAAGGTTTTCGAAGCGACCAGGAACAGTGTCGTTTCGGGATCAACAAGCTTCAGGGTTTCGATGATGTCGGTGCCATCGACGTTGGACACAAAATGGACGGCTGGTCCGTCCGCATAGTGCTGCAGTGCATTGCAGACCATTAACGGACCCAGGTCGGAACCGCCGATACCGATGTTGACGACATCCGTGATGGCTTTACCCGTGGCGCCTTTCCAGCTGCCGCAGCGGACCTGCTTGGTGAATTGTTTGATCCGGGCAAGCACCTCATTGATACCGGGCATGACATCTGTGCCGTCAACCCTGATTGGCTGGCTGGAGCGGTTACGCAGTGCGATGTGCAGAACCGCGCGGTCTTCAGTCCAATTGATTTTCTCTCCGGCAAACATGTTTGCCGCGTGCTCCGTGACTCCGGCCGATTGGGCCAGGTCCCGCAGCAGCATCATGGTTTCCCCGCTGACGAGATTTTTGGAGTAATCCAGAAACATTCCCAGTTCAGGCTTGTCTATAGAGAGTCGCCCAAACCGTGTTGAATCCTGAAAAAGTTCGCGTAAATGCGTCTTTTTCATCTCAGAGGCGTGGGATTGCAGGGCTTGCCACTGGGGTGACTGAGTCAATTCGCTCACGTCTCGCTCCTTGTTTGACAGGCTGGAAATTATAGACCACCGGGCAGGTTGTCGGTTGTGCCGTAACTTTTTTTGCATTCGGTGCGTCTAAATGTAGTGATTGATGCATCTAATGATCAAAGAGCGATGGAAACTCGGTTGGTCGCGAATTTAACAGACCCTGACTTATGACCCATGTATGCCGTCCCAATTTGTGGTGTTATACAGCTATAGAACACCAACATTCGATCAAGAGGTTGAAAAAGTGAAAAAATTATTCAGAGTCTTGGCGCCATTACTTGTGCTGGTCGGCGGCATCGTCATCGTGCAAGTGCTGGTGGCGGCAAAGCCCGAACCGGAGAAGAACGAAGACGAAACCCGGTTGGTTTCGCTGTATGTCGACGAGGTGCAGTCTGAGATGGTCACCGTTTCCGTCAACACCCAGGGTGAGGTGCGGCCCAAAACCGAGATCGAACTGATACCACAGGTTTCCGGCCGTATCGTCGCCATGTCCGAGAATTTCAGCGAAGGCGCCGAGTTTCTGCCGGACACACTGTTGTTGAAGATCGATGACACCGACTACCGCCTGGCCGTTATCCGCGCCGAAGCCGAAGTGGCCAGCGCACAGACCCAGCTTGAGCGTGAACTCGCGACCCATGAAATCAAGAAAGACGAATGGGCCAGCGGCCGCCAGAAAGAGAAACCGACTAATTTCGCACTGAACCTGACCCAGGTCGCACAGGCAGAAGCCATGCTGCGCTCAGCCGAGGCCGACCTGCGCAAGGCGCGCCTGGACCTGGAACGCACCGAAATCAAACTGCCTTTCCGCGGACGGGTTCGTGAGCGGACCGTGGGCATTGGCCAGTTCGTCGCTGCCGGCACCAGCATGGGCCGTGTATTTTCCATTGATCGGGTAGAAGTGCGCCTGCCGCTGACCGACCGGCAACTGGTCGAGCTGAATCTGCCACTGGGCTTCATGTCCAACGGCATGGCTGAAGCACCCAATGTCAATTTCAAGGCTACCCTGGGTGACCGCGACTATCACTGGCAGGGCGAGATCGTACGTATTGACGCCGCGGTAGACAAGGAAACCCGCCTGATCTACGCCACGGCAGAAGTGGTCGATCCTTACGGACTGGGTGCAACCGATGGCATGCCGATGGCCGTTGGCATGTTTGTCGCCGCCGAGATCGCCGGCGTATCTGAACAGTCCGCATTCGTGATGCCCAGGCTGGCGCTGCGAGGCCAGGACAAGGTTTACGTCATCAACGAAAACAACCGGCTGGAGATCCGCACGGTTACGGTACTCTCAACCTCAGAGGCACGCGTTTTGGTCACCAGCGGTGTTGAGCCTGGCGACCGTGTCGTTACTTCCACTTTGCCGAATGCGGTAGACGGCATGGAAGTCGAAGCCATACCAAGCCAGCAACGCGGCTGAGAGACTAAACAATGAATGGACTGATTGAATGGTGGGCACGGAATACCGTAGCCGCAAACCTGCTGATGGTCGGTATTTTTGTATCCGGCATCATTGGATTCTTCTCACTCGAACGGGAAATGGACCCCCAGGTAAAGTTTCCCGGGCTTGAGATTGAAGTAACCTGGCCAGGCGCAGCCCCCCAGGAAGTCGAGGAACAGATCGTGGCCCGCATCGAAGAAGCGGTCAGCGACATGGATTCCATCGAGTGGGTCCGCTCCACGTCGGCTGAAAGCTACGGCGGGGTCTACATCCTGGCCGAGCAACAGGTTGATTTCACCCAGTTCATGAACGACGTGAAGATCCGCGTCGATTCCATCTCTTCTTTCCCCCGGGACATCGAACCGCCGCGGGTGCGGCAGTGGGTCAACCGGCAGGAGTTTATCCGCGTAGCGGTGCATGGCGACCTGAACGAACAGGAACTCAAACGCCTGGCAGAAAAGCTTCGCCGTGAAGCCGCTGTGCTGCCGGCCATTACGGTCGTCCAGCTGTTTGGTGTGCGTCGTGAAGAGGTTTCAGTGCAGGTCAGTGAAGAGGCTCTGCGCCGCTACAACCTGAGTTTCAACGAGGTTGCCACGGCGATCCGCAATACCTCGATCAACCAGTCTTCGGGTTCAGTCCGCACCGAGGTGGGAACCTACCAGCTCAAGGTGCGCAGCCAGGCTGACACCGAGGCCGAATTCGCCAACATCATCATCCGTCAGACCGAAGACGGCGGCACCATTCGCGTCGGCGATGTCGCAACGGTAGTCGACGGATTCGAAGACAATCCCATCCTGGCTACGCTGAACGGCGAGCCGGCCGTGCTGCTGCAGGTGATGACCACCGATACGATGGACATCGTCAAGGCGTCCGACTCTATCCGCGACTGGATCGAGAAACGCCAGGACACCCTGCCCGAAGGCGCCAAGCTGACCCTTTGGACCGACCAGGCGGATGAGTTCAAGGGCCGGATGAAGACCATCGGCAACTCGGCCGGTATCGGCCTGTTCCTGGTGTTGATCTTCCTGGTGCTGACATTGCGGCCCGTCGTGGCCTTCTGGGTAGCCGTGGGAATCGCCACGGCCTATGCCGGCGCCTTCGTGTTCATGCCCACGGTGGGTGTGTCCCTGAACATGCTGTCCACGTTCGCGTTCCTGCTGGTGCTGGGCATCGTCGTGGACGACGCGATCGTGGTCGGTGAAGGCATTCATACCGAGGCCCATTTGCACGAAGGCGGCGTCGAATCCGCCATCGCCGGCGCCCAACTGGTGGCCAAGCCAGTCATTTTCGGTGTGCTGACCACCATCATGGCCTTTATGCCGTGGTTGTTCCTCAGCGGCTCCACCAGTGAATTTACCCGCCATATCACCTGGGTAGTGATCCTGGCCCTGGCGTTCTCGCTGATCGAATCCCTGTGGATCCTGCCGGCTCATTTGTCCAAGATGAAACCGCGCAAGGACGAACTGCTGGGCTGGTTCGGCCATTTCCAGAAAAAGATTTCCGACGGCATCATCCATTTCGCGCACAAGCGTTACCGCAAAATCGGGCAGTTCGCGGTTGACCGCCGCTACCTGACCGCTGCTTTCTTTATCACCCTGTTCGTGGTTGGTATGGCTTTGTTCAACACGGGTTGGGTCAAGAAAGCCTTCATGCCTGAATTCGAGTCTGATCAGGTCAGTGTTGACGTCACCATGCCGGAGGGTGCCCCGTACAGCCGCGCCCTGGAAGTTCTGGCACAGTTGCAGCGGGCACAGCAGGAACTGGTCGACGAGGTCGACGCACGTACAGATGGCGAAGGCAAACTGATCGAGAATTGGTACACCCGTTCACGCCGCGACAGCGTCATTGCCATCATCAAGCTGGCGCCGGCGGAAGTCCGCGACATGAGCGCCAAGGAAGCCGCCATCAGGCTGCGTGAATTGATGGGCGATGTTCCGGACGCCAAGAGTGTTTCGGTGCAGTACTCCCACCGGGACGACGGCCCCGGCTTTGAACTGTCGATCCGTCACCCCGACCTGGATGTGCTGCGGGTTGCAGTCACCGACCTGGAAAACCAGCTGCGAACCTATGACGCGCTCTATGACGTACGCAACAACCTGGAAAGCGCCTCGGAAGAGATCCGCATCGAGCTGAAACCCGGCGCCCAGAAACTGGGCCTGACCATGTCCGACGTGACCCGCCAGGTCCGCCAGGCCTATTACGGTGAAGAGGTTCAGCGTCTGCCGCGTGAAGGCCAGGACGTCAAGGTCATGGTCCATTACCCGATCGAGTCACGCCGCTCCATCGAAAGCCTGAAACACTTCCGGGTGCGCACGGCAGACGGGCGTGAAGTACCGTTGCTGTCCGTGGCTGAACTGCACTACGCGCCCGGCATCAAGCGAATCCAGCGCTGGAACGGCAATCGCGCGGCGCGCGTTTCCGCCGACCTCAAAGACAGCGTGCGCGAAGACATCATGACGGACCTGGAAGAGAACTTCTTCGAGGGCTGGGAAAAACGCTACCCGGGTATCCAGCGCGGTTCTGTCGGCCAGGCTGAGGGCGAAGCCCGCTTCATCAAGGAAGTTATGGGCCTGTACCTGGTTGCCTTCTTCGTTATGTACGCCATGCTGGCCATTGCATTCCACAGCTACTGGCAGCCGCTGCTGATCCTGGTGGCCATGCCGTACGCCTACGTCGGCGCCATCTATGGCCACGCCGTGATGGGCATGACCATGGCAATCTTCAGTTACTTCGGTATCGCGGCAGCAGCGGGCGTGGTGGTAAACGACAACCTGGTGTTGATCGACTACACCAACCGACTGCGTGAGAAGGGCATGAAGCCGCTCGAGGCCATCATCGAAGCCGGCGTGGTCCGGTTCCGCCCGATCATGCTGACCACCGCCACCACCATCGTCGGCCTGACGCCGATGATGATGGAGCGGTCGATCCAGGCCAAGTTCCTGATTCCGATCGTGGTGTCACTGGTTGCGGGCGTATTCATCGCCTTCTTCGTGACCCTGCTGATGGTGCCGGCTCTTTATGCCATCGGCGTGGACATCGCCGATTTCCGCGCGCGGACCAAGCAGAAAGTCAAGAGTAAGTTCAGCCGGAAGAAGCTGGCTGAGGACGTAGCTACCCAAATTTAGTTTTACTGCTTTTTGCGAGCACGCTTTAGGGTCAGAGTATTCACTCTGACCCCTTTTTCTTGGAAAGTTAACCTGACCCCTTTTTTCTTTCTATTCGATTTTGATGGCTTCGAAATATTCGGGCAGCAGCCGCTTCAGCGGTTCATCGATTTCCAGCACCCTTTTCTGATACATGAAGGGCCGGCGGGGGTATAGCCGGTCGTTGACCCAGTGCTTCGACCAGCCGCTGGTGGTCAGGATGCATTGATCGACAAAATTGAAATCAGGTTTGGTAACCAGTTCCTGCATTTCCAGGCAGCCCGTGATGAAGATATCCACGTAGGATTGCACGATGGGATGCCTGTCGTTCGGTGACGACAGGAATTCCGGCTTGTTGACGTAAATCCAGAACTGGCTTTGGGCGGGCAACTCCGATCCATCCAGCGTGGAAACCGAATCCGCATCGACCGGGGCCCGGCAGTAGCTGAATTCCCTGGCGTCGGCGCCGATCTTGCCCTCGATGAGTTCGGCGCGATAGAGCGCTGCGACCATTTGCGCAGATGCGTCTTCCCGCACGCCCAGGAACGTGGTCGGGAAGGTGCCGTGGAGGTTCCATTCCCGCCTGAATCCGGTAACCTGCACGGGCCGGCTTTCCCCGGCATTGGGTTCGGTCATCTGTTTCGACTTGGCTTCCATCAGGCTGCCGTAGCCGACGATGTATTGCTGCCAGCCCGCTGTCAGGGGCGGGTGGCAATCGTCGGCAAACGCCATACCGCATAAAAAGAGGCCAAGTATCAGTGCAGTTGCGATTCTGCGCATAATTGCAGCGTTCTCCGGTTGACCTTTCGGAAATTCGTGGGGCTGATGCCGCCGACACGGCGAAACATCCTTGAAAAATGTGCCGGGTCCTCAAATCCGGTGGCGCCACTGATATCCGCGATGCTTGCATCATTGTCATTGAGCAGTTCCCTGGCCTTGTTGAACCGCACCGTGTCGACCAGCGACCGGTAGGTCAGATTCCGGGCGGCGAGTTGCCGGACCATGGATCGCACCGAAGTATCCATCAGGCTCGCCATCCGTTTCCGGGATGGGTAACCATCAGACATGTACGCTTTGATCAACGAAGAGAGGGTGTCCACGTAGTCGAATCGGTCCGAATAGGTCGGGGGATGGGTTGTTTGTGTACCGGTGTTCATGGCCGCGGTGTTCTGCCTTGCCGTTACGTGCAGGCAGGAGCGTGGCACCTTTATATAGCCCATGCGACGGTCCGTTCGAATCCGCGGAACCGGCAGGTGATCGTGAAGGGTCGCGGGGACTTCGGGTGTCTCGTGGCCGATTTCCTCAGGCAGCCAGTCCCGCCCCAGGAAGAGCCTCAGTATCGTCAGGTAGACCTCCAATTGGTAGGCTTGGGAAATAGCGTGTCCGGGCGCGCCTTTCAAATCGGGGTAGTGCGTGTAAAACAGGATATCGTCAGGCCGTTCCAGGATACCCAGTTGCAGGTGCGTTGCCTCCGTTTTGACCAGCCGGATACATGTCTGCAGCGCCTGATAAAGTGTGGTGGCTTGTTCCAGTTGCTGCAGGAAGCTGCCGCTCAGCAGTTGCCCACCGAAATTCCGCCCGACCCTCCAACCCAGCAAGGGGTCGTCTTGATGGGCGACTTCATCCCAAAATGACCAGACTTTCAGCAGAGGAAGAAACACATCCGGATCTTCACACAGGGTCGGCAACCCCTGCTTCCGGAAATACTTCTCGACCGGGACGCCGTTTTCCTTAAGCGATGCGGCAAAACCCAGCGGGTGGGCCCAGCGAATCAAACGCGGCATTGAAGAATCGGAAGAAATATGCATTTTTTGCTGTCTGTAACTATTCTGTAACTATATAAATCGGCGCCAAATTCTTGTCCTGAACCGTTTCAAAGCATTCCCATGCAACAGCATGGACTTGTTGGCCCAAAAAGGCCAGAATCAGTTGATCCAATAAGTTACCTTGAAGTCCGTTTTGGCGCAAATGAACAGGAGCGGGACCCCATTGCAATACACGAGTCGACAAGACAATAGAAGCGGCTCGTGGTGATAATGCCTGAGAAAGCCAGGGAACCCTTCAAAACCGCCCTGGCGATCGTGATCTCCTATGGCATCGCGCTGGCGATGGACTGGGGCAACCCCTACTGGGCCGCCTTCGCCGTGGCTTTCGTCAGCCTCTCGACAGCCGGTCAGTCATTCAACAAGGCCGCCATGCGCATGTTCGGTACGCTTGTGGGAATCGTGGCCGCGCTCAGCCTGATCGCACTGTTTCCCCAGCAGCGCTGGTTGTTCATCCTGGCTGTTTCCGTCTATGTTGGCGTCTGCACTTACCTGATGACCGGTCCGAAGAAGCAGTATTTCTGGAACGTCAGCGGTTTCGTCTGCGTGCTGCTGTGCATGAGCGCCGGCCCCGACCCGGTCAATGCCTTCGATACTGCTGTCTTGAGAGCACAAGAGACTGGACTCGGCATCCTGGTCTACAGCCTGGTGACGTCTCTGCTCTGGCCGGTCAGCAGCCGCAAGGACTTTTTCGCGGTCGCCGGCCAGCTCGCATCCGGCCAGCGGCAGTTCTGCCAGACCGGTCTTAAGCCCGGCCAGGACAGCGACCCCGGGCAGGCGCAGGCGCTGAAGGGGCAACTGCTGCAGGCGCAAACAAAGTTCCAGAAACTCCTGGATGCCGCGGAATCGGATACCCAGGAAGTCTGGGAGATGCGCCGGTACTGGCGCCTCTACCAGGAGCAGACGAGCAAGCTGACTTCAGTGATCGGCTCCAGCGTCCAGAGCCTGGCCGAGCTCGAGGCATCGAAAACTCCTCATCTGGCGACCAGGTTGGATTCATTCCTCGCTGAGCTCGACAATCGCTTTGCCGGGATCGGAAGCATGATCAGCGGCCAGGCGCCTGGACGCCAACCGGAGGAAATCGATATGGCCCTGGACGCGGCCGGCTTGCGGGCCCTGTCACAGTTCCAGAGAGCCGCGGTGGTCGTGTTCCATGACCGGCTGAAGCAGCTGGACCAGCTGACCCGTACACTGTTTGAAACAACACGCAACGCCAACGGGTTCGGTGAGGCAGAAGCAGTGCCTGCCCGCACCGCTCTTCCCACACTGCAGTGGCCCGACCCGGATCGCATGCTCGCCGTCATACGGGTCATGCTGACCCTGTGGCTGGCCTTCCTGGCCTGGATTTACGTGGACAGCATCCCGGGTGGCACCAGCATGGTGACGATGGCCTGCGTCTACGGCATGATCATGGCGTCTATCCCAATGGTGACACTCAGGACCGTGTTCAAACCCCTGATGGCAGGCGTGGTGTTCGGCAGCTTGATGTACATGCTGGTGCTGCCCCATCTCTCCGGTTTTCTCAGCCTCGGAACGCTGCTGTTCGTCACGACCTTCTCCCTCTGCTATTTTCTCTCCGATCCTAAGCAGGCGCTGGCAAAGACCTTCGCGCTGGCCATGTTCGTATCGATTGCATCGATCGACAACCAACAGGTTTACAGCTTCATGGTTGTCGCCACCAATGTGCTGATGTTCCCGGTGCTTTTCTCGATGCTGGCGGTCACCGCCTATTTCCCGGTCAACCTTCGCCAGGAAAAATCCTTCCTGCGTCTGCTCAATCGATACTTCCGTAGCTCTGGTGGCCTGCTGTCGGACATGCACCGCGATGCACGGCACGCCGAGACCCGGTTTGAACGTATGCGCAAGGTATTCCACGTCCGAGAGGTCTCGAGTATTCCGACCAAGCTTGCAGGCTGGGCAAAGTTTCTCGACATCAAGGTGCTGCCAGGTACGGATGTAAAGCATGTCCAGGCACTGCTCCCCAGGCTACAGGACCTGGCCGGCCGGACTAAAGAACTCGTCGAGGTGCGCAGATCAATGAGTAACCAACGCCTGTTGAATGCACTGAGCGATGAGGCTATGGACTGGCGACGCAACCTGCAGCAGGCGTTTGAGCGTCTCGGCAGCGCCCCGGCCGAAATTGGACAGGAGGATTACCGCACCCGCCTGGATGAACTGACACGGAGACTTGAGGCAAGGATCAGGGAGATCCTGGACCGTTCGACCGGAGAGCAGATCAGCCGGGAAGATGGGAAGGACTTCTACCGCCTGCTGGGAGCTTACCGGGGCGTTTCGGAGTCACTGGTCGGATACACCGCAGCGGCCAGCGCCATCGATTGGGGCCCCTGGCACGAGGAGCGATTTTAACCGGGCCGTGTTCGGTCGAAGGAATGATTATGAATCCATTTCCGCACGAAATAGCGCTGAGTGAGATCCTGATGCCGCCGCTGCTGGTTGCCGGCACGCTGGCGGTCATCGCCACTCTCATTACGGCGCGCCTGCTGAACAAATACCGGTTGTCACGCCATTTCTCCCATCCACCGCTCGTGTTCGTGGCATTAACCGTGATCTACACCGTGATCATAGGAACCTTCTTTATCAGGATATAGCTTATGGATATTCCCAAAAAAAATCTCTGGACGATTGTCATCGTTGCCGTTGCTGTCCTGCTCGTCCTGTTCAAGTACTGGGACTACGCCAGCAACCCCTGGACCCGCAACGGCCAGGTCAGGGCCAAGATCATCCAGCTGACACCGCGGGTTTCAGGCCCGATCGTGAACCTGCCGATCACCGACAACCAGTTCATCAGGGCCGGCGACCTGTTGTTCGAGATCGACCCGCGTACCTTCCAGGCCGCCCTCGACCAGGCGAAAGCCCAATTCGACCTGGCCGGTGACAGCTACAAGGCCCGGCAGAAGCAGGTCGAAGTGGCCGAATCAGAAGTGGAGATATCCCGTCGCAGTGTAGACCAGGCACAGAGCAGCATCATCGAGGCCGAATCGACCATCAAGAAGAACAAGGCGGAATATGAGCGCCAGCAGGAAATGCTGCCGAAAAAAGCGACATCGCAAAAGTCCGTTGAACGCGCGGAAGCGAACTACGCCGTCTCGGTCGAACAACGCAAGGTGGCCATCGCCGAACTGGGCCAGGCCCAGGCCGGCCTGCTCAAGTCGCAGGCAAGCCTGGCCGAGGCGCGGGCAAACCTGGGGGCACTCGGCGACGCAAACGCCAGCATCCGGGCAGCGCGGGCCGCCGTCCGGCAGGCAGAGCTTAACCTGGAGTTCACGCGGGTCACGGCGCCGGTGGACGGTTACGTTACCAATCTCAATCTGCGGCTCGGCGGCCAGACCGTTGCCAACCAGCCAGCCCTGGCGCTGGTCGATATCAACAGTTACTGGGTGGACGGCTATTTCAAGGAGACCGCTGTCGCCGACATAGAAGCAGGGAACCGCGCAATCGTCACCCTGATGTCCTATCCTGACCAGCCGCTTGAAGGGGTGGTCGACAGCCTCGGCTGGGGTATCGCGCAACAGGACGGTTCCACCGGTTTCGAACTGCTGCCGAACGTCAATCCGACCTTCGCGTGGATCCGCCTGGCGCAGCGGGTGCCGGTGCGCATCCGCCTGGATGAAGTACCCGAGGGCGTCAAACTGCGCGTGGGTACCACCGGATCGGTCCTGGTGAAGACCGGCACCGGAGGAGGGGAGGAGTGAGATGATGCTTCGACGCCCGCTAGCAGGAACCTGCATACTCCTGTCGCTGCTGCTCAGTGGCTGCGCCAGCGTTGGCCCTGATTACGAAGAACCCGAAGTCGATGTCCAATCCGCCTGGCTCGAGATCGAGGAGCCAGAGATTTCAGGGGATGTGACCCAGGACCCGGAATGGTGGTCGAGCTCATTCAATGATCCCGACCTCGACCGCCTGGTCGAGACAGCCCTGGCACAGAACCTGTCCGTGCGCTCTGCCGGGCTGCGCGTGCTGCAGTCCCAGCAGCAGCTTGCCATTGCCATCGGCAACCAGTACCCGCAGCAACAGCAGGTCACCGGTTCGGCGTCCCGGCAGAAGGCATCCGGGACCACGTTCAATAATTACAGCCTCGGTTTCAACCTGGCCTGGGAGGTCGATTTCTGGGGCCGCTTCAGCCGCCAGGTCGAGTCCGCCGCGGCCGGGCTCGACGCCAGCGTGGCCGACTATGACGGCGTCGTCCTCTCGCTGGTTTCACAGGTGGCCCAGAACTACATCCTGATCCGGACGTTCCAGGAACGGATCAAGGCGAACCGCGAGAACATCAGCCTGCAGGAGCAGGCCCTGACGATCACCAGGGTGAAGTTCGATGCCGGAGCGGTCAGCGAACTGGATGTCGACCAGGCCGAGTCCCTGCTCTACAACACCAAGGCCACGGTTTACTCGCTGGAGACCTCACTGCAGCAGTTGAAAAACTCGCTCGCCATCCTGCTCGGCAAGCCGCCACACGATCTGAACCACCTGTTCACAGCCGGGGTCGAGATTCCGACGGCTCCGGCGAATGTCGCGCTGGGGATGCCGCAGGACCTTCTCCGCAGACGTCCCGATGTCCGGAGCGCTGAACGGGGACTCGCGGCCCAGAGCGCCCAGATCGGTTTTGCCGTTTCCGAGCTCTACCCGCATTTCACAATCGGCGGGTCGATTGGCACCAGCGCACTGAGCACGGGTGATCTGTTCGAGAGTGACAGCACGACCTGGAGCCTGTTCGGCCTGTTCGAGTGGGACCTGTTCAACTACGGCCGTCTCAAGAGCAATGTCCGCTTGCAGGACGCCCGCTTCCAGCAATTGCTGGTGGACTACCAGAACACCGTGCTGGTCGCACAGGGAGATGTCGAGAATACGATTGTCGCTTACCTTAATTCGCACGAACAGCTCGAAGCCTACCGCATCGCTGCGGCAGCCTCCCAGCGTTCGGTCGACGTCGCGACGATCCAGTACCAGGAAGGATCGATCACGTTCAATACCCTGATTTCCACGCTGGCGGCCAACACCCAGCAGCAGGACCTGCTCTCGGCGACCCAGGGAAATGTGGCCACCAGCCTGGTGCAGGTTTACAAGGCGCTGGGCGGTGGTTGGGAAATCCGCAACGGCCAGGATCCGGTCGACCTGCTGCCGGATGCGATGAAAGCCGAGATGCGCGAGCGGACCGGGGCCTGGAAAGGCGTTTTGAATTAACCGAAAGTGGCCCAAAAAGGCCAGAAACTTTAGCATATGAGTGCATAATGTAAGTAGGATTTCACGATCAAATGAGGAAAGTTCAATATGAGAATCAAGTTTACGCTTCATAGCGCTCTTGCCAGGACGGTCGTATCCGTCCTCATTGCAGCGTTTTTGTTCTTGCCATTCGCCGCACAGGCCGAGGATAAATTTCCGAAGCTTACGCCGGAGTTGATGGACAAATTGAATGCAAGCATTGATACGGACTGGCCGCACGACCCCGCGGTGCCAGAACTGCCGCCAATGCCGGTCACGGACAATCCGACAATGAATCAAGACGCATTCCTGTGGACTCACTTCAATGACAATATCTTCCCGCCCAGGGTCAAGGGTGGTGTGCCCGAGCCCCGGACGCGGATAGTGACAGAAACCGACCCGCTCGAAATCAGTGTATTCTGGTCGATGCGGAGCCCTTACAGTTACCTGGTGCTGAACCGCCTCGTGTACCTGAACTCCAACTACAACGTCAAACTCAACATTCGACCCATCTTGCCGGTGGCCGTGCGCTCGACCAAGGGCGGCAAAGGCAAGGCAGGTGGCCTGTTCGGCCTCGCTTA
>Ga0224504_10000792_pt1 | contig 14224 bp, 15 predicted proteins | sample SF_Oct11_sed_USG_3_FD_170160 | JGI IMG/M metagenome (GOLD analysis project Ga0224504, IMG submission 170160) | Sediment microbial communities from San Francisco Bay, California, United States - SF_Oct11_sed_USGS_24 | ecosystem: Environmental > Aquatic > Marine > Sediment | place: USA... | reverse complement strand
GCAACTTCTTCCTAGCACCTTGAACGTGGCAGTCGAAGCCGGTACCCATTTCCCACCCTTCACTGCTCTTGAACATCCCCTTATCGAGTACGACTTGGGGGAAGGTTCCATAGCCGCCTTCAACACCCTCGAAGCCGTCTTCAGCCAGAGCGTTAAGAACCTCTGTGCTGGTGGCCCCAGTAGACTGTGGAGCGGCGACTTCAGTGGTCTGTCGGGCTGCTGGTGGGTTAACAACCGCGGTTGTAGAGCGGGGTGCTGGCTCTTCATACGACTGGTCAGCATCGAATGGTAAAGCCTCTGCAGGCTTCTCGACCTCAGCTTCGGCCTCGTGTTCCTCGGCGTCCTCCCTGTCCGCCTGCTTGGCCTCCTCGGGCATGTCGATCGCGTTCAGCGCTTCGTCAGCAGTGACTTTGTCAGTATCTTTCGCAATGGACTTAGCTTTCCCTTTTCCTGGAAGTGGCATAGTTGTTTCTCCTTGTCATTGGTTTAGCCATCATCATCATTGATCCAGTAACTCCGACAGCAAGCTGCCTTTGTCCTGCATCACTTGCTGAGTATCTCCCGCTTTTCTGACCATGTTTCTGGTCATCTTTGGAGAGATCGTCCCAACAATCTTGAGAATCCACACCGTGACCACGTGACGTTGTCCTGGCCGTACCAGTCGGTCAACAGTTTGTATGAACTGCCCCGGCACTGATGTGGGTTCCACGAATATCATGTACTTGCAGACTTGCTGGAATCCATCGACTCCCACCCCACCGGATTCCGGGTGGATGATAGCCAACCTGCAAGACTCATCATTAACAAATGCGTCAATCTGTTTCTGGATAGGGCCGTTCGTTCCACCGTAAAGCAGAGCGGTGCCGTACCCTTTACGCTGGTAGTGAGCGTCGAGCATTTCTACCGTGTCCCGGAAGTGGCAGACGAGAACGCACTTCTCTTTCGAGCCTATCTCATCCAGCTTCTCGTCGATCATTTCAACAACAGCGTTTTTAATATCACGTGTTGGCTTACCCTTCGGTGTGCGGTCGACGAACCGCAAGGGGTTTGTTGCGATCTTTAAGCATTTCATCCTCATGGAGGACGCTGTCTGGGCCGTTATAATTTCGTCTTCAAGCTCAAGCATTTTCTCTTTAACTAGCTTGTCGTAAAGACCTTTATGAGACTTGGTTATGTTAACCAAAACCTCTGAAATCAAAGGCTTGGAGAGGTCTAAAACATCGTTCTTTAATGTTCGCTGGGCGTTTAAGTATAACGCTTTATGGAGTTTGGTTGTATCCTTAAAACCCACTAAAGCCCGCCACCTTTTAAGCCGCTTCCTCTCTGCCCACGTCATTCCTCTCGCAGGTTTGGCGCCCCGCATTTCATAAATCATGTGCGCTTTTTCAAAGTCATTTTTGCTGGCATAGGACGTAGGGTTTACCAGCTTCAGCATCCCGTAAGCGTCCTCCAACGTATTCGGTATCGGCGTCCCTGTCATAAAAAGCCCAGCGGTATCGCCACCGTCCTGACGCAGGAAATAGTGGACAGCTTTAGACTGCCTTGACTCAGGGTCTTTGAGCTTGTGCGCCTCGTCGCAAACGATCAGACGATAACCGGCGTCCATGTACATCTCGTAGTCGTCTCGAAAGCGCTCATAACTCACTATCAACAGGGCTGGCCAACCCTCTTCCTCCGTCCAGTAATCGGTCAGGCGCTCCCTGCGCTTTTTAGTTTCTATCAGAGCGTGGCACTCAATACCTAACCGCTCGATGCCTTCAAAGTTCTTCCTGCACGTCCCTTCAAATTGCTGGCATAACGATGGCGGCATCACGTAGATAACCTTGTTACCGTGGGCTGCGTAGTAAACCCCGTAGGCCTGCGCCACGAGGCTCTTACCCAGCGCAGGCTCGTCAAACAGACCGAACCTGTCACCCCGCAACGCCCCGTTCAAACCTGTAATCTGGTGCTGGTAAGGTTTGAACGGCATCTTCAGTCGCCTAGCCCAAGCGAACCTGCCCTCTACCCCTGCATCCCGCAGGTAATCGGACATAAGGTAAGGCGTCTTCTCAACAAACTGCATAGCCGTCTGCATGTCTCACTCCTCGAAATTCTCCCTCGCTATTCCTTTCTGCTGCAGCAGGTTAAGATCAAGTATGAAATACAATCGAGTGCCTAGATCTTTGTTAGGCCCCCGACCGGCGAAGTAAGGTTCTTCCTGCAAGAGCTGCTGGAACTGTTCGCCGTTACTGATAACTACCTGCTCCCCCATTCGTTTCTTATAGAGCTTGTAACCGGATAAGCAGCTGCTTAGATCCAGATATAGCTCGTCACCTTTCACCGCGTAATTCGTACCGTAAACCACCAACTGGTCAGCGTTGTTAGTCCGGCACCAATGGGCGGCCATGCCCAAGTCCATAATTACAGCGTCCACTTCTGACGCGTCACCTACCCACGCAGCCTCCTCGTTTGCAAACAACTCATTAATCAGGTCGACCTTCAGATTGTTTATGTAAGTCGCCTCGGGCAGCTGCAATGTTGTGCAAACCTTACGCAGAAAGGACAGCCCAACCTGCACTACACAGATGCTGTGACGCAGGCGGTCATCGGTCATCGAGTCGGGCAGTTTTTCAGACTCGTCTCGCATTTCCTTTTCCACCCAAGAGAATGGCAGGCTGAGTGCCTGAGTCAGCAGAGCCTTCGCCAGACTGATCGTCAGGTCGCCTTGCCGCCTTAGCCCCTCCATGTAGCCTTGGGAACCCTGCCGCGATTTTCTGGTCAGCTGAATACTTATCGAACGCTGCAACAGAGCTGGGACTTCCGGCATCTGCTCTGACATATAAACAATCGGAGATGTGATCGTTTCGTCCACCACCCCTGTTTGAGATTCAGTCGCCCCCGACTTTCTGGTGAGCGTACCTCGGGCTATCGAGGCTGAACCCCATGCCGCTTTCAACACCTCACAAGCGTGGTTGTACGCAGTGTAAGGCATCTTGCTTTTGTTGTACTCGTCGAGCAGTCGGGGAATGGTAGTGGTCTCTGCACAGGTGCTGACCACTGCAAACTTGGTCATTGATGACAGCGTCAATACGCTGTCCTCGTAGACATAATCGCAGCCATTCAGCCTAGCCAATATAGAAGCTGTCACCGTCTTACCTGCGCCCGCCGACCCCCACAAATTCAGCAGAGGAAACGAGCCGTACAACCGCATAAAGTGCGTCTTTAAATGCGCCGCGCAGAACCAGCCCACAGCCTTGGCTACCACTTCTGGGGAGTTTATGCGCAGCAGGTTGCCCAGCATGGAGTTCATGTCCTGATCCCCAGCTACTGGCATTTTCACGGTACGCAGTCGCGGAATCCCGTTCGGGTTTGTCACTAGGCGGTGTGTATCCCTCACCCGCAACTCTGATATGGACATCCCCGGCTCAACATAAACCCGAAGCTCTTTGTCACCCACCTTGTGCAGGTGGATCCCCGCCTTCCTTACCTGCGTTATTTCCCCCATCTCCTCGACCCTCGAATAAATCAGGTGCTTAAGTCGCTGCACATCTGTGTCGTTACCTAGCCAAGCCAAGTCGCCCACACCTTCTATCGACCGGAGGAACGCGCTCCTTCCTCCCCAACACGCCTCGTCGAACAGGCGTGTGGTTAGAAGGTGGTCTCCAACGTAGATCTCCATGTCGGTGCCTTTGCGGATCTCATGCCCTTCTTCGTTGATTTCGATGTGCCTGTTAACCGGCTCAAGCCGAAAAGTTGAAAGCTGAGTAGGCGCTTTAACACCCTCTCTGAAGTACCTACCTGCTTCGACCAGTATTCCGCAGTTAAGACCCTCATCTTCAGCTTTGTGTATCGGGCAGCCCTCACATGCGGCACCCTTTACTTTCAAGACTGACCGCATAGCGTTGCAGCTAAATTTCAGACTGCTCGACCTTCCAGCGTAAGCAACCATACCTTGCAGGTGCTGGTAGCGAGCGCGATAAGAGTTGTACTGCCCGCTGCGCCCGTTCTCGGCCATGAGCTTTGCCTGCGGTTGCCACACTTCTGCATCCACACCCGCCCTAGCAACCCACGCAGCGAACTGCATCGCCACTTCGTTATACTGCCTGGCCTCGTCTATCTCGTAGACCGCCAGCTTTTCGATACAGCTGGGCGCCCCACCCTTGACTGCGGTCAACCACTCAGGTGGTATTTCCGAAGAATGCTTTGGGCCTCTGCCAACGATCTTGGTGGCAGTATCGAACAGCTTTGCCAGACCCCCAGCCACCTTCGCTTTTTCAGGGGCTGTCCAAGGGTGTTCAAGCCTGTCGTGCTTTACAATTTCCTTGTATTTTTCAGTGGTCATCTCCTTCAATTCTTCTAGCGACACAGTGACAGGGTAATTACCGTCACTCCGCTGAAGGTGTAGTCGACGCCAGCTAGTGCCCCTCCCCCGGTTATAAACTTGGTAGTCCATACCGGTGACGTGCATCTCCCGAGCCATCTCCATATAAACCAGAGGCAGGTTCTTTACCGGTCTCTTGGTTTTAAACGCCTTCTCCTTGACGATAATGTGAAATCCCTTCCCACCGCTCGCTACGATCCTGATACTCTCAAGAGGCACACCCTCATCCATAAGGCGGTCAACCAATTCCGCTGCTGATGCAGCGGCTTGGGGTATATCATCTTTGAGGTCTATATCGAAAAACAACGGCCCTCTGTACTGAACCTCATCAAGGTCTGATTGGTCAGTAATCTCCTCACTGATCGACAGGATAGTGAGCTTTCGAGCCTTACGTTTCTCTAGTTCAGCATCTAAATTCTCGTCATCGGCGACAGAGATCCACTTGGATTTCTCGCCGGTTTGATAATAGCGATACATAGGACATATCCTTCACCCTGTTATTCGTTCAATGAGGGTTTTAGATAACCTTCATCTGTCCAGATGTCAGCTTTCGTATCCCGACAGGTCGATCACTAGGCTCATTAATAGAGCGCCCATCGGCGTCTATCCTAGCCTTAAACACTTCAAACTCGGCCGCGCTCAATCCGCGGTTCGTTAACACCCTGACCACATTGGATGTCTTCAGATGCTGAGACTCTGGCAGGATAAGGATGCTGCCTACCTCCGCGTTGTTATACAGGTCTGCGACCTCGTTGTAGTCGATCGAATACTTCCTTGCCCTCGGTTGGCTACGCACCAGCTTCTTGTGCGAATCCGACCCCGGCGTCATAATTTTCACTTTGTTACTCATGTCTTCTGCCCTCGGTTGTTTCGGTTGTTGTTCCTGTTGTTCTTGCTCTACCACGTGGTTCAAAATCTTTTCGTATAACTTCCCATCGTCCAAGAATTGCCACCGCCATCGCATGGCTAAGGCAGGGTCAACACTGTGCTCTGCACAGAGCTGGTGGAACTCGAGACCCAACATGCTGTCTGCCATGCTGTTCCAGTGCAGGTACATCGCCCGCCCACCGCGAGTGCCAGTGAAAGGGTCAGGGTTTGGAAAAACACCTTTGCTCGGTTTGTGTGACCACAACTGTCGGTCTGTGGGGTCGTCACTGTAATCCGTAAACATATCCTCCTCCCTTAATCCGTAACCCAACCAATTAAGGTGGTTCCGGCTCCGGGTGAAGTGTTTTCTGAACGCCTCCCAACACTCACGCTCGTTGAACGTCCTGCGCCTTCCGCCAAACTCTTCCGGGAAGTGAAGGCCTTTAGGTCTGCGGGCCAATACCAGCAGGTTCCGCCACTGTAACCAGAGCGCCCAGTCGAGGCAGACGTGTGGGAAAATAATAGGGTTGTGGTGCTCACATCGCAGAGTGGTCATGCACCCGAGGTCGTGCTTCTCTCGGTACCGCAAGTTGGCAGCGCAAGTCCAGATCTCTGCGCCGCAGCTACACAGGGCGCGAAAGGGTTGCAGCGGAACGTCCGTTGGTGTGCCGGATCTCACTTTCTGCACCACCACCTGTCCGAACCTCGGCCGCCCTCTCTCAACGCGCCGTTCGATTTCCGCATCAACCGCTGAGATCTTATAGGTCAGGTGCCTTTGGAAGTATTCACTAGCGTCGCGTTTAGATAGCCGGCGCATCCAGTGCTCTCGCCGCACAAACAAGCGCTCCATCTGCGCTGCGGCATTCCTGTCACTGTGGTTGCTGGCAGAGAGGCTTAGAATATCGCTCTGCCAACCTCTACCTCTTGGTTTAATCATGGCCATTGGTCGTTTCTCCTCGGGGTCAATCTCGTAAATTTACGAGATTCGTTTATTCGATAATGCTCTCCACGGTAGCCAGCACATGCTCTCTAAAGACATGGAGGGTGCTGTCGTTCAAAATGCAGTAGTCGCCTTTGGCGACAAACAAACCTTTCTCGCTCGCGTGTTCATCAGGTGCTGAGTCTGAAGGTCGAACGATATGGACGACCGTACCGCCCATGTCACGTACTGCCTGCGCCTCGTCCTCAAACCGAATGTCTGATATAACCGCGTGTTGATTCAGCCGGTGCGCCTCCTCCACAGTGCGCTTGGCTATGTCGATCCACAGTGTCGGGGAAATTAACTGCCTGCCCCATTCTGTGCCCAGTGTCTGGAAGCAGTATCTGGGCGTTCTGCCGATCTGAGGGATCGGCACTTCCTTTTTGTCATCGTCTACCAGATCGTTGTAAGTCACCCCTGCGCCCTGAAGCATGGCGTAAAGTCCGATTTTGATTGGGTCGGCAAACGCCACACGCCGAGCTGGGTAGTGCGCGACAACCGTGTTGGTGGCGCTATCTTTTCCAGAGCGTTTCAAACCAGCGAAGCCGATCACTTTCATAATCTTTCCCTACTTTCAATACTTTATGAACGTGCATTACGGTTTTACCGCACACGCACAGGCCGTCTCTCGACGGTGAGCGGACGCAGTAAATCTCAAGAGGAGAGCTAACGCCATAACGCAACAACAACTTCGCGCCACATATCCAGGCCTCATATCTATGGTCTGAAAAGACAACGGCGCGGTACTTCGACAGCGGGTGCCAAACTAAATAGGCTTTCAAGGCCAACCTCCAAAAGTTTATTGCCTTCACGTTAAACTTTTGGATAGAATCAGCCGTCTTGCCACCTTGGTAGGGAAGCATAGTATATCAGTTAGGCTAAAGCCAGTATTTTTTAAGGCTTAGCCTTTCTTCTTTATGCTTGATTTCTTACGGGGCTTGTCGGACTTTTTAGGCTGCGGTTCTTCTTCCTCTCCTTGGGCAGGCAGGTCAGCAGACGCCGCACTCTTGAAAGCCGATTCAGCCCCGGCCACATCCAGACTCGCTTTAACCGGCGCACCCTCTGGGATCGCCTCTGCTTCGACCACAGGCACTTCCTGCTCTGGCTCACCCTTCGGCACCTCTTGCAGCTTAGAAGCCTTCACCTCGCACTCAGGCCGTTTCATCGGCATGATGATGAAGTTGCACTCGTGACCTTTGAGCGTAATTCGAGAGTGAAGTGCCAGATTAGCAGATACCTGAAAGAACACTTCTCCAGCCCCCATCACAGCCTCGTCCATCAGTTTGCTGTCGAACACCATGTTATTGAGTTCTTCCTCGTAACCCAGATCGTAATAACTGCTGATGATCTTCCCAGTGGTCGCGCTCTTTTTAACGACCGGCTTCGGCAGGGGGAGGTAGCCGTCGCAGATATAAATCTCCGAGTCGATCAGCCTACGATGATCTGGGTGCTCAAGCTCGACATCGTCGATCATGGCCAAGGTCTTCGGATCATAGTAGCCAGTAGGGTAGTCCGTTTTGCACCAGTGCATCCGCGTACCGTCCGTGCCGTAAGCTACCCCATCCTCTGAAACGTAGATGTACTGCAAAGCCCCGTTGAACCGGTGAGGATCGTTGCTACACGCCACACCAACCCATGCCAGTGCTGACTTAGTAGTGATCCGTGGCTTAGGCGCGAAGTAGTTGAACATCTGCGCAAGGGTGGTGTTGCTCGGCAGAGTGCGATCTACCATCATGTTCTGAACTGCCTCGAAGCACTCCTCCTTGGTCATCCTCGCGTTGGTCGGCAGTTTGAATATCGTGGTACCGTCACCACAGTCAATCACGTTGTTGCCGATGAATTTTGGTTCGATTTTGGTCGCTGCGTCAGTCATTGTATTTTCTCCGTTGTGGTTTTGATCGCAGGGTGGTCAGCCCTGCGAGGGTATGTCGACGACACCATTGTCGTCGACATGGGGTTAAGCGTCTTCGAGAGCGCCAGTTTCCGGGTTAAAGGTTTTTACCAGCAAAGGCGCAGACAGAAGCTGGTCGGGCCAGAAGCTGCGGAAGCCTTCATTTTCTACATCCCAAAGGCAGACGATACCTTCTGGGGCCTTTCTGCTGCGCGGGGTGCCCGCACCCTTGTACTCAATCAGATCGTCACACAAGGTACCGAACAGGGTGCGCTGCTCACCGTTTTTCTTCTGGAAGACGCACTTGACCACGCCTTGGTGCAGAAGGTGGTTGAGCTGGTCTAGCGTAATGTAGCCGTCATTGTCAGTTATCATGTCCATTGTCACTATCCTCGGGGTTAGTCAATCTCAGAGTTTTCGCAGACGATCACGTCTCCAACAATCACGTCGTCTGCCATGATGACACCTTCTACCATCTTGGTAGCCTTGATGTTGAGGGGCTTCGATTTGAGCTTGCCCTCCTCATCTAGGATCATCACCTTGCCGTCATTGGTAGGGACGGTCTCAATGTACCCACCTACTGCTTCAACCATCTGCGAGTAGGTGAGAGTGTTGTTCTCGCCTTTGCCCTCGATGTCTTCGTACTCGCCTGTTGCTCGGATTATCACTGCCATTTTCCACTCCATTGTTTGCTGTTATCTGGTAAATTTACGAGATTTGCTGCGGACGTTTCCCTCCCTGTTGATGATGATGTTATAGCGTTGGTGATATTATATTATAGCATAAAGCATATAGCTTTGTCAAGTGCGTGGTAGGGGTTAGTACCTAGTGCCTACTTGACGTGGGCCCAGCGTTTGCCGTTCTTAATCAACCGAATGGCCTGATCGGTCACGCCAAACTGCTTAGCTATCTGCTTCGGTACTAGAACCCCCTGCAGAATTAGCCTTCTGATCTCCCGGACATCTGCTTCGGTGAGCTTCGCACGTACATTGTTGGAACCGGCAACATTGTCAGACATCACCTCACCCCGGTCTTTGAGAACCAGATGCTGAAGCGAAACACAACCTTCTCCACCGTTACCGCAGGTGTGCGATACCACCTTTCCTGCCGGTATCGCGCCGTTATGGATCTCCCAGAGGAGTCTTGGCACGTACTGTGCAACCCCTTGCCAACAGAGCTGGGCGCGGCCTTTCCTGTCACGCCAGCCTACCCAAAGGTCACAGGCGCCAGAATGAGGTTGGGTGTAGTGATCTAACCTTTCAGGCAGGGTGTAACTTCGCGGAACATAAGCCCGCCGTCGCTTGGTCATTGTGAATCTCTCCTCGGGTTTGCTTATCTAATCATCGAACCCCGCATGGCTTTCGTAGGAATGGGCCAGTGAGTGCATTAGCGTTGAAATGAAATCGGCACCCTCAAGGTGTTCAGGGATCTCCTTCACGATCTCAGTCAGGCGGTCATTGTCGTCCATCCCACCCCATTCACGCTCGTAATGCCCGTCTTGATAACCGTGGATTTGACGGAAATTATTGAGCACATTCTTGGCACAGTAGGCTCGGAACACGTCAGCCTCATTCATAGCCAGCTGGTGAAACAAATAGCCCAGCGAAGAGATGAGGCCAGTCGAAACTATGGCGCCGCCGACTTGGAAAGTGAGACTGATTTGCGCGACCTGCTCAACTGAAATTCGGATCAAGTCAGTTTCGTACAACTTGTGCATGGATCTCTCGCTGGGCGGCACCATCACGTCCCACCCTTTGTCGAACTTCTCAGCGAGCAGGCGCAACGCTTGTCGGTTATAGGCCGGTGATACCATTAGCCCTGAAAAGACGAAGTGCAGAATATCGACAGCCTCTCCCCGCATTTTCTGCAGCAGGTCGTCGTCGATTTGCCGCTCTCGCTTCCACCACTTCCAGCTGAGCAGATCCATTAACTCCGCGCATTCAGTCCACACTGCACGGTGCCAAGCGAATCCTTCGTCACGCCAGTTCGGGTTCACCGTGTAGTTCGCTTCGTCCTGCAACTCGAGCATTGCCTCGAAGTTCTTTACCGCCATCGTCAAACTCTCTCAAGAAAGAAAACTGCGTACCGAGGCAGTGTTGGCAGCAGCCAAACACATTACCCCGATGGTTCGTCGTAATTAGACGCGTTTTCCCACAAGCATCGCAAGCGTAGAATTTCTGAGATGGCTGGTTGAGCATCGTTGAAAAGATCCTTCGTAGTGAGGTGGCTATGCAATTAACATTGTAGCCCCGCTGTTAAAGTGATTTTCCAAAATACTGATCGAGCACTCTCCTGTAGTGAACACATAGCCCGGATCTTCGCAGTATTTCGGCAGGCAGGTAAGGGCGAACCACCCTTTGCCGACCTGAATGCAACTGTACTCTAAACGTGCCAGCTTTCCGTCGCCGTTGAAAGCCTCCAACCCCCAGAATGTCTCCATCATGTAGGCGTCACAGGCCTGTACCGATCTGGCCATTTTCTGAACCAAACGAAACTGCTCGGCATTGAACTCAGTTTTAACCTTGGCCGGCCAGTCCGAGTCCGAAAAGAAAGCGTCCGAGTGGGGGTGAACTTCATTCTCGTAAATCAAAATTTGGTCGCTGCTATTTTTCATCGCAAAAGTTCTCCGTTTATTAACCTGACGAAACTCGCGTCAACCCAACGACCGTCTATCCGCAGTCGAGGGCTGTAATTCTGGTGCGCGAACATGCAGTGGGGGATAGCTTTGTAAACTTCCTGACCGTCGCGTATCTCGCAGACTGGGCCTGTCGACCCGTCTGCTAAGCCTACCCTGTCACCCACTTTCAACCACTTCTGTTTCATTACTTTCGGTTCCATTCCGGTTCGACGGCTGAATAGTAGCCGACAAATCCTGAACGTACCTCCTGAGAAAGTTTTGAAGTTTTCTCCTCCTTATTGTGCGGCTAAGTGACCTCCTCAAGCCTGCCACTCTCCGGGCCAGAGCCTCATTCTCCAGTATGTAAACCTGGCCGGCTTTAAAGGCTGACTTTTTGGAAAACGGGGATCCCCGCTTATGGCCTGCTGGGAAAGCGGCAAGCTCAAGTCGCGGCCGATCGTCTATCCCCCGGTCGCTGATGTAACCCCAGACCTGCATTGTGCAGTATCGGTGCTTGTTCTCCTTGGTCGAGAAATCAACTGCCCTAGCACCGTACCGTTTCTGCAATCCCCATTGCTCCGGGCCGACCAAGTTTTTCAGCGTGATGCCAAGAGTCTCCAAACCTTTATAATTGGGATCCTTCATGCGCTCTCCTCCTTAACGGCAGGCTCTGTCAGGAGCCTATATTCTTTTTGCTGCACGATGGATTGCGTAGGGCCAACCCATGCAGGTTTTACCGGCACCGCCTTCTCAACACCGTACAGCGGGTGGTTCTTAAACTTCTCCGCCCGCAGAGTCCGGTAATGTGCTCGTCGTTTGTGCCGTACCGGCGACCTGTGACTACCGCCTTGATGCTCCTTGCTGGCGCTCCTCTCCGTAGGTAGCCGGTTGAGAAACTCAATCGACACCAGATCCGGTCGCAACCACGGTCTCGCCTTGTGAATGCTTTTAGTAGCCGCCGCTTTTCCCACGTTGCGCACCGATACTGCCCGAGAGTCGCACTCCATCAGCCAAAGTAAAATGCAGGTGAGAGAAAAGACCAGCGTCTCCAAGTGCGCGACAACTGTTTTCTTACCCCGCTCCGACAAAAGCACGTCCACGTTCTTCTGTGGGAGCGGGAAGAGCGGGTTAAAGAATATTTCCTGACCTGCGTAGTCGCCTTCAAGTTCTCCTGTATCTTCCCCCTCCTCCATAGCCTGTATGAACTTGGCCTTAGCTTTTATGAAATTTTCCTCCCCTGTCTTTCTCAAACCTACGTCCAGCACGTAGCGCATGAGAGAGTCTGACTCAGTGGCGAAGTAACCCGTATCGTCTGCGTATCGTCGGTGCGCCACACTTCTGACGCTGCAGAAATAGCACATCGTGCCCCAAGAATTACTCATCACGACGCCCGACTTTAAAAGCCCAGGATCAGCGAACAGGTCAAAATACCAGTGGTCAGCGTCTGCGTTCAGAACGAAGTAAAGGTCGCCAGTAACTTCCTTTCCTTCAAATTCCCCAGACGGCACGTCTTTAAAGCACCACAACGCTAGGGGGATGTTAATCAAAGCATCTACCAACGACCCGATCTTGGGCACCCTGTCGGCACTTTTCGCCAAGTGCTCCGCCAAGTGGTCGATCACCACCAGCTGCTGCGGTCGATCAATCACCACCAGCGGCATGTCCTGCAGGTAGCGGGCTGCAGCTGGGCCGTAAGACTCGTGAATAGTCTTGATTAAGGCGCTGTCAGAACGAGGGCGGGCTTTCACGATCCACCCCCATTCGCATAGTCTATGCAGTACATCGAATAGAAGAGCATCATCTCAGCGATGTCCTGCTCGTGCGCCCCGCCCTGCAGCTGCGCCTGCTCGGGCCAGTTCCGCCAATACGCTTTCCCGCTGGACAGCAGTTCCACACCCTTCTTCTGAAGGGGAACGCTTTGGGCCTCGCTAAAACTCGCATTCACTGTCTGCAGTTCCGACGAATATTTATAAGCCAGATCTGGAAAATAAATCTTCGAGAGATTGTCCCACTGCTCCCGCCCGCAAACGGCCACGGGCTTGGCCCGCCAATACTTCACATGCCTATCACCGTCCGGGCTGATCCCCGATTCTGGCTCGAAGGGCGCCACTTTAGTCATGTAGAGTTTGTCCACCACAGGCGCCATATCGGCATAGATTCTGCCTCCGCCTATTACGCTGACAGTGGTCACATCCGCGGACATGCGTTTCAGAGCGGATGCTAAAGCGGCTTGCGGCGAACTCACAACAGTAACCGAGCAAAGGTCGACCGGCAGGGTGGCACCTTCTTCCCTGTCTTTCAGGTGTTCACACCATGAGGGTGACACCACGATATTCGGTCGATTGGGCAGGCCTGCCTCGTTGCCTAAAGACTCAAACGTCTTCCGGCCCATAATCAGAACCGAGTTCTTGGTCAGCTTGGCAAAGTGCGCCATGTCCTCAGAGAACTGGTAAGGCAGCTCGTCGTTCAGCCCTATCAACCCGTCACTATCGGTGCAGGCGATCGCTTGCACCGTTACGTTGGCAGGGATGTTTATGCCGCCCCAACCAGTGACATCCCTGCGGTGCTGGGTGTCTATGCCAAACGTCTGGTCGTAGACCTTGGCGAAGGCGTCAATGACTTCCTGACGTTTCTCAGCAGGGCTTGTGTCTTGCATAGGCACGCCTGCATGTTCCGCAAAGTCTCCGAGATTTTTCTGAAACTCGAGTAACTCTTCGGCAGAAAGGTCTCTGTCATCAAACCGCTCTCGAACGAGGCTTAGCAGTTGCTGGATGGTGGCGTCTTCGGCTAATCTTTTATCCCACCCCACGTGCTCAACTACCTGCCCGATAAGGTAATCGTCCTGTTCTTCATCCCGGGCAAAGCTATTCATTAGCCAGTACCACACCTCATCCCTACACGTATAGCCGGCGCAATGCGGTAGCAACTCCGCCAGCAGGGTATCCTCCTCGCCCCCCTCGCTGGCTTGTCTGCACAGGTCGGAAAACGAAATTTCGACTTCGCACGTCATTTTCATATCCATGTCTCTTCCCTCGGTTAATCCAGTAAATTTACGAGATTTCAGGGGCGGGTGGCGCCCCTCTTGTTATTTGTACTCCAACTGCTCTCGGGCAATGTCCCTCCAAACTCCGTCGAGCAGAACACTTTGCCCAGTACAGCATCTACACCAGACAATCAGGTCTAGTATTTCGAGCACCACCTGCCCCCGTTCCCGCAGACGGTGAGCGGCCCAGTCGTCGACGAGCCAGTGCTCGAAGACCTCATGGCCTTCATGGGTGTAACTTTCCTGCTCAGCCAACGCCTCCCAAGAATCTATGTCGGTTGAAACGTGGGTTATCACCGGGTTGCCGTCCTCTACCTCCACGTAGATGAACGTCTTTTCGTCCGCGTTCTGCATGAAATACTTAAAGCCGAAACCACAGCCCCCTCTATCCAAGGCTCTAGCCAAAGAGTAAGGATTGCTTTTAAACTCTTTGATCTCTTCTTCGTCGTCGCCACCCTGCCAAGCGT
>Ga0224504_10000791_pt1 | contig 14226 bp, 7 predicted proteins | sample SF_Oct11_sed_USG_3_FD_170160 | JGI IMG/M metagenome (GOLD analysis project Ga0224504, IMG submission 170160) | Sediment microbial communities from San Francisco Bay, California, United States - SF_Oct11_sed_USGS_24 | ecosystem: Environmental > Aquatic > Marine > Sediment | place: USA: California... | reverse complement strand
GCCCATCTCGTAGCCCACATGTTCCATGATGTCGATTTCGCCGGAGTTCGGCCACGCGTCACAGTCCGCACTGCCCTGCCATTTGTCACCCTCCTCGCACGTGGTTGCGTAGCGAAAAGGAGCACTCGGCAACATCCAGATAGCGGGCCACGTGCCCTTACCCTTGGGTAATTTTGCTCGGACCTCGATACGCCCATAAAGGACATCAACTTTGCCTGAGGTATGAATGCGCGCAGACGTGTACTGGGCATTATCGAGAACCTCCTTGTGCGCCTCGATGATGAGGTGGCCGTCTTCAACCCGGAGATTCCTGGGATTATTCGTGTAGGTCTGATCTTCGTCATTGACGACCCTGGCCGGCCAAAGATCGGCGCTCCACATCGAGTTACCTGGCGCGCCCGCATAGTCGAACTCGTCGCTATGCGTCAGCCTCCACCCCGAACCGGGTGGCTTCCTCGCGCGTACGGCAACAGCGCTGAGAATTGGCTCTTCGGCTATAGCCCTGAACTCGATATTGAGCTCACCATCGTCAATCCTGATCCCGGGTACAGTGACCGTCAGGGCAGAACGCACCTTGCCGTCGCGTGACACCATGACGTCAAGGTCATCGATCACCGTTACTCCTTCGACGATTGTGTCGAAGACCCGCGTCCCTCCGGGCACGTCGTCTGGCTCAGCGAAATGCAAGGTGATGTCATAGACGCCGTTGGCCATGGGGCGAGTGACCGCCATATCACCCTCGCGATACGTCGCGTAGAGGAGTTCGTCCTGGGAGCCCTTGACCGCCTCAAGCGTCCCGAGAGTTCCACCGGAAATCGAAGAATCCGGCATGTACTCGGTACCGTCGACGCCAACGTATCGGTCTCCACCAACGTTGACAGCCCACTCAGAAGCCGGCATCGCGGCGGGATTTTCGCAGCCGGCGGACGGGAGGCAGACAAGCACGGCAATGACGTATCTCAGAAAATTTGGCATGGCTTGATTACTCGTCTAAAAGCTCTGCTATACTAGATGACAGCGTTGTCAAAAACAAATCAACGAACGCTAGCTGCAATTAAGGTATTGTAGAGGGGGTATCATAAATGTCTGTTTTTAAACGATTTATCGGTTACTGCACAGTCGCTACCTGTACCTTTTCGGTCGTGGCTGCGGAGGTGACAGACGTGAGCCATGCTGTGTCCCGCTCCCAATATTTGGCGCCTTTCGCCGCGGTTGGCGTTGAAGTTGACGGAAATTCCCACGATGTGGCCTGGAAAGAAGCAGAGTGGCGCGCCATCAATTACAAGTGGCTCGGCCCGGACTATGCGGAGAGCGATTTCAGCGGCCGCTTCAAGGTCGTGTGGACGGAGGAACGAATTTATTTACTGGTCGAGATCGTCGACGACATTTTATTCGATTCGCATCGCGATCCGTTGACCCAGTACTGGGATGACGATTGTCTTGAGGTCTTTATTGACGAAGACTATTCCGGCGGCGATCACCAGTTTAACCACAACGCATTTGCCTACCATTTTTCGCTGGACAATCAGGCGATCGATATTGGCACCGATCAGAAAGCGCGGAATTATTCCCACCACGTCGAGAGCGCCTGGCGGCAGCACAACGACATCATAAGCTGGGAAGTCGGTATCAGCCTGTACGACGATACCTATTTTGACGATTCAATCGAAAATACACCAGTGGCATTGCTTGCCGGAAAAATCATCGGACTCATGGTGGCCTACTGCGACAATGACGGTAGCGAACTCCGCGAGAACTTCATCGGTTCAGAATCTGTGCCATCCGGCCCGAAAGACAGGGGCTGGATCGACGCAGGACTGTTTGGCAAGGTAGTGCTTGATGAATAGTGTGCTATCTCCAGGCACTGCAAGTAAGGATCAGCAGACCAATTCGAAATCAGTCGAGGGCGAGTTCCGCGACGTTGACGGCGAACGCTACTTCGTCATTCGCAATGTCGATCAGATGGCGCCGTTTTTTATCAGCGTTATTTCTGCCTATGATCACTGGCTATTCGCCTCGTCAACAGGCGGGTTGACGGCAGGACGCATATCGCCTGAAACAGCATTGTTTCCCTATATCACGGTCGACAAGCTGCACGATTGCGCAGCCAGTACTGGCCCAAGGACGATTCTGCGAGTCGGGACTGGCGAGCGCGCGGCGTACTGGGAACCTTTTAACATGGAGCGGCGTGGCCGCGACGCCCTGTTTTGCAATCTCTACAAGAACACGCTCGGCAGCAAACTGTGTTTCGAGGAAATCAACCACGAACTCGAACTCGCGTTTCGCTACACATGGTCGACGACCGAGGAATTCGGCTTTGTCCGCCACGTAGAACTCGAAAACCTGAGCAAGAAAAGACAGGTTGTGGAAGTGTTGGACGGAGTACAAAACATACTCCCGGCCGGCACGCCGATCTTCACGCAGACTAATTCGAGTAATCTTGTTGATGCCTACAAGTGGACAGAACTCGATGAGTTGACAGGTCTGGCATTCCTGACCCTGTACTCGGGCATTACCGATCGTGCTGAACCCTGCGAGTCGTTGAAGGCGACGACGGTATTCTGCCTGGGACTGGAAGGCCATAAGACGCTGATCTCAACAGGTCAGACTGCCGACTTCCTCAAGGGCACCCCGCTGCAACAGGAAAATCACAAACGCGGCATCCGTGGCGCCTATTTTGTAAACCACTTGTGCGAACTCGTGGCTGGCGAAACCAGTCAGTGGGACATTGTTCTCAATACGGAACAAACTCAGGCGGACGCAATCGCACTGCGGCAGCAGCTCCGTAACCCAGATGAGATAAAAGCAAAGATCCGCTCATCTGTGGCGGCGGGCTCTGACAAGCTGGCGAGGATCATGGCCGCCGCCGATGGCTTCCAGACGACGGCGGAAGAACCGGTTTCGGTCCACCATTACGCGAATGTGCTGTTCAATGTACTGCGCGGCGGAATTTTTGACGACCAGTACACCGTCTCGTCACACGATTTTCGGCGCACGGTTCGGCATTTCAACAAGCCCGTATTTGAGCAAAACAGCGACTTTCTCGAGGACCTCCCCGACCGCTTACGTTTCGATGAATTGCTTGCGTCAGTAGAAAATCGCAACGACCACCAGTTACGGCGTCTGACACTTGAATACCTGCCGATCACATTCGGTCGGCGCCACGGTGACCCGAGTCGCCCGTGGAATCATTTCGCAATCCGTTTGAAAGACGCATTCGGCGAGGGGATTCTTTCCTACCAGGGCAATTGGCGCGATATCTTCCAGAACTGGGAAGCCCTCGCGTTCAGCTATCCGAGCTTCGTCGAGAACATGATCGCGAAGTTCGTTAATGCCTCCACAGTTGATGGCTACAACCCTTACAGGATCACCAAGGAAGGCATCGACTGGGAAGTCGAGGAACCCGACAACCCCTGGAGCTACATTGGCTATTGGGGTGACCACCAGATCATCTACCTGCTGAAGTTGCTCGAACTGTCCCGCCACTTTCATCCGGACACCCTGCAACGCCTGTTGCGTGAGCCATTGTTCAGCTATGCAAATGTTCCATATCGAATCAAACCGTTTGCGGATCTCATCAACGACCCGAAACATACCGTGGAGTTCGACGAATCGCTTGCGGCACTGATTGAAGAGCGCGTCGCTGCATTTGGTGCAGATGGCAAGCTCGTACTCAACGACGACGGCCGGGTGTACCAGGCGAACCTGCTCGAGAAACTGCTGGTGCCAGCTCTCGCCAAGCTCAGCAACCTTGTTGTTGATGGCGGCATCTGGCTCAACACGCAGCGCCCCGAATGGAACGATGCGAACAATGCACTGGTCGGTCAGGGGCTCTCGATGGTGACGCTCTACTACTTGAGGCGTTACCTCAGCTTCCTGCAGGAGTTGCTCGTAGACGAGTCCGGGACTTTTGCATTGAGCGCCGAGATCGGAGAGTGGCTGGAGGGTTCAGCAGCTGCCCTCGCCAATTTGCGCTCCGCGACCGGCAACGGTCATATCGATGATGCTTTGCGCCACCGTTCGTTAGCCGAACTTGGCCAGATCGCCAGCGACTTTCGTGAAAAACTCTATGCGCATGGCGGATTCGCCGGTGCATGCGATCTGGACATCTCGAAGGTCCTGAAGCTAATCGAAGATGCACTTGCGATCATTGATCACAGCATCGCGGCGAATCGACGCGAAGATGGTTTGTACCACGCCTACAATGTGGCCGAGTTTCGGAGCGATACGCTTGGCATCGGCAACCTGTACCCAATGCTTGAAGGCCAGGTCGCCGTGTTGAGCAGCGGAGCAATCGGCGCAGGTGAGGCTGCAGATGTTGTCGAGGCGCTTTTCGCAAGCAAGGTGTATCGGCAAGATCAGGACAGCTTCTTGCTTTATCCCGATCGGGAGCTTCCGGGTTTTCTGGAACGCAACAAGCTGGCAGATAAGGACGTACGTGCTATTTCGCTGTTGACGGAAATGCTTGACGCCGGGGATGACCGAATTGTGCTACGGGATGCCGAGGGCAGCGTACGGTTCAATGCCGAGTTCACAAACGCCGGCGACGTCGCGGCCATGCTCGATTCAATCGGCGAGCAATATAACGCCAGCGACAGATCGATACGGTGCGCCGTGCTGGAGCTCTATGAATCCGTGTTTGACCACAAGGCGTTCACCGGGCGCTCAGGCACGATGTTCGGTTTCGAGGGGTTGGGGTCCATCTACTGGCACATGGTTGCCAAACTGCTGTTGGCGGTCGAGGAAAATTTCTTCACAGCCTGTGACAATGGTGCCGACCCGGCGACACTGAAGCGACTGGGTGACCTGTACTACCGGGTGCGCCGCGGTATCGGCTTCAACAAGACGCCGGCTGAATACGGTGCATTCCCAACCGATCCTTATTCGCACACGCCCAAGCACGCGGGTGCGCGGCAACCGGGAATGACCGGGCAGGTTAAGGAAGAGGTCCTGACGCGCTTTGCCGAACTCGGAATTCGGGTCAAGGGCGGCCTGGTAGCGATCGAGCCGGCCCTGTTACGAGCACGCGAGTTCTGTGCGACAGCAACATCGCTGTGTTATCTCGACGTCGACAACAATTGGCAGACGCAGTTGTTACCCGCGTCGAGCCTTGGATTTACCTGGTGCCAGGTGCCATTTGTGTATGTGCTGGACGACAACGCCAATGCCGGTGTCGACGTTAAATTCAACGATGGTGAGCGCTCGCATTTCACTGACCTCTCGCTTCCAAAGTCGCTCAGCAAGGATCTTTTCGAGCGCAACGGACGGGTAAGACAAATCACGGTCACCATCGGCAATAGCCGAATATTCGGGGACTAGGCAAGCAGGAAAAAATTCATGTCCAACTACTACAAACGCCGGATGTCACTTGCCGGGATTGATATATCTGCCCTGACAAATGATGACCTGTTCGACCTCGTTCGCAAAATTCTGGAATCAAGAATCCACGGACTTTCCTTCAGTCCTTATGTCGAAGGACAGGGCCCCGGCACCGAGATCGAGGAAGCCCAGATTCGGGAGCGCCTGGCGATTATTCAGCCCTGTGTACGCTGGATTCGGTCGTTCTCATGTACAGAAGGACATGAGCTGATTCCTGCCATCGCGAGGGAGAATAATCTCAAGACCATGGTCGGCGTATGGCTCGACAGCGACCACAAGCACAACGAACTCGAACTCGAGAATGCAGTACGCATAGCAAATGAGGGCCATGCCGACATCATCGCCGTTGGTAATGAGGTCCTGCTACGCGGCGATCTTTCGGAGGACGATTTGCTCAACTACATTCGCCGTGCGAAAGAAGGCGCGCCGGGTGTCGATGTTGGCTACGTGGATGCCTACTTCGAGTTCGTCGATCATCCACGAATTACCGATGCCTGCGACGTCCTGCTCGCCAATTGCTACCCCTTCTGGGAAGGCTGCCCTGCCGAGCATGCGTTGCTCTATATGAAGGATATGTACAACCGCGTGCGCGCCGTGGCAAATGGCAAGCGCGTGATCATTAGCGAGACCGGCTGGCCGAACATCGGAACAGCAGAAGGCGCTGCGGTCCCGTCACTCGAGAATGCGATCAAGTACTTCCTGGACACGTTCCGCTGGGCCGACGCGGAAGGCATTGAGATATTCTACTTCTCGTCGTTTGACGAGTCCTGGAAAGTGGGTGCCGAAGGCGATGTCGGCGCTTACTGGGGACTGTGGGACAAGGATGGCGTGCCGAAGTACTGGTGACGACAAAAGCGGCCAATTGACAGCGCTAACATTTACGCACTAATGTGGTGCACAGAATTTCAAAAATGCTTGATAACAACAAATATGCCAAGACCGACCATTGATGATGTTGCTTCGCTCGCCGGGGTATCGATAAAGACGGTTTCCCGCGTTGTAAACCACGAGCCGAACGTCCGTGGCTTGACCCGCGACAAAGTCGAGAAAGCCATTGCGCAGCTCGACTATCGGCCAAACCCGTCTGCACGCAATCTCGCCAGCAGTCGGGCACGACTAATCGTGCTCGTATATGACGACCCCAGCGCGTACGAAGTGCCGAGCGCCGGCTACATCATCAACATGCAGGAAGGTGCGCTGAGAGCATGCCGCAAAGCCGGCTTCGAACTACTGATCCATCCCTGCAACTACCGCAATGAAAATGTCGGTAAAGAGTTGACCGAACTCATTGGTCAGGTTCGACCGGCTGGCATCATCGTCGCGGCGCCGCTGTCCAACCTGCCGCTGATCGTAAACCCCATCACCGCAACGGACACACCCTGTGTCCGCCTGTCGACCGGGTCTGGTAGCGCCAAGGAATACACGATCGGTACAAATGATCGCGAGATAAGCGCCGAGATGACACGCTACCTCGCGTCTCTTGGGCATCGCCGCATCGCATTCGTAAAGGGCAACAGGCAACACAAGGCCGTCGGTAACCGCTTCAAGGGCTACAAGGATGGCTTGGATCAGTCGGGCCTGCCGTACCTGGAAGAACTCGTTGCGGAAGGCGATAACTCCATCGGCTCCGGCGAGCAATGCGCCGAAGACTTGCTGCGCAGATCTCCACGCCCTACGGCAATCTTCTCGGCAAACGACGACATGGCAGCTGGCGTCCTGCGGACCGCGAATCGCCTGGGCATCAGCGTACCCGGGGAATTATCGATCGCCGGCTGCGATGACATTGCACTGGCCCAACAAATTTACCCGGCGCTGACGACAATTCGCCAGCCTTTGAGCGCGATGTCGGAACTGGCGTCGCTGGCGCTGGTGAATAGCGCACGTGGAAACCCGCACGAGCCGGGCCTCGATGTGGTCCCTGGAATAATCAAGGTCAGGGATTCGACCGCACCGGCGCCTGAGTGAAGCCAGCAGTTACCGTGTAAAGCGCACGCTATCCAGGTAGATCGTCACCGGTGACCTGCGGCCCTGCAGCGTCACGACAAAGCCTGTCTTCAGACTTGTCAGGTCCTCGCCATTGAGGCTGACGCGATAACGTTGCCACTCAGACGTCAGCTCGATCGTCTTGCTCTTGACGACTGCCGAATCCGGAAAGTCTCGATCCTGTTCCAGCAGACCGACACCGAACGTGACTTTCTCGCCGCCATACTCGCCACGCGCCCATACCTCCAGTTCCGCCGCACCTGTCAGGTCGAAGCCGCCATCCAGATCGCCCCAGTTGTTCGGTGGATTTTGCCAGGCAACGCCGACCCATCCGTAAGTGCCTGTATATCGCATGCGGATCGCCTGCGAACCCTCGTGGACGTGTTCCGCGTGAGCGCCATCCATGCTCAGTGAATCGACGGCGCCCATCCAGCCCGTTGGCACCCATGGCATGGCATCTAAACTTTCTGCATACACGACAACCGGCAGGCGCACCTGAGTCTTGCCCTTGACCAGGAGCGGAATATTGGCCGTTGCCGCATTGCCAGCCGGGTCATAGGCGGTTGCAAACAGCCGATAAGGACCGGGTTCATCCGGCATGCGAATGGTGGCTTCGCTGCCTGCCGTATCTAACACCGCACCTTCGACACCAGGAGGAGCCTGCCGAAAATCTCCGCCTGTCATGTACTCGCCCGACTCCGGCCGCAGGACCCAACTGATGCTGACATCCTTGCCTTCGGGATCCGCTGCCAACGCGCTGACACGTATCTCTGTGCCCGGGTCAAGCTCGGCCGCAGCATCAATCGCAAGCGGCTCAATTGTCGGTGACAGATCAGACGGTGGCTTACCGGACCACAGTTCGGTCATAACATCCAGCGCCCCCAATTTGGCACCGCCTCTCAGCATCATGCCAAACCAGGTGGACGTGCCCTCCATCTTGTCGCCCCAGAGAAACGCGTAAGATCCCAGCGCGCGGCCAGCTTGTTCCAGCACGGCCTTTTCGTAACTCTGCCGATAGAAATCGGCTTTTTGGGTACTGGTCTGCTCGTAGGGCGCCTCCCACTCTGTCTCAGGCATCTCCCACGGCCCGACCGGTCCGAATTCAGTTATCACATAAGGCTTCGTGCCGCCGCCGTTACGCAGGCGCTCAGCCACAGACGGCGCGCCGCCATAGGAGTTGATGCCATGAATATCGATCGCCGGACTATGCTTGTGGACGCTGGCTATGCGACCGCCACCCACTTCGGCAGTAACCGTCATAGTCGGATGGTCAGGATCAAGCTCCTTTACCATAGCCGCCACAGCATTGACCGCAGCCCAGATAACCGGATCGTCACCTGACTCGAAGCCCTCCATTTCGTTACCGATACCCCAGATAAGGAGCGCGGGGTGATCGCGGTATTTCAGCACGACCTCGCGAGCCTGCTGCAGTTGTTTCGCGACCTGGGCTTCGTCGCGATAGTCGAATCCATGGCGTTCGTGGCCCAACCATATCCCGACCGTGACGGTCAGACCGAGTGCGTGCGCCTGATCGAGAATAGCGCCTGCGCCGTCCGCTCCCCAGATACGTATTGAGTTGGCCCCGGCCTCGGCCAGCTTGTCCAATGGACCATCACCACCAGCCCCGCGAATGAAAAAAGGCTGGCCACCTCGAAGAAGCAACCAGCCTTGGTCAGTATTGCGAAGCTCGACAGGGATCGCTTCAGCTGCGGCCATGCCTGGTGCCAACAGAAACACGGCAACGATCTGCGCGAGCCTAACTCGCATATTGGCTATCCCCCGTTAATAGTAACCAGGCCGTCGTTGAAGTTGGGCGGCGTTGCCGGACGATATGTGTAACCCCATTCAGCCAGCAGCGATTGTACGTTGAGAGGGTCACCCGGCACCAGTCGCACAAATCCGGTTGAATCGGTTCGATAGAGATCGTCGGCCGTCTGCTCATTCAGGTTTACGGAGAATGCCACACCGCCACAGCACTCGAAGAAGGTCACAGAACCCCAGAAGTTGTCGAGCATCGATCGGTATGCGCGCAGTGCCTGTTCTTGAATCAGCGCATCGCTGTTGGCGTCAAACAGCTCGTGCAGAGCACGCGCGGTGTACCACTGGTTTTCACCGGAGGGGAACCTGGCCAGCGCTGTCGCCCAAAGGTAAAAACGTGCTTTGGCCCCGGTCGGCCCTGCCGGAATTTCATTGGCAAGGTCAAACTTTGTGCGTGCTTCCGGGTTGTTGACGTTGAACTCCGGCGTCGCGACCACCACAAACGGGTTCTCTGGATCACCGAGAACACAGCCCTCGAATCCGATGCCCGCGTCAGCACAGGCAAGATTGAGCAGAGTGTCTGTCGGCAACTGCAGTTCGTTGATTATTGTGCCATCACCGTCGCTTGGTGACTCACAGCCACCCATTAAGAATGCACTAAAGGTCAGTACCGCCAACGCGAGTCTCTTTGTGGTCAGGCGGTTGTTCTGTCGATGTTCGTTTTTCATGATTTTTGAATCCTTATCTACCGTGGCGCGGCAATCAGAACTGGTAAGTTATATACAGTACCGTCATCCAGATGTGGTCACCGTCGATGAGCGGATCTAGATCGGACTCCGCATCACCCGAGCGGTACAGCGCGCGAATGCCTATCCTGGTCGCCTCGTTTTCGCTTTGCGCCGAAACAAACGATCCGGCGTTACCGCCCAATAGGATCGAGTAGTCGAGCTTGACCTGGTCAGGATAGGTGACGTTGAACTGTCGGTAGAAATCATAGGGGCCCCAGGCATCCTTCATATAGTAGCCAGAGAACGTATGCCTGCCGCCGTAGATGGCCTTCCAGTGAAACTGCCAGTAATCGCGAGTTCCGCCTTCAGGATTACCCGTCGACTGGTCGAAGCCGCGGATGATGCGCGTGATGTACTTCTGACCAGGTTTCGGGTTGAATACCATGCGGCTCGACAGCGTCCAGATATCTTCCTCCGGCAAACCCTCGCCGAATGAGGCGTTGACGCCAAGTGGCGCGAGGAAGAACAGATTGGCGTCAGTAAAGGTCGAGAATTCCGTGTAGCTCGCACCGAAGTCAAAGGCAAATCTCGCATCCTCGCGCCAGTCATTATCCCAACGATAAAACTCGGTCGCTCCGGTGGGATCCCACTTGAACAGAACCTCGGCTGAACGGGCCTCGCGATTGTCGAGTACAGCGAACGGATCGCTGTCACGATCACGCGGATTCAGTCCCGGATTCAACACGCCACCCGGACCAATAGACGGCTCGATCAAAGGGTTCGCGTCTACGAGGTTGTCACGATACATGACGCGCGGGAACACCATGAGGTTGCCGAAATTCATGATTGTGCCGGCTTCATATTCGCGCTTGTTGCCAAGCCCTGAATACGGGAGGCGGCTCGGATCATTGACGCCAAACACCTTTTGGACCTGGCCACCATCGGCAACGAGGCCTGCCTGGTGCGCCGACACATAGGTCTCAGTTCCGAACAGCGCCATCGTCACCTTCGCCTTGAAGCCGAGCGTATCCTCAAAATCAATCTGGTCAAGGACGATGTTGTCGCTGCTATCGAGGCGCGTGTAGATATCGTCGACCTTCTCGTAGGCCGACATGATGCCGCCCAACTCGAGCTTCCAGCCGTTCCCGAACTCCCTTTCAGCGTACAAGGTCGTCTGTCTTGACTGCCGTTCCGTGGCCTGGGTCGCACTCGCGCCCTCGCCTGAACGGGCAACATCCTCGGAGTGGATGAAGGTCCAGTCAAATTTCGCCAAATCGAAGTCGTACTTGACGATGAACTTCGGGTTCGCGCCCCAGTACACTTCGGGCCCCATGAGCAATCGCAGGTTTTTCCACTTGTTCTTGCCCTGGATCTCGATACCTTCCGGTGCCTTGGCATTCCAGATGTCCATGCCATACACATCGGTCGCCTCATGCACCAGGCCGAAGAAATCGCCTTCGTAGCCCCAGTGGAATCGAGGCGTATGGTAGAAACCGGTGACATCGAAATTGTCGCCCTGATAGGTCGCCTCGAAGTCATAGATCTCAACGCGTTCGCCTGTACTCAAATTTGTCTGGCGAACGATCTCATTGCCGTCGAGGTTGACGACAGCGAAACCGGTGATCGGAAGTCCTCGATCCCCATAGGTGAACTCGAGAGGTCGTTTGTCCGCTACATTACCGAGAACATTCAGAGAAAACTGTCCTTCAAGGTTCTGCGTGGGCTGGAACTCGAAGTCGAGGAACAGCATCTGGCCGTCCGAGAAGTCAACGCCGTTCTCACCGTCGACGCGCACACTTTCTTCACTGCCACGCATCACCAGTTCGCCCTGGACCCGGCCTCCGCTAAAGGCCAGCTTGCTCTTGCTCTCCTCATTCTCACTCTTAAGTTGGCGCACCTCGCCCTTGAGTTCGAGGAATTCCATATTGATCGCGTTGATGCCCTGGTTGAACGCGGATTTCTTGTTCAAATACGGGTCCATGCCCCAGATTTCGGCCAGCACGTCATATGCCATTCGCGGGCGCGCCGTGTAGACGCCGTCGGCATTCTGTTTGCCAAGAGCGGCGATACCAAACCACTCCTCGTTCATGTTGTTCTGACCTTCAGCCCAGTCGAACAGGTACGCCTGGTTGGACCAGGATGCGTTATTGTCCTGGGTATCGAGATTTTCTTCCTGCAGGTATTTCCACCATTCGTCACGCCACTCGAATACGAAACCACCAACGGAGTTACCTTCCTCGCCGTTACCGTAGGCCTTGTTGTACATCTCCTGCCATTGGTCCTTGAGAAGGCGCGCCTGCGACACCTGGTCTTCGCGAAAATCGCGGGCATTAAAGGCGTCCGAACCAAACTCGAAAAATATGACCGGCAGGTCAAGCTTCTCATCAACTTCTTTCCACAGGCTCGTGAAACTCGGGCCACGGTAGACGTTGCTGCCCAGGAGATCGAGATCCGGCACAAGTTCAGCGATCAGGTCGATGTACTGAATATCGCCGTTGACGATCGTGAACGGCACATGGGGTGCGATCGTCTTGCCGTCCTTGATGACCTCGTTGAACAGGCTATAGAGGTACCGGGCTTTGGCTGCATTCTGCTCACCTTCCGGGAGGTTTTCGATCTCAAAGCTCGACCATGACAAGCCGTAATTGCTCTCGTTACCGAAGGCGAACATCAGGACACCGGCTGTGTCCTTGTACTGGTTGACGATTTCGAGCATGTCGGCCTTAAGCGTTGCCCGGGTCAGCGGATCCGAGTAGTCGAGAGACGGAACCCACTTGCCGCCGATGTTGTGGCCGTAGCGGCCCATCAACGGGTTCACAACGAACATGATGCCGTGCTCTTTGTAGATGTAGCTCACCCACTTCGGCGGAATCATCGCAAAACTGCGAATGGAATTGACGTTCGCCGCCTTCAGCAGCCCCATGTCGTAGTCGAGTACCTTGCGAATGTGATCGTCCGACTCACCCCAAAGATTGTAGGAGTAGTTCTGACCTCGTGGCGAATAACTCCAGACCACGCCCTTCGCATAGAAGTCCTGGTCGTTGACCTGTAGCTTCCAGCCGTTCTCGTCCTTATGGGTCGTCACCACATCCGCGGCATGAGCCTGACTGGCCATTGAAGCGGCGAGGAAGAGTGCAACGGTCAGCAAACTGAAGAGTTTGGCTGCATTCTGTTTGTAGTTTGAAAACGCCATAGCGACTACTCTTTTCTTGAAATTGGTTGCTTGAGGAATGTCGAGTATCTTCATTAGTCTCTGTCGACCTCCCCTAGTTGATCGTGAACGTGACATTGTCAATGGAGGCATCTACGCCACATCCACCGACAATCGCGCCACAAGCGGCTTTGAGTTGCAGCGTTACCCCACCACTCACATCGAATTGACCGCCTCCCGTAGCCGTTCCGGCGATTACAGTGCCCGCATGGTTCGTCCAGGTTGTTGTCGGAGTATAGGGCGCAGCCGGTCCAACGAAGTCCCGACCTCCTACATCCTGGCCACTAGCGTCCAGGAATATCACCTCAACAAACACAACACCGCCCGCCCCTGTCAGAGATCCATACAGGTCGAAGGAAACATCGATCGCATCGCCCGGCGCAACGGTACCTGCGGCCAAAGCCACCTGGCTTAAGAGCACGTCATTGGTTCCGGTAACATCAGATCCGGACGCAATCAGCCTGGCCACTGAACCTGCCCGTCCACCCTGTTCGCTGGTATCGATGGTGACGGACCCGGTGTTATCTGGAATCAGCGTCACCGTCCAGCCCGTGAAGTCTCCGGTTTCGAAGTCTCCATTGACGAAGTTGGCGCTGCCGCCGCCACCACCGCCGCCACCACCGCCGCCGCCTTCAAGCAGCGTGACGTTGTCGAAGAAGTAGCTTGTGGCCGTGTCCACGGTGCCCAGGTTCGGCAATAAGACGAACCGGTTGTAAACCTCAGCGGGATTTAGATTGTTAAAGGTCCAGGTCAGGGTCTGCCAACCCACGACCACCGCCTCGTTGGCCTGCACGTCGCCAGTGCCCACGTTGTCACCATACTCGGCCTTGGCGACCATCGGGATGCCCGCCGTCGGCGAGTACACCTGTACCGACACGGTCTGCGTGCCGGCGTCGCTGGGAATTGGCTGAATGGCAATCCACGCGCCGGCAAAGACTTCACCGCCATCGCGAGTGATATTCAGTGTGTTGCTGCCATCGCCGCCGGCCGGGCCAGGCTCAATCACCGCGACCGCGCCACCGAAAGCCGTAACCGCAAGCGGCGTGGCTTCATCGAAAGTGGCCAGCACGGTGTCGCCACCACCACCTCCACCGGTGCCGAAGGCAAGGTCATCCCAGAGGTAGGTTTTGTCACCGGCGGTATTGCCGTCGATACCAAAGTTGAAAA
>Ga0224504_10000790_pt1 | contig 14243 bp, 10 predicted proteins | sample SF_Oct11_sed_USG_3_FD_170160 | JGI IMG/M metagenome (GOLD analysis project Ga0224504, IMG submission 170160) | Sediment microbial communities from San Francisco Bay, California, United States - SF_Oct11_sed_USGS_24 | ecosystem: Environmental > Aquatic > Marine > Sediment | place: USA... | reverse complement strand
GGTCGCATTGCCACCGCTCGAGGAAAGCGACAGCTACTTCGCGCTCGCGCTGATCGACATTTTCGGTCCTGAACTCGAGACCTTGCTCGCCGAGGAGGCCTTGATCGACAAGACCGTCGCGACCGTGGACAACCTGACCCGCGGTCGCATCGCGGAGAAGATCAGGCCCGTCGGCAGGCTGTCCGGCAATTTCATCGTTTCCGCCGCCAGCGACAACGGTCCGTTTTATCTCAGTCCCGAAAATTACGACCGCTACAGACCGCTCGTTACCATGGTGACCGGCGCCGATCACGACGAACTCATCGCAACCTACCGTCGCTTCTATCCGCTGATGCAGGAAGCGTTCGCGCAACTCGGCTACCCGGACGGCTATTTCAACGACCGCGTCATAGCGGTCATCGACCATCTGCTGGCGACACCGGAGCCCGAAGAGCCGATCAGGCTCGTGCAGCCGCACGTCCTTTACAAATTCGCGGATCCGGAACTCGAGGCGTTATCCAGCGGCCAGAAACTGCTGATCCGAATGGGTCCCGACCACGCGGCTCGGATCAGGGATTTTCTGACAGAACTCAGAACGCATATCGCGCAACCGCCACGCTAACAAGCAGACTCCCTGCCTTCAATTCGGGATTCTCGCTATTGATTTCTTATATATTCGTTTATTAGAATATACGAATGGACCCATGGGCCGACCCTGGCCCGATAGACCACCGAATGGAACACCCATGAAAGCAGCCAATCGTTTCCTGGCAATTACCGCAATGTTTCTCCTCCCGGCAGCAGCGGGCGCGGAGAACCTGCAACAAGCCTGGTCCGACGCCATCGCGTCGCACAACCAGCTGGCCGCAGCGGCCGCACGCCGTGACGCCGCGGGGCTGAACCTCGAGAGCGCGCAGGCAGAACGATGGCCGCAGCTGGACGTTACGAGTTCCTTTACCCAGCTCGACGAAGCACCCCGCTTCGATTTCGGCGGCGGCACGACATCGCAACCGCTTTTCGACAGCAACAACTTCGTGCAGGCCGGTGTCCAGGTCAGCTTGCCGCTGTATGCCGGTGGGGGGATATCCGCGGGCGTCGGCGCCGCCGAATACGCCGCCGAGGCGTCGGCAGAACAATACGACGCAGTACTTCAGGACATCAAGCTCGGAACCGGCGAACACTACGTCCAGGTCCTCAGGGCCGAGAGCAGCCTCGAGGTCGCCGCGTCGAATGTCAGGACGCTGCGGGCACACACGGAGCTCGCACGGCGGCGATACGAATTCGGCTCGGTACCGAAAAACGACTTCCTCGCCGCCAGCGTCGCGCTCGCCGATGCTGAGCAACGCAAGCTGCAGGCCGAAAACGCGCTCGACTATGCCCGCGCGGCCTATAACCGATTCCTGAATCGTCCTCTGGACCAGGCGATTGCGCTGGATCCGCAAGTGGAAATCGACCACCTCGTGCCCGCAAGGGAAACGCTCGAGTCGCTGATGCTGACCGCCACAGAGCAGCGCGACGAACTCGCTGTTCTGAAGGCCGAGGCAAATTCGCTGCGCGAAAATTCGTCGGCCATACGCGCCCGGTCCCGCCCGCAATTTGCGCTCACGGGCGGCTACATGTACCTGGAGAACGCCTTCCTCGACGCGGATGAATTCTGGATGGCCGGTGTCTCTTTCCAGTGGAACCTGTTCAACGCCGGCCGCAACCGGGACCGCGCCGCGGCCCTCGAACGGCGAGCGCTCGCGGTAAACCACACGCGCAGCGACCTGATGTCATCCATCTCGCTGCAGGTGCGGCGCGCATGGAATGACCGCCAGGAGGCCGAGGCCCGGACCCGTGTCTCCGAAGCCGCTGTCGACCAGGCAATCGAGAACCTGCGCGTTGTGCAGAACCGCTACGAAGCGGGCTCCAGCGCGAATATCGAAGTGCTCGACGCCGAGACGTTGCGCCAGCAAGCGCTCAGCAACCGCGACAATGCACGCTACGAACTGGTGCTTTCGAAATTGCGACTGGCGCGCGCCGTGGGAGCGTTGTGATGAAAGTCGATCCGATCGCCATGAAAAAACAGGCCGGCAAAGCCCACCAGCTGCTTGCCGCAATGGCGAACGAGACGCGTCTCCTGATCCTTTGCCAGCTTATCGATCGCGAATGCTCGGTGGGCGAAATTGCGGAATTGCTCGATGCACGGCAATCCACGATCTCGCAGCATCTCGCGCTGCTCAGAAAGGACGGTTTTGTGAAGGCCCGCCGCGAAGGCCAGACCCAGTTCTATTCGTTGAAGGGTAATGATGCGTGTGCCGTCATAGAGACCCTGCATGCGCTTTATTGCCTCCCCGCTTCCAGGAAGAAATAACATGATGACTCGTCACCGTATTGAAGCTTGGCCGGTGCCAGCTCTCGCCGCCGCAGCCGTATTGACGTTTGCGAGTTGGTACGCGGAGGCGGCTGAAACGCTGCCGTTCGAAACTGCCGCCGCAGAAACGGCGCGGGCACCGCTCGAACGCATCTACGACGGCACCGTCGAGGCGGTGCACCAGGCCACGATGTCGGCGCAGACAGCAGGCCGAATCGCCGAGGTGTTCTTCGACGTCGATGATTACGTCGAACCGGGCGAGCCGATCGTCCGCTTCACGGACGTCGAGCAACAGTCGGCCCTGCGACAGGCGAAAGCGGCGCTCGAGGAGGCGCTGGCTCACGAGAAGCAGGCGGAGGCCGAATTCGGCCGCGCCGAGGGCCTTTTCAGGTCGGGCTCCAGCTCGAAGCGGGAATACGACCAGGCCCTGGCGGCAAGGGACGCTGCCGTGGCGCGCGTCGCCGCGGCCCGTTCCGCCGTGCAGACGACCGAACAGCAACTCGAATACACGCTTGTACGGGCGCCGTATGCCGGCATCGTAACCGAGCGTCACGTCGAAGTCGGCGAGGCAGTAGCGGTAGGACAGCCGCTCATGAGCGGCCTGTCGCTCGAGTCGCTGCGGGTCGTCATCAATTTGCCGCAGCAGGTTGCGGCCAGGGTAAGGGAACACGAGACGGCCCACGTTCTTACCGACGAGGGCCGCGTCGAAGCGCAGAGCGTGACCATCTTTCCATTCGCGCACAGCGCCAGCAATACGTTCACCGTGCGTATCGAGTTGCCCGACGGCCAGTTCGCGCTGTATCCGGGCATGTTCGTGAAGGTCGCCCTCGTCATCGGCGACGCCGAGCGCCTGCTCGTTCCTTCGCACGCGTTGCTGAGGCGCAGCGAGGTAACCGGCGTCTACGTCGTGTCGGGGGAGGGCGACATTCGCCTGCGGCAGGTTCGCGCGGGAAACACATTTGATGACCAGACCGAGATCCTTGCCGGCCTTGACGCTGGAGAGCGGGTAGCCCTCGACCCCGTACGTGCCGGCATCTACGTCAAGTCACAGGTAGTAGCGAACGATGAAGACTAGGCTCGGCATCTCGGGTGGCCTCGCCGCGCGTTTCCAGGACAACGCCCTGACGCCACTGCTTGCGCTGGCGGCAATGTTGCTCGGCGTGTTCGCGGTGATAGTGACACCACGCGAGGAGGAGCCGCAGATCGACGTGACCTTCGCAAACGTGTTCGTCGGCTTTCCCGGCGCGAGTACGATCGAAGTCGAAAACCTCGTCGCCCTGCCGATGGAACAGGTGCTCGCGGAGATCGACGGGGTCAAGCACGTGTACTCCGTATCACGGCCCGGCATGGGCGTACTCACCGTGCAGTTCAAGGTCGGCGAGCCGCGCACCGAGGCACTGGTCAGGCTGTATAACGCCATATTTTCCAACCAGGACTGGCGCCCGCAGAACCTCGGCATCCTGCCACCGATCGTGAAGCCCAAGGGCATCGACGACGTGCCCATCGTCTCGGCTACCCTTTGGACCGAGGATACGGAACGTGCCACCCAGGAATTGAAAAAGGTTGCGCACGCGCTGGAAGCGGAGATCAAGCGCGTGCCGGGCACTCGCGATGTCTACACCATCGGCGGCTCGCAGGAGATCGTCCATGTCGAGCTGGACCCGCAACGCGTGGCCGGCTTCGGCATGACGCTCGACGACCTCCGCCAGGCGCTGACCGCGAGCAATGCGGTTTCCCATGCGGGCTCGCTCGTTTACGACAATTCGGAGGTCCCGGTACAGGCCGGTACCTTCCTTAGCGACCGTGAAGACGTTGCGCGGCTGGTGGTCGGCATGTTCGAAGGACGGCCGGTCTATCTCGACGATATTGCGACAGTGCGCGCCCACGCGGACCAGCCGGACACCTATACCTGGTTCGCAACCGGCCCGGCGGCGGACGAGATCGGCGTCGACCCCGTCGCGTACGCGCCGTCGGTAACGATTGCCATTGCCAAGAAGCCCGGCACCAACGCCACCAACATTGCGGACGCCGTGGTCGAACGCCTGGCGCAGCTCGAGGCAACGCTCATCCCGGAGGGCGTGAATGTCACGATCACCCGCAACTACGGCAAGACCGCGGACGACAAGGCATCGAAGCTGATCCAGAAGCTTTCGTTCGCGACGATGTCGGTGATACTGCTGACATGGTTTGCGCTGGGGTGGCGCGAAGCCATCGTTGTCGGCGCCGCCGTCATCGTGACTCTCGCCGCAACGCTGTTTGCGTCCTGGGCCTGGGGATTCACGATCAACCGGGTGTCGTTGTTCGCCCTGATATTCGCGATCGGTATTCTCGTGGACGACGCGATCGTCGTCGTCGAAAACATTCACCGGCACCGCGGCTTCAGCTCGGGCTCGATCGGTGAAATTATTCCGCCCGCCGTCGATGAAGTCGGCGGTCCCACGATCCTTGCCACGTTCACCGTCATCGCCGCCCTGTTGCCCATGGCGTTCGTGACCGGGCTTATGGGGCCGTACATGAGCCCGATCCCGATCAACGCCAGCACCGGTATGCTCATTTCGCTTGCGGTTGCCCTGATACTGACGCCGTGGCTCAGCCATCGCCTGCTGCAACATGCACCGATCCACGAGGAGCCGGCCGAGGGGGAATCCAGGCTGCACCGCACGTTCGAGATGCTGATGCGGCCGTTCCTCGATCGCGAAACCGGCAAACGCGCACGGGGTTGGCTTTACGGCGGCACGGTCGCCATCATCGGCGTCGCGATGTTGCTCGTCGTGGCGCAGCTCGTCGTGCTCAAGATGCTGCCGTTCGACAACAAGTCGGAATTCCAGGTGGTTGTCGACATGCCGGAAGGAACCAGCATCGAGCAGACGGCCCGCGTGCTCGACGCGATGGCCGAGTCGATCGAGCGCGTGCCGGAGGTCACCGACTACCAGGTGTATGCCGGCACGGCCTCACCGATCAATTTCAACGGTCTCGTGCGGCAGTACTACCTGCGCAGTGACAGCAATACCGGCGACATCCAGGTGAATCTCGTCGACAAGGATCACCGCAAGCGTTCCAGTCACGAAATCGCCCGCAGCGTTCGCGACGAACTGGCCGCCATCGGCCGCGAGTTCGGCGCATCGGTCAAGATCGCCGAAGTGCCACCGGGCCCGCCGGTGATGTCGCCTATCGTTGCCGAAATCTACGGCCCCGACTACGAGGAGCAAAAACTGCTCGGCAGGCGCCTCGAGGCGATGTTCCGCGACACGCCGGACATCGTCGATATCGACACGTCCGTCGAAGCCGATGCGACGCGCTTCATTATCGACGTCGACCGCCAGCGCGCCGCGTTACTCGGCGTGCCGCAGCAGCGCGTTGCCGGAATCCTGCAGATGGCGCTGAACGGCGAAGACGTCACCTACGTACACCAGGCCCGCGAGCGCTACCCGATCCCGGTGCGCCTCGACCTGCCGGTATCGTCAAAGGCGGATCTCGATGCCCTGCTCGCGCTCGAGGTGCGCAGCCAGGGCGGGCAGCGCGTGCCGATCTCGGAAATCGCCAACGTACGCGAAGTGGGCTGGGACGACGCGGTGTATCACAAGGACCTGTTGCCGGTCGTGTTCGTCACGGCCGACATGGCCGGCCGCCTCGACAGCCCGCTGTACGGGATGTTCGAGCTCTCCGGGAAAATCGATGAACTGGCGAATGCCGGAACACCCGTCGAGCAGCGTTACATCAGCCAGCCGGAGAACCCCTACTACTTCTCCATGAAGTGGGACGGCGAGTGGCAGATCACTTACGAAACGTTTCGCGACATGGGGCTCGCCTATTCGGTCGGCCTGATACTCATATACCTGCTGGTCGTCGCACAGTTCCGGTCCTACCTGCTGCCGCTGATCATCATGGCGCCGATTCCGCTGACGATCATCGGCGTCATGCCGGGGCATGCGATCCTCGCCGCGAACTTCACGGCAACGTCCATGATCGGCATGATCGCGCTGGCCGGCATCATCGTGCGCAACTCCATCCTGCTCGTCGACTTCATTCTCGACCAGCAGCGCGCGGGCCACGCACTGGAAGATGCCGTGATCCGCGCATCGGCCGTGCGCGCGAAACCGATCATGCTGACGGCGCTGGCCGCAATGATGGGCGCATTCTTCATCCTCGACGACCCGATCTTCAACGGTCTCGCGATCTCGTTGATATTCGGCATTCTCGTCTCGACCGTGCTAACGCTGATCCTCATCCCGATACTGTTCTACAGCTTCCGCCGGCAGATCAGAGTGTCGTAGAGCCTGGTCGAGGAGATATTTTCGCAGCCAGGCGCGCACTTCCTCCCAGTGGTGCTTCGCCTCCGCTCTCTTCATGATCCAGTGATCGGCATCATGAAACACGAGCAGGCGCCCCGGAACCTGTTTGCGCTGCAGGTAGGTCCAGGCTGCGATCGTCTGGTTGACGGGCACGCGATAATCCCTTTCGACGATCGTGAGCATCATCGGCGTGGAGAAATTGTCGGCGTAGCTGAACGGACTCAAGAATAAAGCGAACAGGATTGCAGCAATTCGCACGGCATTGCTCCCGGTGGTCCGTTTAAAGAAAGCCGAAGATACCTGCGGTAGACTCTGAGGTCCGCATGGTGCCGATGAGCGGTGCAATGACGGTCGATATCGATCGTCATTTCAGACACGAAAGCTTCAAGCGCTGGGCGCTAGCCCGCATTCAACGGGACCGTGCCATCTGGCGGGCGGCGCGAATGCGCTTAACTTCCCACCCGCATTTCCGCAAGAATCGTTCTGTGGAACGCTCCAGGCCCTTCGGCACTTTTTCGCGATGCAGGATATATGTCTGCTGGCTCAGTGTTGATTCCGTCACCGTGTAAGGGGTCAGGCCATAGATCGGCTGGCCGTGTTCCCAGAATTTCTTGATGAATACGTCTACGGGTTCGTAGATCGCCCGGGTCTGCTCGACGAGATTGTGGGCAACCTCGGGCGTCATACTGTTACACATGCAGGAATGCGGGACCTTCGTGTAACGCCACAGCGCATAATCTCCCCGCGCAGCAACACGCTGCTTTCGTGCCCGGGTTTCCGTCTGCAAGCGGATAAAGCCGCATTCCGAAATATTCTCGGCCACCTTTTCCACCGCTCCCGCAAACCCCGGTAACAGCCTGAAGTCATCTTCCATGATCATGAGGGGCTCGCCGAGCGCTACGCATTTTTGCCACATGGAGCGGTGGCTTGCGAAACAGCCGACCTCACCCTGTGACATCAAGTGGCCGGTATTGAGGAGCCACTCCTCCTCGTCGCAGCGCTCGAAATACCCTTCGGCCATCACCTGCTCACCACGCATCGCGTCGAAGAACTCGAAAGCCAGGCCGAGTTCCCCGAGTTGCCGGGCCACTCGCTCCCGGCGCTCGGTGGCATCCGGCAAACTGATAACGAAAATCTTCAAAACGATGGGTGACTTTGGCTGGCGAACCGTTTCGGGACACTCTGTACGAGAGCTTTCGGCGCATTTTAACGTAGAATCACGCGCTGACTCGAACCGGACCCCGACAAGATGAAAAAAGAAGGATTGAGCCAGAAGGCGTACGTACCGATCGAAGAAGGCGACGCGTACGACCCGTTCGTACCCGCCAGCGAATCGCCGGCTGAGTTCACGCTCAAAGCAGTCGGGCTCGGGATCCTGTTCGGCATCATTTTCGGCGCGGCCAATGCGTACCTGGGTTTGCGCGCCGGACTCACCATCAGCACCTCCATACCCGTAGCCGTCATGACCGTGGCGGTATTTCGCGCGCTCGCCCACGTTGGCATCCGCGGCAGTATCCTTGAAACCAACATCTCGCAGACGACCGGATCCGCATCCAGTTCGCTCGCGAGCGGCGTCATCTTCACGCTGCCCGCACTGTTCATGTGGGGCATGCCGCCGGAATTACTGCAGATGACACTGCTGGCCATGTGCGGCGGCCTCCTCGGAGTCCTCTTCATGATCCCGCTGCGGCGTTTCCTGATCGAGCGCGAGCACGGCAAGCTGCCCTACCCCGAGGGAACGGCCTGTGCCGAAGTGCTGGTTGCCAACGAGATCGGCGGCGGCCGCGCGCGCTTCGTGTTCTATGGTCTTGCCGGCGGCGCACTGTTCAAGTTCCTGACCTCCTGGGTCCGGGTGATCCCCGGCGACCTGCACGTGAACATCCCGCTGCTGAAGAAAGGCCAGCTCGGTATGGATCTGTCCGCCGCCCTGTTCGGCGTCGGCTACATACTCGGCCCGCGCATCGCCGCGGTGATGGTCGGTGGCGGCCTGCTCTCCTGGCTGGTGATCATTCCCGCCATCGCCTGGTGGGGCGATGCGCGGACGGCACCGCTGTTTCCGGAGACGGTGAATCTCATTCGTGACATGCAGCCCGGCCAGATCTGGACCCGCTACGTGCGCTACATCGGCGCGGGTGCCGTCGCGACGGCCGGCATCATTACACTGATCCGCAGCATCCCCGTGATGATCAGCAGTTTCCGCATAGGCGCATCGCAGCTCAGTGAGCGCGTGGCTTCGGGCACGAACGCGGTAAGCCGGACCAGCAACGACCTGCCGCTCCGTTTCGTCGGCTTCGGCGCGCTTGCAATCGCCCTGGTGCTCATCCTGGTACCGCAGGTATTCGGCGCCGTAGGCGGAGTCGGCATTCGCGCCGTCGCCGCTGTCTGCGTGGTTATATTTGCGTTTTTCTTCGTCACCGTCGCCTCGCGAATCGTCGGCCTCGTGGGTGTCACGAGCAACCCGACCAGCGGCATGACCATCGCGGCACTGCTCGGCACGGCATCGCTGTTCCTGCTGTTCGGCTGGACCGATGCCATGGGTAAAGCAGCGGCATTGACGGTAGGCTGCGTCGTCGCTATCGCTGCATCGATTTCCGGCGACACCTCCCAGGACCTGAAAACCGGCTTCCTGCTGGGGGCAACGCCGCGGGCGCAACAGACCTCGGAACTCATCGGCGTGCTGACGTCAGCCACGTTCGTGTGTCTGACGGTACTGGCTCTCGGCAAGGGATTCGGCTTCGGCAGCGAGGAGCTACCCGCACCACAGGCCACCCTGATGAAGCTCGTCATCGACGGCGTGCTGGACCAGGATCTGCCCTGGGGCCTCGTCGCGATCGGCATCGGCATCGCGTTCGCCTGTGAGCTCCTGCGCATCCCGTCGCTGCCTTTTGCGGTCGGCGTCTACCTGCCCGTGTCGACGATGACGCCGATCTTCGTCGGTGGTCTCATTCGCCTGTGGATGGAGCGCACGGCGAAAGACGACACCGCGGCGGCTGACCGGCGGGAACGCGGTGTCCTGCTCGGCAGCGGCTTCGTCGGCGGCGAGGGCCTGCTGGGTGTGGGCATTGCGCTGGTCGCCGTCGCAAAGAGCCGGCGGCCCGACGGCATCGGCACGGAGTGGCTGGGCAACGAAGCCACCGCGATGCTCGTCGGCGCGCTGGCTTTCGCGGTGTTTATCGCGTGGTTCTTCCGCTCGGTACGCGGAAACAATGCGTAGACCGGCAGATCACTTAGGGCTGTGGACTCCGTAACCCAGGCCGCTCTCGGGGCCGCTATCGGAGGCGCCATCGCCCCTGCCGGCCAGCGCCGCAAGGCACTGCTCGCCGGTGCGGCGCTGGGTACGCTACCCGATCTCGACGTTCTTATAGATTACGGAGATGCAGTTGCCAACTTCACCTATCACCGGGGCTTCAGCCATTCCCTGTTCGTGCTGCCACCTTTCGCAGTGTTGCTGTGGCTGGCGTTAAAGCGCTGGTGGGCGCCGGTGCGGGGAGCGCCGTCGCGGTGGCTGGCGATTATCGGCCTCGCGCTGATCACGCATCCCTTGCTCGACGCCCACACGGCCTACGGGACGCAGTTGCTCTGGCCCCTCACGGTACCGCCGACCATGTGGGCGACCCTGTTCATCATCGATCCGCTTTTCACTCTGCCGCTGCTGATCGGCATCATTTTCGTCGCAGTCTGGCCGGCGAGGCCGTGGAGCGCACGCGTGATTCGTTCCTGTGTCCTCTTGAGCACGCTCTACCTGGGTTGGTCCTGGATCGCACAGTCGATCGTCGCCGACCATGCCGAAGAGGCACTGGCTGCAAGGGACTTGCGAGGCGCGCCTGTTTTTGTCGTGCCCACACCTTTCAACACCGTGCTGTGGCGAATCGTCGTGCAGACGGAGGAGGGCTACCTCGAGGGTTTCGATTCGCTGCTCGTTGACGAGGACCAGCTGGACTTCACCGCGTACGCGTTCGACCGGGATCTGCTGGAAGCGGCAGGCGACGTCTGGGCCGTCTCACGACTACGCTGGTTCTCACAGGATTTCGTGAAGGCTGCTGTCGCCAACGATCGGCTGATCATCACGGACCTGCGAATGGGACAGGAACCCATCTATGTCTTCAGTCATGTGGCCGCCGCACGCGGCAATCCTCACTGGCAGCCGACCCCGACCGAATTGATCCCGGTATCCATCGACGAGCGCGCACTGCTGGATGCCTGGACACGGATGTGGACGCACTGACTCGATCGGTTACGCGGAGGTAGCCGGATCAGCTTCGTTCGGCTACGGCGATGACCTCGCGGCCCGGAAGTACGCGCGCGTGGTCTTCGAGGCCGAGCACGAAACCGTCGGCCGTCGCCAGCAGCGCCTCCTCGCGAGATCCGAACGCGCTGAAAACCTGCGCCAGGATCTGTCCTTTCCGGATCTCCTGACCGGGCTGGACATCGAAGCGGATCAGCCCACTGGTGCTGCACAGCGGCCGGTTCGTATAGCGCAGTGCCGCTCCCGTGCCGGGATGCCCGGCGGGCAGGAACCAGTCGATCATTTCCATTGAACGCAACGTCGAGAGCACGGCATCCCTGCCCGCTACAACGCCCTCCTCGACAACGGCGTAAGCACCGCCGGCCTCGATCGTAAAAGCAGGCACGCCGGCATCCACTATGGCACCCGCGAGCGTATTGCGAAGTGGGTGAAAGACGTCCGAGTCCTCCACCAGCAGGAGGCCGGTCGCCCGTGCCAACTCGAGCGTACGGCGCTCCGTTCTTGCGTTCGGATACGCTTGCGGGGGATCCAGGAGGATGTAAGGAATCGACTGTATCCAGTCATTGTGCAGGTCAATCACGAGCGACGGCTCCGACTTCATGATGGTGTCATAAAGACGCCGCGCTATCTGCTCGCCCAGGCTCCCTCGGGGGTCACCCGGGAAACACCGGTTCAGGTCTTCCCTGTCCGTATTGATATACCGGGAGACGTTTTCGAACCCCATCGAATTGATCAGGGGAAATGCGTGCACCGACCCTCGGCTCAGGCCCTCCTTGCGGAGTCGGGCAAACACATCGTGAACGATCGCCGTGCCGCCGACCTCGTCGCCATGGATACAGGCCGTCAGCCAGACGACAGGTCCGGGCCGCCTGCTCTCGGCAACGAGCACGGGAATCCTGCGCTGAATGATGTCGCGCAGGCCCGTGATATCGATGAGCCGCCTGGATATTCGCACGGCGGTGCGGTGTCAGGCGGCTCTCAAACGTGCCGCGCTTCGGCCGGTCGCTCGCAGACGTTCGTCACAGGCGACGAGTATTTCTCGCAGCATATCCGCGTATGACAATCCCGCGAATTCCGCCATCCTGGCGAGGTGGCCATCCCAGCACCATCCCGGGTTGGGATTTACCTCGAGGAGTCGAGGCGTGTTATTAGCGTCGAGGCGCCAGTCGAAACGCGCGTAATCCTGACAACCGACGCGCTGAAACAGCCGAATGCAACTTGCGCCCAGGAAGTCGATCGTTGACTGCGGTAGCTCCGCCGGGATCGACTTTATGTTCCTGAAGTAGTCCGACTCGGTATCCCACTTCGCTTCGTAGCCGCAAATCCTGGGGAGCCCTTCGGGCAGCTGCGAATAATCTTCCTCGATCACCGGCAACACCGTATAGCTGTCCGGCGGATTACCGATGATGCCGACGCTGATGTCTTTGCCTGTAAGAAATTGCTCAACGAGAACGGGACGATCGAAGCCCGTGGCTTCACGCACTTTCGCAATTGCGTACTCCAGCTGCCCGACGTCGTAGCAAACGCTGTCCACGGTAATCCCGACACTCGAATCGCCGTAATTCGGCTTGACGATCACGGGGAAATCGATGGGCTTCGAAATGAAGGCGACTTCTTCGGGTGCCACCGAGAACGCCGCCGGCACCGGGATGTCCATTTCCTTTGCTATACCGCGAATCAGCGACTTGTCGTAACAATAGGCCAGGCACTGAGGATTGCCGCCCGAATAACGGATGTCGAGCATCTCGAGTAACGAGGGAACGTGGAGCTCCTTTGAGGCTTCGTTATTGAAGCCCTCGTCGCACAGGTTGAACACGAAATCGATTTTGCCGGCGTCCTCGCGCAGCGCGTCGACAAGTTCGCCGTGATTATCCAGGTAGGAGAAATTGAAGCCGTCAAGCTGCGCCAGCGCCGACTTGAGCTCGTTGATCGTGTGAAAGTCGTCGCTATCGAAAGCACTGTTAGGCTTAACGGAGTCGGAGCGGCGATGATCGCCCATCACTACTTTAACCTGGCGGACTCGGCGCTCTTCTTCACGGGCGTCGCCGGCACGCTTATTAGAGCGCGCCGTCAGCACGACGCGTTGTGCCATCATGCCGAGATCCTGGTTGCGCTTCGACATCGTCGACATGAGCCGCGCTTCGAGCACATCGAATCCGTTCTCGGCCAGCAAGGTGCCCAGCTGACTGGCGTTATAAAGGCGCTCGGCATAGAACTGGTCGGCAACAACACCCTTCTTTGTATGCGTGATGACTTCACGGGAAATCAACCGGGCATTGTCCTTCGACAACGTCCGTTCACGGCAGACGAAGTAGTTCTTGTCTATCCACTCCCAGCTGCGGGACTCGAATTTCTCGCGCAGGAAATCACCGTCGGTGAAGTCGATGAGGAGCTGCCCCGCCGGCTTCAGCAGTCGCCGAAGCTCGGTCAATACGGCGATGTCGTCTTCCGCCGACTCGAAATAGCCGAAACTGTTACCCGCCAGGTAGATCAGGTCGAAGGTGTTGTCGCGGAAACGAAGTTTGCGCGCATCGCCTTCCCGGAAAGTTGCGGTATAGCCATGCTGGCGCGCGATACGCCGGGCGCGCGAGATCAGGTAATGCGACCGATCGACCCCGTACAGGTTAGTGAAACCGCGTCGCGCCAGCTCGAGCAGGTGCCTGCCCTGGCCGCAGCACAGGTCGAGTATGCAGGCGCCCTGCTCGACGTCAACGAGCTCGAGAAATGCATCGATCTCGCCTTCCGTGATATCCGGGTCCTCGACGACGTCGCCATCCGTGCGCAGATAGTTCGCATTGAAGATGTCGCGCCACCAGTCCGCCTTTACGTAACTCTCGAGATCCTCGACCGGACCGATAGAACCCCTGATGACCGCCTTGCCCTGCGGCTTCGACTTTGCGGCGCTGTGCCGCGTGGTTTTCCTCGACAAGTCCCCGTACTCCAGGCGTCAAAGTAAAAATCGCGCGAATTGAGCGCTCGAACAGGGGTGCTGTCAAGCAATAAATCGTCTACCGGGCGACATTTGGGAAGATGGCCCGCCGGCGGCGGATGTGGCAGTTAAGTTTATGAATTTCCTGACTATTATTTGACGCCGCCACGCCGGGACAGGAAGCCCGAGAGCAAAAGATTCGGACGAGCGGGAAACACTCGGTCTCACGCGCAATCAGGAATTCCGCAGCCGGCCTATTCTTCGCTCTCGGTTTCGAACTGCTGCAAGCCCTCGGCCAGGTAATCCGCGAGCAAGGGCGTACCAACGAGGTAATCCGCGGTGTGGTCCGTCCAGTTTTCTTCGGCGAATTTCAGCGCCTCGTCCCATTCCTCCAGCGCATAGTCGCCTCGCCCGACCCACATCAGCGCGACCAGCGACATCTGC
>Ga0224504_10000788_pt1 | contig 14254 bp, 12 predicted proteins | sample SF_Oct11_sed_USG_3_FD_170160 | JGI IMG/M metagenome (GOLD analysis project Ga0224504, IMG submission 170160) | Sediment microbial communities from San Francisco Bay, California, United States - SF_Oct11_sed_USGS_24 | ecosystem: Environmental > Aquatic > Marine > Sediment | place: USA... | reverse complement strand
CGTGCAGGTCGCCGGCAGCGGCGGGAAGGAAGACGCCATCTATAACCCGGTGCCGCCCGAGCATGCGGTGCCCTGTCTCGAGAAGGTCATGGCCTGGCTGCGCGACAGGACGCTGATAGAGCTGGGCGATGCCGGGATGGGAATGAGCCTTCCCGTACGAATGGCCGTCGGCCACACGCATTTCGAGGCGGTCCACCCGTTCAGCGACGGCAACGGCCGTGTCGGGCGTGTCCTGTGGCCGCTGCAAATGACAGCCGCGGGCCGTTTGCCGCTCTATCTGTCCGGCTACGTCGAGAGAAACCGGGACGAGTACGGTCGGGCTTTGCAGGAAGCGCAGAAACAACTTTCTTATGGCCGCATCGTACATTTCTTGGCCAATGCCGTTATCGGCTCTCACGAAGAAGAAAAGACGGGCAAGGCCGCGATCGGCAGCCTTCTCGATGTGTGGCGGCAGCGGGGCCATTTTCGGAGGGACTCATCGGCCGCGCGCGCGCTGCCAGTCATTTTGAGGATGCCCATTATCACCGCGCGGATTCTGGCGGATAAACTGGATGTCTCCTTTCAGGCGGCCTCGAACGCTCTGAATGCGCTCGAAGGCAAACATGTCGTCCGCGAGCGGACCGGCCACGGCCGCAACCGGATCTTTGCCGCCGAAGAGGTCATAGCCGTCCTGGCGCGGCCCTTCGGCGAAGACCCGGAGGTCGCCCTGGAAGGCGCGCGCCGTTCGCTCGGTATGTAGGGTCGCTTCTCCCGCCGCCTTGAATCGGCGCCGGCAATCTTCGTAACGCAGTTCGCTACGCGCGTCTTTGGCGGCCTCCCGGCTGCCGTTTCCACCCGCGCCGCGCCCGATCGCCGGTGGCCTCGAACGCCGCTTGGTCCTGATGGCGCGGCGAAGCCGGCGCCTGTGCCTCGCTCCTAAGGGCCTGCCCCGAGCCCGTTGCGGCTGTAGATCGTGCGGCCCTCGGTGATCGTCGCCTCCACGTCTATGTCCTTGATGCCTTCTGGGTCGTCCAAAGGGTTGGCCGAGAGGACAGCGAAGTCCGCCAGTTTGTCGGGCTCGATCGATCCCAGCTCGTCCTCCCGGAAGGTCTGCCAGGCCGCGTCGATGGTGTGGGCGCGGAGCGCCTGAAGCGGCGATATCCGCTGATCCTCGCCCAGCACTTGGCCCGAGGCGGTCAGGCGGTTGACCGCGCACCAGATCAGCGGCAGCGGGCGGATCGGCGTGACCGGCGGATCGTTGTGAATGGTAAAGCGAATGCCGCGGGCCGCGGCCGAGGCGGCCGGGCTGATCCTGCGCGCCCGCTCCGGGCCCAGGAAGATGTCGCGGTGGCGGTCGCCCCAGACGAAGACGTGGTAGCTGAAGAAGCTCACGGTGATGCCGAGCTCGGCCATGCGGTCGAGCTGGTCCTCGCGCAGCGTCTGGCCGTGGATGATGGTATGGCGGTGATCGTTGCGCGGGCAGGCGTCCTGCGCGGCCTGAAAGGCGTGCAGCACGTCGTCGCCGGCGCCGTCGCCGTTGACGTGGATGTGGATCTGATGCCCGGCCTTGTGCAGGTCCACGATGTATCCGGTCAGGGCCTCGCGGTTGTAGATCGGATAGCCCCGATGCTCGGCGTCGCCCCGGAATGGCGTGTGGTAGGGCTTGCTTAGAAAGGCCGTGCAGATCTGGATGGACCCGTCGGAGAAGAGCTTCCGCGGACCGATCCGCAGGGGGCTGCCGGCGGGCAGCTCGAGGGAGAGGGCGCCGCTGGCGACCGCCGGCTCCAGGTGCGCGTCGAGCAGCAGGTTCACCCGGATCGCCATGTCGCCGTCGCGGGCGGCGGCCTCGAACTCGTGGAGCATCTCGCGGCTGACCCAGGCGTTCTGCGCCGTGGTCAGCCCGTGCTTGGCATACTCCTCGCAGGCCCAGCGCAGGCCCTCGCGGAACCGCTCTCCGCTCGTCCCGAACACCCGCGCCATGATCGGGCCCATCGCCTCGGGTTCCTCGAGCAGCCCGGTCGGCTCGCCGGTTTCCGGATGCTTTTCGATATAGCCGCCTTCCGGCTGGGGCGTGTCCCGGTCGACGCCGGCGAAGGCGAGCGCCCGGCCGTTGCCCGCGCCGCCGTGGCCCGACATGTGCATGACCCAGACGGGGTGGTCCCGCGAGACCGCATCCAGCTCGTCGCGGGTGGGAAAGCGGTTTTCCGCCATGCCCGTCTGGTCGAAGAAGACGCCGATGACCCAGTCGCCCTTGGGGGTCCGCGCCGCGCTCTCGGCCAGGCGGTCGAAGATGTCGGCCAGCTTCGTGCAGCCCCCCAGAGGCGGCCCCATGAGGTCCACGCGATGCAGCGCGCAGAAGCCGGTTTCCGGGAAATGCCCGTGCGGGTCGATGAAGGCGGGGATCATGGTGCGGCCCGCAAGGTCGACGCGCCGGGTGCCCTGGTCGGCCAGCGGCTCGATCTCGGTCCAGGGACCCACCGCGAGAATGCGACCGCCGGCGACGGCGACCGCTTCGGCCACGCTGTCCGAGGCGTCCATCGTCAGGATCGTGCCGTTCGAAAACACCGTGTCCGCGCGCGCCATGGCTCCCTCCTCCCGGCGGCCCCGATGCGTCACCGCTCTTAACGGGGCCACTGCAAAACTCGTTCACTGTACTACTAGGCAGGCATTGTCACGTTATCCCAAGCTAGGCGGATGCTTACTTTTTAAGGTGTGCAGCTGCGCGCGACGGGTCCAGATCGAGTTGTTTGGAAGGACTGCTATCACGGTAACGGGCTGGGATCAGCTGCTGGTTGCGGCATACCAGCGCTTATCTAGGTCCGTGGGGTTGAATTTCGGGGTGATGCCGATGGCGACGACTTGGGTCGCGAGCGGCTCGGTGATGTTTTCCAGGGTGCGGGTTCGGCCAACCAGATGCGCCTCCACCGCGCCACCGCCGTTCAGCAGGACGAAACCCTTGAGCCGGTAGAGACCCTTCGGCGGATCGTCCAGCAGGCGCTCGAGCGCCTGGCGACTCAGCCGGTCCGGTCCAGAGTAGGACCAGGTCCGATAGACCTCGCCATGATCATGGCGGTCTTCGCGCGCGGTAGCTGGGAGCGTGCTCTCTCGCCGGTCGAGAATGATATCTGGCGCCACTTCGGCGCGCTGCGCCACGATCACCGGTGCACCGCTCCGGATGTCGATCTCGGCCAGGGCCGCAATGGGCTCGGCGAGATCAGACTTCGTGACCACAATCAGATCGGCCGAGGTGATCTGATCCGCTACCTGGGCGCCGATAAGCGGGTCGGCCAGCACTGAACCGACGTTGACAGCATCAACCAAGGTCACCACGCCGCAATAGCGCATTTCGGGCTCAGCAAGTGCCGCCTGGGCGATCTTTTGCGGCTGCGCGACCCCGCTTGCTTCGATCACCAAGCAGTCAGGCCGCGGCCGCCGGTCGAGCGCATCGGCGAGTGCATAGTAGAGGTCTCCGCCAAGCGAGCAGCAGACACAGCCGTTCGATAGGGTTAGGACGTCCTCTTCCGCACTTTCCAGCAGATCCGCGTCGATGTTGATCTCGCCAAAATCATTCACCAGCACCAGGATTCTTCGCCCCCCGGCATTGCGTAGCAGGTGATTGATCAGACTGGTCTTGCCCGCGCCGAGGTACCCGGAGACGACCGTCACCGGCAGGGGCGCAGGGTCGGTCACGACAAGAACACCCGTCCACCGGACACCGTGCCGAGCACCGGCACGTCTTTGAGCGCTACCGGGTCCACCTCTGTCGGATCGTCGGCCAGAATCGCGAAGTCGGCGCGCTTGCCGGTCTCGATTGACCCGATCTCCCCATCGAGCTTCAGGGTGTAGGCGGCCCCCAGCGTGATCGCGAGCAGCGCCTCATCTACAGTGATCCGCTGCTCAGGTCCCAATACTCGGCCCGAACTCGTTAGCCGGTTCACTGCGCACCACGCGGTGAAGAGCGGTCCCATCGGCGTCACCGGCGCGTCGGAGTGGATGGTCATGCGGACACCCTCGTCCAGCGCAGTGCGGCAGGCGTCCATCCGCCGGGCGCGGTCCTCGCCGATGGTCTTTGCCGCGTGGATTTCGCCGAAATAGTAGATATGGTTCGCGAACAGGTTGACGCAGACCCCCAGCGCGGCCATGCGCCGGTACATGGCGCGGTCGATCATCTGGCCATGCTGCAACGTGTGGCGATGGTCGCGCCAGGGATGCAGCACCATCGCCCGCTCCAGCGCGTCGATGGCAACCTCACTGGCTTCGTCGCCATTGGTATGGATGTGCATTTGTATGCGGGCGCCGTGCAGAGCCTCGATCATTTCCTCCGCCTGGTCGGGCGCGATCACCCAGATGCCATTGGGGGCGCCGTTGACATGGCCGGGCCAGCGCAGCCGTGCCGTGTAGCCCTGGATCGAGCCATCCAGGACCAGCTTGACGCCGCCGAGCCGCAGCATGTCTGTGGAGCGCTTGCGGAGGGCCAGCGCGCGTTCCGCAACCTCCCGCGGCGGCTGGGTTATGCCGCCCAGCATCGGAACGATTCGGAGCGGATAGTCCGCGGCCGAGGTGGCCTTGAGCTGCGCTTCTACATCCCTGTCCGGCAGTTCCGCAAAGAGGTCAGTCGAGGTCGTCACGCCGACCATTCGGGCCGTGGCGCCGAAGGCGGCGATGGTGTCCGGATGCGCGCTGGTGGAGCGGAAATCAATACCAAGACGGCGCAGGAGCGGGAACATTGCCGCCATCTCCTGTAACTCGCCGGTCAACTCCCCGTTCTCGTCCTTGGCCACACCGTCCACATTGGTATCGCGCGTATACTGCACCAAAGCGAGTGCGGTGGAATTGGCGGTCAGCAGGTGGAAGTTGGAGTGCTGGACGACCACCGGGCGGTCGCTGGATACCGCGTCGAGGTGATGCCTGTTCAGGCGTTCGGTTGGCAGGAAGATCGGATCGAACCCCCAGACGAAAAGCGGTGAGTCCTTGTCCGGTAGCCCCGCCTCCGCGGCCTTCAGCCCGGCGATCACCTGCTCGATCGTGGTCTGGCCCTTCCAAAGCCGGCCGGTCGGGTCCAGGCGGTCATGATACCCGGCATAGGGAAAGCGCCACATAGCGCCGGCCATCATATGCGCATGCCCTTCGACGAAGCCTGGCATCAGCACTGCATCGGCGAAGCGGTCGTCATGGGTGCCGCCGCCCCATTGGGCGGCACAATCGGCGTCGCCCACCGCGAGAATTCGCCCCTCCCGCACCGCGACATGGGTGGCCGTCGGCTGGTTTGGGTCCATGGTGACAATCTTTCTCGCGCGGAAGATCATGGTCTCGGTCATGCGATGCCTCTCCGGGCTGGCGGTTGTCTTGCTCGCAGGCAGGATAGACCCTGCCAATTCCCATGAAAAATGGATTTATCTTGCCCATACACTGCATTTTTCCGAACATATGCCCGGGAGATCGCGATGAATCTGACATTCAAGCAACTGCGCTATGCCACCGCGGCTGGGCGCCTGGGCTCGGTCGCCGCGGCGGCGGCGGAGATCAAGATCTCGCAATCCTCGATCACCGCGGCGATCGACTCGATTGAAGCGGAACTGGGAGTCGATCTGTTTATCCGTTTACCGGCCAAGGGGATCAGGCCGACTCCGGCGGGACGGGAAGCATTGACGATGATGCAGGGGATGCTGAACCACGTCGCCCGGTTCGAGAGCGAGCTTGAGAGCCTTGGCGGCTCGCCGCGCGGATTCTTGCGGCTCGGTTGCTACGTGACGGCGGCGCCCTATGTCCTGCCGCTGACCCTGCGCGCGTTCAGCCACCGCTACCCGCAAGCGCGTGTCGACCTGCGCGAAGGGGACATGATGGCCATCACGGACCTGTTGGTCGCCGGCGAGGTCGACCTGGCCATGACATACCGGGACGTCGTCACCACCGAGCTTGAATTCCACCCATTGTTCGAAGCCCGGCCCTACGCGCTGATCTCTCGCGAGGATCCACTGAGCCAGGCTGACGCCGTGTCGCTGCATGACCTCGCAAAGCGTCCAATGGTACTGCTGGAACTGCCGCTGACGCGCGAATACTTCAACAGCATTTTCGACGCCGTTGGGATACGTCCGAACATCGCGCATTCTTCTCGGTCTTCGGAGATCGTTCGGGCGCTGGTCGCGGGCGGGTTCGGCGTTTCGATCCTGAACATCAGTAGCGGTCACGAGGATTTCCATGGCGCGGGCTACCGGTGCTTGCCGATTGCAGAGCCCGTGAAAATCCCGGAATTTGGAGTTGCTGCCGTCAAGGGGATCCGGCGGCCTCTCATGTCTCGGGTTTTCATTGAAATTTGCGAGTCGCTGCGCCGGGACGGCGTATTCGAGAAGTTGGCTGTCCACGAGGCTGGGAGCAAAAGCACTAAAAAATAAGCCTTGTATCGCTTAAAATTATATTTTTTCGTGGAATTGGAGCGTGCTACAGTCGCAATTCCACGGTCAGAAACATGACCCGGATAGGGGAGGACTTCATGTCAAAATTCGCGCGTTTTCTAGGCGGTGCGGCACTGGCCGCCACGGTTGTCGCCACCATGCCATCCGCACCGTTTGCCGAAGAACCCAAGAGAGGTGGCACGCTGGTGCAGGCCATCCAAAACACACCACGCCACCTCAACCCCGCGGTTCAGTCGGGTATCGCGACAGGCGAACCGGGAACTCAATTGTTTGCCTCGCTCCTGCGCTATGATGAAAGCTGGACTCCGGAGCCCTATCTCGCCAAGTCCTGGGAGGTCTCCCACGATGGCCTGTCGGTCACGCTCAAACTCGTCGAGGGCGCGACCTTTCACGACGGCCATCCGATCACGTCCGAGGACGTGGCCTTTTCGATCGAGACGGTGAAAGCATACCATCCGTTCAAATCGATGTTCGCGCCGGTGGAACAGGTCAAAACCCCCGACGCCCACACTGTGGTCGTCGTACTGTCACAGCCACATCCGGCACTGCTGCTGGCCATGTCGTCGCAACTTCTTTCGATCATCCCGAAGCATATCTACGGCGACGGTCAGGACCCCAAGACCCACCCGCGAAACTCCGAGAATGTCGTCGGCTCCGGCCCCTTCAAACTTGTCGAGTTCAAGCGCGACCAGCACATCATTCTCGAGCGTTACGAGAATTTCTTCATCAAAGGCCGTCCTTATCTGGACAAGATCGTGATGCGCATCATCAAGGACGGTTCGGCACGCACGATCGCTCTCGACAGCGGCGAGTTCATGCTGTCGGGCTTTGAACAAACCCCGCGAGACCTGAACCGGCTGAAAAAGAACCCCAATCTGAACGTATCCAACGAAGGCTACGCGGCGATCGGGTCCATCGTCTGGTTGGCATTCAACACCAAGCAGGGGAAAACCGCCGACAAGGCCGTGCGTCAGGCCATTTCCTATGCAGTGGACCGCAATTTCATTTTGAAGGCCCTTATGCTGGGAACCGCCAAGCCGGCAAAAACCGGCATTCACCCCGGCAGCCCCTTCTATGACGACAGCGTGAACGGCTATGATGTTGATCTCGACAAGGCCAACAAGCTGCTCGACGACGCCGGCTACGCCAAGGGTTCGGACGGCATGCGGTTCGGTCTGACGGTGGATTACGGTTGGGCGATCGTCAAACCCTACGCCGAATATATGAAGCCGCAACTGAAGAAAATCGGCATCGACGTCACTGTGCGCGCCTCCGCCGATTTCCCCACATGGGCGAAGCGGATTTCCAACCACGAGTTCGATATGACCATGGACAATGTGTTCAACTGGGGTGATCCGGTCATCGGCGTGCACCGGACCTATGACAGCGACAACATCAAGAAAGGCGTGATCTGGTCGAACACGCAGCAATATTCCAACGCCCGCGTGGACGAATTGATGAAGCTGGCCGGATCGACCTACGACCTTGACGAGCGGAAAAAATACTACGCCGAGTTCCAGCAGATTCTGGCCGGCGAGCTGCCAATCTACTGGTTGTTTGCAGGTCCTTATCACACCGTCGCGAACAAGAAGGTCGGCAATCCGCCAAATTCGATCTGGGGTACATCCGCGCCACTCGACCGTGTCTATCTGAAGTGATCACCAATCCTGCGACTGTCCGGCCTTGCAAAGAGCATGGCCGGACAGCATTTCGGCTTCCACCTTAGTGGGGTTTCGCCTCATGGGACTTTGGAGCACAGTTGCAGAGCGAGTGGGTTACGGCCTGCTCTTGCTGGTCGCGGTTCTGATCCTCAATTTCGCGCTCATCTCGATCGCACCCGGAGACATCGCCGATACGATTGCCGGCGACATGGGTGGCGCCGACGCGTCCGTTATCGAGGAAATCCGCACCCGTTACGGTCTCGATCAGCCGTTTTATGTCCAGCTCTGGCGCTACCTGTCGCGGGTCGTCCAGTTCGACCTAGGCTATTCCTATTTTTACAACACGCCCGTCACGACCCTGATCTTGGAAAAGCTGCCGGCGACGCTGTTGCTGGTTTTTTCCGCGCAGATATTGGCCGTCATCACCGGTACGCTATTGGGTGTATTGGCCGCGAAGAAGCCCAACGGGGCTGTCAGTCTCACGGTCACCTTTCTGTCACTCTTTGGGTTTGCGGCGCCGGTGTTCTGGACGGGCATTCTGTTGATCATTCTCTTCGTCTCGATCTTTCCGCTGTTTCCCGTGGCGGGCATGATGGACGTGACCGTCGAAGGTGGATTCTTTGTGAAAACGCTCGACGTTCTGCATCACCTGGTTTTGCCCATGATCACACTCGCCTCGATCTTTCTGGCGCTTTACAGCAGGCTGGCGCGGGCATCGATGCTTGAGGTTCTGGGCGCGGATTATGTGCGGACTGCGCGCGCCAAGGGCGTTCCCGAGCGGGGGGTCCTCTACAAGCACGCTCTGCGGAATGCTTTGGGACCGGTGGTCACCGTGGCGGGTCTGCAATTTTCGGCTGTTATTTCCGGGGCTGTGGTCGTGGAAGCCGTGTTCAGCTGGCCGGGGCTTGGAACGCTGGCGCTGCAGTCCATTCTGGCGCGCGACACGCCTACCATTATGGGCATCCTATTCTTCTCATCGGTCGTCGTGATCATCTTCAATATTCTAACGGATATCACGCTGCGGTTTATCGATCCGCGAATAAAGTCGGGATAGGAACAGGCAGATGGCGGAAACGGCAGCAACCGAAGACAGGACGGGTCAGGAGCCGCTGGAGCTCAAGATCACCCATCCCCTTTCCGAGATGGCGACCATGTTCTTTGCGAACCATGCCGCCGTGGCAGGCCTCGTGCTGCTGATATTCATCATCCTGTTCACCTTTCTGGGCCCCTATATCCACACCACCGATCCTTTCGAAATGGTCTGGGCACCATTCTCTCCGCCCGGCGAAGAGGGCTTTCTCTTCGGCACCGACTATCTTGGCCGTGATATTCTCGCGGCGATGATGGTGGGCGGGCAGGTGTCGATGGCCATTGGTTTGGCCGCGGCGGTCATATCCGTTGTCATCGGAGTCACCGTCGGTGCCTTTGCCGGTTACTACGGCGGCGTGATCGAGGAAGCACTGATGCGGTTTACCGAGTTCTTCCAGGTGCTGCCGACGCTGCTGTTTTCCATGGTGATCGTGGCATTGTTCGGCGCCACGCTGCTGACCGTGACGATGGCCATCGGCGTCGTCAGCTGGACCGCGGTCGCCCGTGTCACCCGTTCGGAATTCCTGCGCATCCGCGAGCTTGAATATGTTGCCGCCGCCCGCTCGGGCAGCGCCCGTGACGGCTATCTCATTTTCCGGGTTATTCTGCCCAATGCCCTGCCGCCGATCATCGTTCAGGCCAATCTCATGGTCGGGTCGGCTATCCTGTTTGAAGCCGCGCTCAGTTTCTTGGGGCTGAGCGATCCCAACACCATGAGCTGGGGGCAGGTGATCGGCTCCAACAGACCCTATATTCTGGACGCGGGATTTGCCGTTGCCATTCCTGGATTCGCCATCTTCTTCACGGTTTTGGCCATCTCGCTGATCGGTGACGGTCTGAACGACGCGCTCAATCCGAAGCTTCGACAAAGGTGATGGCCGTGGCTACGGATCCTCTTTTGAGCGTCAAGGATATCGTTGTCGATTTCAAAACCCGCTACGGAATCGCCCGGGTGCTGGACCATGTGACTCTGGACGTCAACAGCGGTGAAATTCTCGGCATCGTCGGCGAATCCGGCTGCGGCAAGTCGATGACGGCCCTGTCGATCATGGGCCTGGTTCCCGATCCGCCCGGCAAGGTCACTTCAGGTTCGATCAAGATTGGCGGAATGGAACTGGTGGGGATGCAACTGGACAGCCTGCGCCAGATCCGCGGCAAGGACATCGGCATGATATTCCAGGAGCCGATGACCTCGCTCAATCCGGTCTTTACAGTCGGCGAACAGATCGCCGAAAGCGTGCGCCTGCATGAAAATGCCAGTCCGAAAGCGGCCATGGACCGCGCGGTCGAAATGCTCAAGGCCGTTGATATTCCCGAAGCGGAAAGGCGCGCCAGGGCCTATCCGCACCAATTATCGGGCGGCATGCGCCAAAGGGTGATGATCGCCATGGCGCTGGCCTGTCGGCCCAAGGTGCTGATCGCCGACGAACCGACCACCGCGCTCGATGCAACGGTTCAGGCCCAGATCTTCGACCTTCTGCAGGACCTGCAGGAGGAAACGGGAACCGCAATCATCCTGATCACCCATGACATGGGGGCGATCGCCGAACTCGCCGATGCGGTGGCCGTCATGTATGCGGGCCGTGTGGTGGAAAAAGGCACCGTGGATGCTGTTCTTTCAGCGCCGCAGCACCCCTATACCAAGGGTCTCATCACCTGCGTTCCCCATCTCGAACCCGATCCACCGGTCGAGCGGCATGAGCTCATGGAAATTCCGGGGGTCGTGCCGGCTCTGACGGAGCTGGGCAAAGGCTGTGCCTTCGCCCCCCGCTGCGGCGAGGCCACTGAAAAATGCTCGGTGGAAGAGCCGCAATTGCTTGCCACAGGCGATAAGCATTTGACCGCCTGCTGGGTTGCCCAACAAGAGCGAGCCCAATGACCGACGCCACTCCCTCCACCAAAAGCCGAGCCAGCGGCGCGCTCACGGTCGAAGATCTCAAGGTCCATTTCGGCGGCAGTAGAACGCTTTTTGCCAAGGGCGCGGCGCTTGTTCATGCGGTCGACGGCGTCAGCTTTTCCGTCCCGGCGGGCAAGACCTTCGGCGTGGTGGGCGAGAGCGGCTCGGGCAAGACCACCACGGCGCTTGCCATCATGCGCCTGGTACCCATCACCCACGGCAGGGTTATCCTCGGCGACACGGCAATCAGCGATCTCGAAAAAGAGGAGCTGCGTGCTGCGCGCCGGCGGTTCCAGATCATTTTCCAAGACCCCTATTCGTCGCTCGACCCGCGCAAGCGCGCGGGGGCCGTTGTTCGGGAGCCGCTCGATCTCATGCAGATCGGCAAGCCTGCGGAGCGGGACGGCATGGTCGCGGAACTCTTCGGCCAAGTGGGTCTAAGACCCGAGCAGCGGGCGCTGTTTCCGCACCAGTTTTCCGGTGGCCAGAGACAGCGCATCGGGCTGGCCCGGGCCCTGTCGACCCGGCCCGACCTCATCGTCTGCGACGAGCCGGTCTCCGCCCTCGACGTTGCCATTCAGGCCCAGATCCTCAATCTGATGGCGAAGCTCCAGCGCGAGCTGGGTCTCACTTACCTTTTCATCTCCCATGACCTTGGCGTGGTGCAGCACATTTGCGATCAGATCGCGGTCATGTATCTGGGCCAGATTGTCGAACAGGCCGACCGGATTAGCCTGTTCACCAACCCCCGCCACCCCTACACCAAGGCGCTTCTGGCGGCAGTTCCCACCGTTCACGGCAACAAGCGCGACAGGCGCTCACGCATGCGGCTCAAAGGCGATCCGCCGAGCCCGATCAATTTGCCCCCAGGCTGCCGCTTCGCCTCGCGCTGCCCGATGGCGGAAGCGCGCTGCCGCGAGGCCAGCCCGCCGCTGGAGGATCGGGGCGGCGGGCACAGGGTCTCCTGTTTTCTGGTCTGACGCTGGCGCCATCGTGAATGAAGGTCTTGGTCTGTCTAGAGCAATATCCAAAGAGATTGAACCGATCTGGTTCAATCTCTTTGGATATTGCTCGACTCTGCAAAGGTAGAGCAGCTTTATCCGTTCAATTGGATCGCTGAAAGCGATTCCAACTGAACGGATGCTGCTCTAGGAAATCGAGTAGGTATAGTTTAAACCGCGATACCCCCAGATTTGGCGTTTATGGCGGCTGCCGGTCGCCTGCCGTCAGGCGAAGGCCCTGACGTCGAGCAGCGCGCGCTCTTCCCGCATCAGTTCTCGGGCGGGCAGCGCCAGCGCATCGCGATCGCCCGGGCGCTGGCGACGAGGCCGGACCTGCTGGTGCTCGACGAGCCGGTCTCGGCGCTCGACGTCGCGATCCAGGCGCAGGTGCTCAACCTGCTGCGCCGCCTGCAGGCCGAGTTCGGCCTGACCTACCTGTTCATCAGCCACGACCTCGGCGTCGTGCAGTACATGTGCGACGAGATCGCGGTGATGTACCTCGGCCAGATCGTCGAGCGCGCCCACCGCAGGCAGCTCTTCGCCAGGCCGCTGCACCCCTACACCCAGGCCCTGCTCGCCGCCGTGCCCTCGCCGCAGAGCCGCGGCAAGGTTCGGGCCGCGGTGACCGGCGACCCGCCGAGCTCTATCGATCCGCCTTCGGGCTGCCGCTTCCACCCGCGCTGCCCGCTCGCCCAGCCGCTTTGCCGCGAAGAGACCCCGGTGCTGCGGCGACTCCCCAGCGGCCGGCAGGTCGCCTGCCACCTCGCGGAGGAGACGAATGGGGACGCAACCGGGTCGTGAGGCCTATCCCCCATGGGGAGCGCGGATCATCGAGCCGCCTAGTATTAGAATGTAAAAAACCATCGAATATGGATCTCCACAAGATTTTAACTATCCATTGAAGTGAATATCTTCTGTCATTACAATCATCAATACTTCACTAATGGCCAGTATTTTAAATAAATCTCTTATTGTAAGAAGTTTAACAACATCGAAAACTTCGCATATATAGTTATAAATTGTTAATAAGCTGTGGGTAGTCTTCCCCAGTGGCGAAACCGGGTCTTTTCGTCGAATAAAGCTCGAAGACGATCGGGGAAGACCATGATCTGCCTGACAACAGTCGCTGAGCGCGGCGTCGCCCGCTTCGGGGGTCGGTCGGTCAACCCGGCGATGTCGCGGGGCGGTTTTGCCGCGTCCAAGGAAACCGCGGCCTTGGTGGTATTCGAGGCTCGGATCCTCTCGAGCGCGGAGCACTATGGGAAGAACCGGCGCTCCAGACGGGCATCGGGCCAATGGGAGATAGGAGCTAGAAAGGTTCTGACGGCAAAGGGGCAAAGCTATGAAGGTCGTGACTCAGGACAGGTTGAAGATAGATAACGCGGCGCAGAGCGAGAGCTCGCCGCTGTCGGGTCTGGCGTGTACCACCATAAAGGTGGCCCACAGCATCGAGGAAATGATGCAGAGCTTCGCGGTGCGGGCGGCCGTCTTCTTGAACAAGCAAGACTGTTCCTACGCCGAGGAGTTCGACGGCAACGACTTCGCGGCGACGCACATCCTCGGCTTGCGCGGCGCGGAACCGATTGCCACCGCACGCATCCGGTACTTCGCCGGTTTTGCGCGGCTGGAACGCGTGGCGGTCAGGCGCGAGTTCAGGGGGGGCGTCGCGGCCGCCGGGATCATCGAGTTCGTACTCGAGCTGTGCCGCCAAAAGGGCTACCACAAGATCCAAGGCAATGCGGAGATACGTCTGCTTCGGTTCTGGGAGCGATATGGTTGGCGGCGAACGAATGCGCCCAGCTTCGTCTATGCCGGTCATCGATATGTGGAAATCGAATGCGATCTGGAGCCGCACCCCGACCCGATCGCGATCGGCAAGAATCCCGTTCTGTTCATGCGGCCCGAGGGCGTCTGGGACGAACCCGGCCCGGCCGAGCACACGATTCCGGGCCCCGGCTTAGAATTGGCAGGCGACGGCAGGGACGACGACGATTGGGCCACGGAGCTGCGCGGTCGGATGGAACGCTTCGGCTGAGGCCCGATCGGCAAGGTGCCGCTTATGATCGGAGCGATGGCGTCTCCGGGCGCGGTGCAAGAGTTATACCAAAGGTCATAGATAATGACTCATTTCATGGGAGCGGATCGGGTCGCCCGGGTAGGCGCGGTGCGCAGCGCGATGCGTGCATCGGGCAAGCGCCGCAACGCCCCCGGCGC